>Ga0210384_10001874_pt1 | contig 27044 bp, 27 predicted proteins | sample IncBWH2MmetaG_FD_160574 | JGI IMG/M metagenome (GOLD analysis project Ga0210384, IMG submission 160574) | Forest soil microbial communities from Barre Woods Harvard Forest LTER site, Petersham, Massachusetts, United States - Inc-BW-H-2-M | ecosystem: Environmental > Terrestrial > Soil >...
GCCCGGCAAAGGTTTCGATAAACCGCTCGATGGTTTCGGCATGAACCGGCTCGGCGCCGTTCGCGGCGATCTTCCAAGAGGAGAGGTCGACACCTTCCATCTGATCGGCGCGATAGCGGCTGACGCTAAGGTCGTAGCCGAAATTGGGGCTGGCGGCGACCTCGGCGCGATAGTGGCTGATCGTGCGCAGCCAGCCGAGCGGTCGCTGCGTGAAGGCGTTCGGCGCCATTAGAACGCACAAGGCGCCGGCATAGAACGCTTCTAACGCATTGAAGATCAATCCCATGTCGTGATACAGCGGCACCCAGTTGACGTAGGTCGAGTGCTTGGTGTTGCCGAGCGCCAAGCGGATCATCTCCAAATTCGCCACCAGATTGGCGTGGCTGACCGCGACGCCCTTGGGTTCGGAGGTCGAGCCTGAGGTGTACTGCAGAAAGGCGATGTCTTGCGGATCGGGGCTCGGCAGATCGGCAATGCCGCATCCGGGCTGTGCCAGATCAACCGAGAGCCATTGCACCCGATCGCGCGAAAATCGTTCCTGCAAGTCCTGGCGCACGGCGAACGCGGGGCTGGTGAGCGCGATCACCGGCTCGCAATTGGCCATGATCGCCGCGCTGGAATCCCGCGCGCTGTTTCGCCGCGGCACCATCATCGGGACGGCGATCACGCCAGCGATCAGGCAGCCGAAGAACGCGACCATGAACTCAAGCCCGGGCGGGAACACCAGGATCGCGCGATCTCCCGGCCGCGACAGCGTGGCGAGCCGCGCCGCCAATGCCTGGGCTGCATCGTGCAACTGACCGAAGGTCAGCGCCGCTTCTTCAGCGCCGCGATCGGAGAGGAAGACATAGGCGCGTTCATCGGGCTGAGTTTTCGCCCGCTCCGCGAGCAACGCCACCAGCGTCGGAAAAGTCGCCATTTCAGCTGCAAAGGTTGGCGGCCGCAAATCTAGGCGGCAGAACGCGCGGCGCGTTTTTCGGCGAGATAACGCGACAGCTCGTCGACTGTCGGATAATCGTAGAAATCATCCATGGAGAGTTCCAGGTCAAGCTTTTCCTCAAGCTCCATCATGACGTAGACGACCATCGCTGAATCTAGCCCGAGCCGGTTGAACTTGGTGCCGGTATCGATGCGGTCCTTTGAAATTCGCAGCACGTTAGCCAACGAGGCCACGCAGAATTCCGAGATTTCCTGGCGCGTCATGTCCGGTTCCAATGCATTTTCCGGCCGACAATACGGCTGCTAGGCTTATTGTCAATTTCGCCTGGTCGGTATGACGGGCGGCGCGCGCCTATGCGTCAGTTCTGATAATAATAACCGCGCGGCGGCGGATATTGCCGCTGCTGGTAATAGCCCGGCGGCGGCGCGTAGCTCGGGTTGTTGTAATACTGATTTTGCGGTTGCGGATAGGCTTGCGCGTCGTAGACACTCCGGCGCGGCGCGGGATAGCGCTGGTCGGTCACAGTCCCATCGGCCGGATAGATATAGCCGTCGTCGACTTGGGCCTGCGGCGCTTGGGCCTGCGGCGCCTGGGTCTGCGGCGCGACGCGGCGGCCGGGCAGCAATTGCGGCTGCGGCGTCAGTTGGACGGGCTCGCCCACGGAGCTGTATTGCGGCTCGTCCTGGTATTGCTGATCATAGGGCTGCGTCGGGTCGCGGCGGGCGACGGCGGTGCGCGGACGCGGGTTGCGCGCTAGCGCAATCTGGGAAGAACCTGTCAGCGTCACCGTGGTGTTGAGCACGCCCTGTTCCTGCACCAGCGCATATAGCGTCGAGGCGTTGGCCTTCGACAACCTCACGCAGCCATGCGAAGCCGGGGTGCCGAGCCTGCCTTCGGAATCGGTGCCGTGGATCGCATGGCCGATCTTGGTGAAGAAGATCGAATGCGGCATCGGCGCGTCGTCGAATTCCTTGGAGTAGTGGTCTTCCTCCATGCGGAAGGTGCGGAAGCTGCCGCTCGGCGTCTCGCGGGAAGGAATGCCGGTCGATACCGGCCAGTGGTAACGCGCGACGCCGTCGACCGCCACCGTCATCATCTGCACATTCTTGTCGATGGTGATAGAGACGTTCGCCTGAGCGGCGGTGCCGGCGCACAACATCAGACCAGCAAAAGCAACGAGGAAGGAACGCATTTTACTTTGGCCTCCAGCCCTTGACTATCAAGCTCTGTCTGTAGCCGCCGTCCCCCGGCGCACACTATGCCCGGAATCCGGCCCTGGTTCCAGTAGCCCGCACCGGCAACGTTAATTGGTGCCACGGCGCAATCAAGGCGAGGAAAGGCGCAAATCCGGCGGGAGTGCTGACTTTTTTCGCGAGCGATCGGCCGTTTTGGACCGCATGACGCGCTTTCGCGCGTCAATTCTTCAGCCGGTAGCCGGTCTTGAAGATCCACCACACCACGATCATGCAGGCGACCAGGAACGCGGTGGTCATGCCGAGGCTGAGCGCGACGCTGACGTCGGCGATCTCGTAAAAGCTCCAGCGGAAGCCGGAGATCAGGTAGACCACGGGATTTAGCAGCGTGATGGTGCGCCAGCCCGACGGCAGCATGTTGACCGAATAGAAGCTGCCGCCGAGGAAGGTCAGCGGCGTCACCACCAGCATCGGGATCATCTGCAACTTCTCGAAACCGTCGGCCCAGATGCCGATGATGAAGCCGAACAGGCTGAAGGTGACGGCGGTGAGCACCAGGAAGGTCAGCATCCAAAAGGGGTGATGGATCTGCAGCGGCACGAACAGCCCGGCGGTCAAAAGGATGATCAGCCCGAGCAGGATCGATTTGGTCGCGGCCGCCCCGACATAGCCGAGCACGATCTCGAAATAGGAGATCGGCGCCGACAGGATTTCATAGATGGTGCCGACGAATTTCGGAAAGTAGATGCCGAACGAGGCGTTGGCGATGCTCTGCGTCAGCACCGACAGCATCACCAGTCCCGGCACGATGAAGGTGCCGTAGCTGACGCCCTCGACCGAGGTGATGCGCGAGCCGATCGCCGCACCGAACACCACGAAATACAGCGAGGTCGAAACCACCGGCGAGATGATGCTTTGCAGCAGAGTGCGCCAGGTGCGCGCCATTTCGAACAGATAGATCGCGCGGATCGCCTGGAAATTCATGAGTTGTGCTCCGCCGCCGTGCGCACCAGGCTGACGAAGATGTCCTCCAGCGACGACTGGGTGGTGTCGAGGTCGGAGAAGCGGATGCCGGCGTGACGCAGGTCGCTGAGCAGGCTGGTGATGCCGGTGCGCTCGCCCTTGGTGTCGTAGTCATAGGTCAGTTCGCAGCCGCCATCCGATAGTTCGAGCTTGTAGGGTGCGAGCGCGGGCGGGACCGCCTCGATCCGGCTTGGCAGATGCAGCTTCAGGCGCTTCTTGCCGAGCTTCTCCATCAGCTTGGATTTATCTTCGACCAGGACGATCTCGCCCTTGTTGATGACGCCGATGCGATCGGCCATCTCTTCGGCTTCGTCGATATAATGCGTGGTCAGGATAATGGTGACGCCGGACGCCTGAAGCTGCCGTACCACCTCCCACATGCCCTTGCGCAATTCGACGTCGACGCCGGCGGTCGGCTCGTCCAGGAACAGGATCTGCGGTTCGTGCGAGAGCGCCTTGGCGATCATCACGCGCCGCTTCATGCCGCCCGACAGCGTGATGATCTTATTGTCCTTCTTGTCCCACAGTGACAGGTCTTTCAACACCTTCTCGATATAAGCGGGATTCTTCGGCTTGCCCCACAGGCCGCGGCTGAAGCTCGTGGTGGACCACACCGACTCGAACGCGTCGGTGTGCAGCTCCTGCGGCACCAGACCAATCCGCGCGCGCGCCGCACGATAGTCGCCGTTGATGTCATGGCCGTCGACGGTGACGCGACCCTCGCTCAGATTGGCGATGCCGCAGATGATGCTGATCAGCGTGGTCTTGCCGGCGCCGTTCGGGCCGAGCAGCGCGAAAATCTCGCCACGCTTGATGTCGAGATTGATGTTGTTCAGCGCCTTGAAGCCGGAACCATAGGTCTTCGAGAGATTTTCGACGGAAATAATGCAGGACATGGCGGCGGGACAGGGTCTGTCGGAAATATGGCGAAGGGGTAAAGCGGCAGCTAGGCCGAATCGGGGTGGGGGCCGCCAACAAATAGGCACGACGGGGGCGTTCCGCAATCAGCGGTGAAGCCTTATCGCCCGGCCATATGGGGAGGTGGTCGGCCGCGGGATTGGACCCGCGGTCAAGGCCGGCTACGGCTGGTCCTCGGACCGTCCGGTAGTCACCTGAAATAATGGATGACGATGTGCAGGTCGGCTTGCGACGGCGCCGTCCCGTTCAGGCTCGCATCGATGACCCGCCGACAGGCCTCGACGGTGACATCGTCGCCGAGATCGTTGGCGGCCTCGAGTACGTTCCAGGCCGCATCGAGCGACTTGTCCGGCGTCGGCTCATCGGAGACGGCGCCGGTGCGATCCTGTGCGACCGCGCCGAATGAAGATGCGTTCATGGTAATACCCCCGCCCATTTTTTGTCGGTCATCTCTGCGCAAGACGCGCGGGCTCGCGCGCGACGTCGGAACCAGCAACCGCAGCGTTCTTGCGGGACTGGTAAAATTCCAGAATGCTCCGGGACGTCTTGACGTTGAGGTGGCTGTATTCGGTTTCCAGGTCCTTCAGGTCGTTCGCGGTGATGCGGTGATCCTTGGCGCCGAGAAACAGCAGCGCCATGGTCGTATCCCAGGAAAAATCCAGCGCTTTGGCGAGAATCAGCAGCGTCTCCCTGTTGCGGTCCAGCAGGGCTCGTTCGATCACGTCGCCCGGGAGTGAACACAGCAACGACAGTCCGATCGTGACCTCTTCGATCTTGTGGGCGCGAGCGTAGCCGGAGATGCTGTTCTCGTTCAAATTGCCTTGCCGGTGCTGCGTGGTCACGACCTTCTTGGCGACAAAATAACCCCTTGATACCGGGCCGAGCTTGGACTGCAGCGCGCCCGTGACATCGGTCACCGACGACTGGATCTGATCGACCATATCGGGACGCTCGTATTTGAGCCGCTTCTGCACGTTTTCCGACGCCTTTGCGATCAGTTGCTGGAAAACCTGCCTTGGGATGTCCTTACGCAGACCGAGCTGCTCGGCGAGAATGGAATCGCCTTCGGCGCGCTTGACCATGTGCAAAAAGCCGAAGTCCGAGAAACGCGCGCCGTTGTTGGTGACGACCGAGTTGACGACTTCCTTGTTGCCGCGGGTGACCAGCACGTCGGTGACCTGTTCGTCGATCGACTTTCGTTTCGAGATCGCGAGCAGATGGGTCTGGCTCTTGAGACAGGCATTGGCGACCAGAGCATAGGGCTCGAGCCGCTCGGAGTCGCGCAGTACCGGGCCTGCGACTTCGATGTCGTCGTCAAACGCAAGTTTGTGGATGATGTTGACCGGAGCGCGATCGAACTCGGTCAGCCGCTTTGCAAGCTCCGTGCGCGCCGCGACTTCAATCTCATCCGTGAGCCGCCCGATCACTTCGCCGAAGGTCCAGATCTCGTCGTCGCTGTAGCCGCCGGCGATCATGAGATCGGTGGTGTGCCACAACGCTCGCAGGCGGCTTGAAGCCGTTCCACGCGAAATCGCGTCGTCGATGTCCTTGAGAAACAGTTTTGTCTCGCTCATTCTCGCAAACCTTAATGCGCAACCGGCGATATTTGCTTGTGAGCATACCCCTCAGACGCGAGTTTTCGGTAAAAGTGGCGAAGAAGTATTGCTTCTAAAAATTCGTTAAAATGCCGAAGAGTTTAGTCGTTTGCCGTTGTTGTCTCGCGCCCGCGATGTCGTTGGTGGCAAAGAAGGCGGCACCTCGCTGATCGCCCCGAAATTAATCGCGCCCCCGATTCGGCTGCCAATCCGGCAGCTTAGCCCGCCGTTAAGCACCATCACGAGAATCGGGCGGCGCATTGCAACGCCTTATCGGACAACGCCCCTGACGCAGCTTGCGATGATGCGCCGGTCGGCGCTCGCGGGCCGCGACATCGCAGTTAACGAAACCGGATGGGGACCGACACCCTAATTGTTAACCGCAGCATGAATGAACGCGAATGGCTCGCACTGGTGCGGCCGCGCTACGAAACGATCGCTTACCTTTTCTTCTTGGCCGATTTTTTCGCAGGCGAGGCCGGGCTTGCCGTCGAAGGCTGCTCGCTCTGCTCAGCCATTTTCGCAACCGTCATGATCTGGATCTGCTGGTTGACGGGAGCGGTGGGATGCGCGGCGTCCAGCAATTGCTCTTCGCCGAGCCCGACCGACTGCACGCGCTTCGATGAGATCTTGAAGGTGTTGACGAGAACGTCGCGGATCGCATCGGCCCTTCTCTGGCTGAGCAGCGCGTTGTTCTCGCGCCTTCCGTTCGCCTCGATATGGCCGATGATCAGAAAACCATATGGCAGCATGGTCGACTGCACCAGCGCGTCGGCGATGCGCCCCAGCGTCTCGTAGGAATCCGGCAGGACGATCGGCGTGTCAATGTCGAACTGGATGTTGACATTGAAGGTCGGCAGCTTGGTGAGTTCGGGCGCAATCGGCGGGCGCTTTTGCGGCGGGGGCTCGTTTCTCGACCTGGATTGCGACCGCTTGAGCACCTGGTCGCGCAACGCCGCGATGTCGAGATCCGGCGCCGCGTCAAGGCCGGTCAGTTGCTTGACGATATCATCCCGGCTGACGGCGCTTTCGGCGCGCAACGGATGCGCCAGCGCGGCGAACAGCACCAAGGCCGCCGCCAACAGGCCAATGTCGCGCCGCCTTGGGGTGGGAAGCCTTGAGACCACCGGCCGCATTATCGGTACCCCGCGTCGTCCATGGCCTGGAGACAGTTCCGGCTCACGCCGTGCACCGTCGCCAGGCATGGGACCGATTTGCTGGTTTCCCTGGTCGAGCCCGCACACAGTTTGACGATCTCACGCGCGCACACATTGGCAACGGTCGTTCGCGCCGCCACCCGTTTCTGGATCGCGTCGAGGCTGCGGAGATAGTCGCCCTTGCATTGCGGCGACAGCGCATCCTGATTGCGGGAAAGACACTCCTTCAGGCGGTTGGCGTCGAAATTGACACCGCGGCAATTGGCGGTGATCTCCGCGGCGCAGCTTTTGGCCAATAGCGCTGCGGCATCGCCAAAGCTTATCGTCTCCGCGGCCGCCAGCGACGGCGCGGCGAGCGCAACGACAAAAAGGATAGAGCCTCCCCGGACCATGGGGTTATCTGAGCCGATCAGATCGCCGATGGTCAAGGCCCACGAAGGGCAGAATGCCCTTGTGTCACACGCGCTCCACAAAACTGTCGAGCATTGCTTTCTTCGCTACCCTGTCCGGGTGACCAGGAGATCGCCAGGATCCTTGGCGGTCTCGAAGCGGGACACAACATCGGCGGGCAGCGTTGCCGCTTTCGCCGAAGCTCCGAAAATCGCGGCCGCGGTGATCAGTTTGGCGAGCCGCGTGTACTCGGACCAGATCAGATACAGCATCAGAGGCGGCTGCGTCTGGTTTGCCAGCATCTGGGCACAGCGGTCGACGGCGCCTTCCGTTTGCCACCATCGCTCTGCCAGCGAGACCAGCTTTCTGAAATTCCGGATGGTGCCGGTTTGCTGGGCCGGAGGAACGCCGGCCAGTTGCGCGCAGTGGGTCAGCCAGTTGAGGCCGGCGAGAATGGCAATGGCAAAATTGGCGCTGGTGGTGCCCGTGAAGTCGATCACGGTATTTTCGTGTGGGCGTTGCAGGAGGTAGGCCTCGATCATTTCGCTCTGCCGGGCAGGTCTGCTCAAGAGTTCAAACTGGGCCCCGGGCACCGACATCACATACTGCATCGCCTCCAGCCTGGTGTGATCCCAGATCAATGCCACGTCACTATCGGCATCCGAGCGCGATCGTTTGCAGGCCGGACGGATCAGTCGGCCCTGATCGATGTCGGCGAGGTATCGGGGAACGCGCCTGGCGAGGTCTTCAAGCAGGACATCAGGCGGGAGAAAACCTGCCAGCGGCCGGTTCGCCGCCGGCGTCTCGGATGCTTGCTTTCTTGAACGCAGCCAATCAAACAACTCTGCTGTCCCCGTGACGGGTCCATGCAGATGTTAGACCCGCTCCACGAAACTATCGACCACCTTTTTCTCGCCGGCCTTCTCGAAGGCAATGGTGAGCTTGTTGCCGTCGATCTTCACCACATGGCCGTAGCCGAATTTCTGGTGGAACACGCGGTCATCGAGCGAGAATTCCGAAACCGTGCCCGTCGACTTCGCGACCAGTTCGCCTTCGATGGTCATTGGCGCGCGCTTGTTGCGCGAAAAGCCGCCGGTGAAGGCATCGCTGCGCGCGTCTGAGAACGGCGATTGCTCCTCGTCAAATCCGCCGCGCGCCTGGCCTTTGCCTTTGCCGCGGCGGTTGGCCTGGGCGCGCTGCCAGCCCGGCGTCGTATAGCTGGAGCCGAAGGATTCCACATTGTCGAACCGCGAGGGGCCATAGCCGCCGGAGCCGCCCCAGCCCGAGCCGCCCTTGGATTCGGTGATCTCGACACTGGCCGCCGGCAATTCGTCGAGGAAGCGCGACGGGATGGTGGTCGTCCAGGTGCCGTGAATCCGCCGGTTGGTGGCGAAGTATAATTTGGCGCGGCGGCGCGCGCGCGTCAGCCCGACATGGGCCAAGCGGCGCTCTTCCTCCAGCCCGGCGCGGCCCTGTTCGTCGAGCGTGCGCTGGCTCGGAAACAGCCCTTCCTCCCAGCCGGGCAGGAAGACATTGTCGAATTCCAGCCCCTTGGCCGAATGCAGCGTCATCAGCGACACCGCTTCGTCCTCGCTGCCGCCGTCGCGGTCCATCACCAGCGCGATGTGTTCGAGGAAGCCTTGCAGGTTCTCGAATTCCTCCATCGAGCGCACCAGCTCTTTGAGGTTCTCGAGCCGGCCGGCGGCGTCCGCGGAACGGTCCTTCTGCCACATCTCGGTATAGCCGCTTTCGTCGAGCACGATTTCGGCCAATTCGGTATGCGTGGTCACCTCGCGCTGCGCGCGCCAGCGGTCGAACTGGAGGATGAGATCGCGCAAGCTGCCGCGCGCCTTCGGCTTCAGCTCGTCGGTCTCGACCACGGCGCGCGCCGCCTCGAACAGCGGAATGCGGCGCTTGCGGGCATGATCGTGCAGCATCTGCACCGTGGCATCGCCGAGCCCGCGTTTGGGCACGTTGATGATGCGCTCGAACGCCAGATCGTCGGCCGGCGAATTGATGGTGCGCAGATAAGCCAGCGCGTCGCGGATTTCGGCGCGCTCATAGAATCTCGGACCGCCGATCACGCGATAGGGCAGGCCGAGGGTGACAAAACGATCTTCGAACTCGCGCATCTGGAACGAGGCCCGCACCAGGATCGCGACCTCGTTGAGATTGTCGCCGGCGCGCTGTAATTCCTCGATCTCCTCGCCGATGCCGCGGGCTTCCTCTTCCGAGTCCCAGGCGCCGGTGACGGTGACCTTCTCGCCGTCGACATCCTCGGTGCGCAGCGTCTTGCCGAGCCGGCCTTCATTGTGCGCGATCAGATGCGAGGCGGCGGCGAGGATGTGGCCGGTGGAGCGGTAGTTGCGCTCCAGCCGAATCACCTTGGCGCCGGGAAAATCGTGGTCGAAGCGCAGGATGTTGTCGACCTCCGCGCCGCGCCAGCCATAGATCGACTGGTCGTCGTCGCCGACGCAGCAGATGTTTTTGGGAGGCGCTTGCGGCGAGGGCGGTGCTGTTGTCTCCCTCGCCCCGTCCTTCACGGGGAGAGGGTCGGGGTGAGGGGCACTCTCCGCGGACTCGGCTCGTGGAGGCTCCCCCTCACCCGGATTGCTTTGCAATCCGACCTCTCCCCGCAAGCGGGGCGAGGTAAGAGAAGAAGGCGCCTGCGCCAAAAGCCGCAGCCACAAATACTGCGCGACGTTGGTGTCCTGGTACTCGTCGACCAGGATGAACTTGAAGCGGTGCTGATATTGCCGGAGCACGTCGGGATGCTCGCGGAACAGCCGAATGTTCTCCAGCAAGAGATCGCCAAAATCGGCGGCGTTGAGGATCTTCAGCCGCTCCTGATAGCTCGTGTAGAGCTTGCCGCCCTTGCCGTTGCCGAAGATGGCGGCCTCGCCCGGCGGCACCTGTGATGGCATCAGCCCGCGATTCTTCCAGCCGTCGATCAGACCGGCCAGCATGCGCGCCGGCCAGCGCTTGTCGTCGATATTCTCCGCCTGCAACAGCTGCTTCAGCAGCCGCACCTGATCGTCGACATCGAGCACGGTGAAATTGGATTTCAACTGCACCATCTCGGCATGGGTGCGCAGGATGCGCCCGCCGATCGAGTGGAAGGTGCCGAGCCACGGCATGCCTTCGACCGCCTGGCCCAGCATCTGGCCGAGCCGAAGCTTCATCTCGCGCGCCGCCTTGTTGGTGAAGGTCACCGACAGGATTTCGTTCGGGCGGGCGCGGCCCTGGCTTAAGATGTGGGCGATCCGCGTGGTCAGCACCCGCGTCTTGCCGGTGCCGGCTCCGGCCAGCACCAGCACCGGGCCGTCCAGCGTCTCCACGGCCTGGCGCTGCTCCGGATTGAGACCGGCGAGATAGTTCGGCCCGCCCGCCGCCGCCCGCGCACGCGCAGCGATGCCGCCAGCCGCGGGCTGGTGGTCGGGAACGCTGGAATGGCTCAATTTGCTCGGCTCGGTCATTGCGAATCGTCTGGTTTCCCACGATGGCACCGTGGGGCCGCGAAGGGGAGCTTTCTTAGCAGGGATTAAAGCCCATATGGGGTTTCCGCGGCCGGTTTTACAGATTATCCGGCGCCGCGACGGGCCACCGTTTTCGGGATCGAGCAGCGGATTTTGTTCCCCAATTTTCGGCGATTTTCGCGGTTTCCCGGCTCGGAACGTTCGTTTCCGGACTGGATTGGTTCTTCAGTCGAGGCGCGAAGTGTTTCATCTCGCCGATCGTAACCAGAGTTGGAGAATAGAGGTCGGTTTGTGTCAAGCTGGGTCGTTATTTTCCTGATCACCGCGTTGATCGCAGGTGTGTTGCGTTTTGGCAGTATCGCCGGCGCCTCCATCGAAATCGCCAAGGCGATCGCCGTCATCCTGTTCCTGGTGTCGGCCCTGGTCGCCGTCGCGCGCGGACGCAACCGCGTCTAGCGCGTTATTTGGCCGGCATCGCGACCTTGCGTCCGACCCCCTCGGGGCGCGGCACGGCGGTGTGGGCGTCGGCGACGGCCTGAATGCGGGCGCGGACGTCAGCTGGAAACGGCGCGGTCTTGCGCGCGTTCATGTCGATGTGAATGGTCATGTTTTCCGACGTTGCCGACAGCCAGCCTTCGGTGGCGTGGCGCAACTCCTCAAACGTGTGCAGGCGTTTGTCGTCGGCGCCGAGCAGCAGGATCGAAATCTGCACGGGATCGCCGAGATGAATTTCGCGCAAGTAGCGCACATGGCATTCGGCGGTAAAGGTCGAGCCATGGCGCTCCTTGACGTAAGCGGGGCCCATGCCAAACAGAAGCCACATCTCGTCGATGGCGCGGTCGAACATCACGTTGTAATAGGCCATGTTGAGATGGCCGTTGTGGTCGATCCATTGCGGCTCGATCTGCATCACCGAAGAAAGGAAAGGGGCAGGCGGCAGCGGGTGCTCCTTGGCGGCGGCAATGGTCGTCATTATCCGTTCCTGCTTGTTCGATCTGATGTCTTGACCCCTTATATATCCTTTGTCACGGTCTCCTGAAGCTAGTGGAGTGGATTTGACATTCGCAACCCACCCAGCCACGGACTCGCGATGCGAATGTCAAATCCACTCCACTAGAGACCTATATTTGCTAGTGGTCCTTTAATTCTAACATTCGCAAAGGTGCCTGCCAAAACGGGGTGCGAATGTTAGAATCGGACCACTAGGAGGAAATTTGTGGCGACGACGATAACCAACAATCTGAAGCGGCCGGAGCCGCAGGCGCTGAAAAGCACGCTGGAGGCGCTCGCCGCGCGGTTCGGCAACCGGCTGATCACCTCGCAGGCGGTGCGCGACCAGCACGCCCATACCACCACCTGGCTGCCGCCAGAGCCGCCCGACGCGGTGGTGATGGCGCAGGAGACCGCCGACATCCAGGATGTGGTGCGGATCTGCGGCAGACATCGCGTGCCCGTGATCGCGTTCGGCACCGGCACCTCGCTGGAGGGCCATGTCAATGCGCCGGCCGGCGGCATCTGCGTTGATCTGCGCGACATGAACAGGGTGCTCGAGGTCCATGCCGACGATCTCGACTGCGTGATCGAGCCGGGCGTCACCCGCAAGGCGCTGAATGAGCATCTGCGCGATCAGGGCGTGTTCTTCCCGATCGATCCCGGCGCCGACGCGTCGCTCGGCGGCATGGCGTCGACGCGGGCCTCCGGCACCAATGCGGTGCGCTACGGCACCATGCGCGACAATGTACTGGCGCTTAAAGTGGTGCGCGGCGACGGCGAGATCGTCAAGACCGGCACGCGGTCGAAAAAGTCTGCGGCCGGATACGATCTGACGCATCTCTTCATCGGCGCCGAGGGCACGCTCGGCATCATCTCCGAGCTCACCATCAAGCTGCGCGGCATCCCGGAAACCATCGCGGCTGCGGCGTGTTCGTTCGAGAGCGTGCGCGGCGCCTGCCAGGCCACGATCCTGGCGATCCAGACCGGCATTCCGGTCGCGCGGATCGAATTGCTCAATGCCGAGCAGGTCAAGGCCTGCAACGCCTACTCGAAATTGTCGCTGCCGGAGACGCCGTTGCTGCTGCTGGAATTCCACGGCAGCGAGAACGAGGTCGCCGAACAATCGAAGAATTTCGGCGAGATCGCGAAGGAATGCGGCGGCGGCGAATTCTCCTGGACCACGCGGCCCGAGGACCGCTCAAAACTGTGGCAGGCGCGGCACGATGCCTATTGGTCGGTGAAAGCGCTGCGGCCGGGCGCCGGCGTGGTGGCGACCGATGTCTGCGTGCCGATCTCGCGGCTTGCCGATTGCGTCACCGAAACCGAAGAGGATTTGAAGCGGCTCAACCTGCTGTCGCCGATCGTCGGCCATGTCGGCGACGGCAATTTCCATTGCTCGCTGGTATGCGATATCGACAACGCGGAAGAGATGGCGCGCGGCGAGGATTTCATGCACCGCCTGGTCGAACGCGCGCAATCGATGGGCGGCACCTGCACCGGCGAGCATGGCGTTGGCCAGGGCAAGCAGAAATATCTGAAGGCCGAACTTGGCCCGGAGGCGCTCGACGCCATGCGCGCGATAAAGCAGGCGCTCGATCCGCAGAACATTTTCAATCCCGGAAAGATCGTGCCGGCGGCTTAGAGCATGATCCGGAAAAGTGGGGACCGGTTTTCCGATAAGATCATGCTCAAACAAAAAGATAGAGCGGGATGACGATTCGAAGATAAGTCATCCCGCTCTAGGCCGACATGGAACCTTTGCCTCATCTTTGCGTCTTGTCCGATGGTGCCAATTCGAGAGCGAGCAGGGTGAGGGCGCCATGTCAAAGCGAATTGTCAGGATTGCTGTGATTGCCCTGATGACCGTGCTGTCCAGCGCCGCGCTGGGCCGCGGCGGTGGTGGTCACGGCGGCGGTCATGGAGGCGGCCACGGCCATGGTGGCGGCCATTTTCATGGTGGCGGCCATTTTCATGGTGGCGGTCATTTCCATGGCGGCGGCCATTTTGGTGGAGGCCACCATGGTTTTCGCATGGCGCATTTCGGCGGCGGGCGCCACTTCGGCGGCAGGTCCGCGTTTTTCCATTCAGCTTCGATCCGAGGCGCCCGTGGGCGCGTGCTAGGCAATCCCGCGGCGCGTGCGCAAATTGCCGCCGGTGCCGCACTGGCAGGCTGGGCAGGTTGGCATGGCCGCGGTGCAGGCGGGTGGTGGCAGCACGGTAATGGCGGATACGGATGGGTCGGCCCGGTGTTCTGGCCGTTCGCCTATTTCGACATCTACGACTATGCGATGTGGGGCTATGGATATGGCGCCCCGTTCTGGGGCTACGGCTACCCTGATATCTACGCCGGCATATTTGCACCCTACGGCTACGGCGACCTGTCCGGCTATTTCTATTCGCCGCGTCGCTCGTCCGGCCGGAGCGACACAGCGCTCGATCGGTTGGCGCAAATCTGCGGCGACGACAGCCGCGACATTGCCGGCCTTCCGATCGACCAAATTCAGCAAACGATCGAGCTGAGCGAACCGCAACGCGCCGCGCTTGACGATCTCGCCAACGCCTCGATCTTGGCCGCCCAGAAGATTCGCACCGCGTGTCCGACCCAGATGGTCCTGACGGCGCCGGGCCGACTGGCAGCCATGCAGCAGCGGATCGAGGCGATGATATCGGCGGTCGCCCTGGTGCAGCCGGTGCTGGAAAAATTCTACGGGCTCTTGAACGATGAGCAGAAGGCGCGGCTCAATGGTATCGCCGAGGAGCAGCGCCGGACATCGGCCGCGAAGAACGCAAAAGGGTCGTTGGTCGAGAGCTGCGGCGCTGCGCCACCTGTCGCCCTGCAATGGCCGGCTGCGGAGATCGAGGCCCGATTGCACCCAACGGACACGCAACGCGCGGGCCTCGAGACGCTCCAGGACGCCAGCACCAAGGCCGCGGACATGCTAAAGGGCTCGTGCCCGGCAGACGATGCAATGACACCACCCGCTCGGCTCGCCGCGGCCGGCAAAAGGCTCGATACCATGCTGCAAGCGGTCAAGCTGGTACACGCGGCCCTTGAAGATTTTTACGCGACACTGAGCGATGAACAAAAGGCCCAATTCGAGGCGATCGGGCCAAGGCGAACGTCAGAGCTGGTTCAGCCCGCGGGAACAGTTCAGTAATTGATTTTATTCGCCCGTCGGTTGTACCGGCGGCGCAAGCCGGCAGCCGTCAAAAAAAAGCCGCTCGCCGATGCGGCTGCTGCGCTCTATGCTTGTAGCCTTTGCGAGGAAGGGCGATGCGGTGGTTCGGCAAGAGCGAGCACAAGGAAATCTGGGAGGAGGAGATCCAGTGGCCGCTTGGAGACATCGAGGCGGCCGACAAGATCCGCAACATCTGCCGGTCCGCCGGCGATAGTGCCGAAAGGATCGGCGGTTTTCCAGGCCGGGTCGACGGCAAGAACAAGGCCGACAGCAAGCAAAGCCAGCGCGACACCGAACGCTACGAGCGCGCCGCCAAGACCGCGATGGAAATCGCCATGAAGGTTTCGGACGATTTGATGCGCGATTCCGCCGTCGGCGAGATCGTCGACCTGTGCGTACGGGCCAATGACGTGACGACGGCGCGGATCCTGTTTCGCGCGATCCAGGCTCAATCGATCCGGGAGGACGTGCTGAACCAGCATCCGGTGTTGAGGGAGTGACGGCGAGTTTCCTCTAGCCGGCGGCCAGCTTGCGGACGGCTTCATCCACGCTCAGGAAGACATGGTCCTTTGGCAACTCATCGTAAAGCCTGAATCGCTCGAATGCGCCTTGCGCGCGCACCGACTCAAGTCGCGCCACCGCAACCGTGACGCCTTGCTTGTGACACGCCTTGAAGAGTTCAAGCAGGGTCTGCGCGGCGGTGAAGTCGATTTCCACCATGCCGCTGGCTTCCAGCACCAGCAGCTCGGGTTTCGAAGCTTGCAGGATATTCTCAACGTCGGTGCGGAAGCCCGGCGCGTTGAGAAAAGAAAGCGGCGCTTGCAGCCCAACGACCGCGACGCGAGGTACATGTTCGCCCCTAATGTTCGGATTGGCCGGCCACCAGATCGTCGTGCCCGGCACCCGCTCGAACACGGCGAGCCGCGCGCGGGTGACGCTCCAGATGCCGTGCAACAGCGAGAGCGTGATCGCGAGGCCCGCACCCTGCTGGATCGGCAGCACGATGATCAGCGCGGCTGTGGCGAGGATCAGCAGGAATTCGCTCTTTGACTGCCGCCAGATCGTGGCGATCTGGCGCACGCGGATGATCCGCAATGCCACGAACAGCAGGATGCCGCCCAGCGCGGCATCGGGGATGTTCCGCAGCAACGAGGTGCCGAACGCCAATAGCGCCAGCACGATGATGGCAGCCGAAAGCCCGGAGAGTTGCGACCGTCCGCCGGTCTCCACCACGATGCCGGTCCGCGGCGGGCTGGCGTTGACCGGAAACGCGCCGAACAGGCCTGCCAGGATGCTGCCGGCGCCGGAGCCGAGAAAATCGCGGTCGACGTCGGCGGGCTGATCGGGATCGGAGGGGAACGACCGCGTGGTGGCGGCCGTCTGCACCATGATGACAACCACCACCACGAAGGCGAGCGGTACCAGCCGCGCCCAGCGCTCGGGCGAGACGTCCGGAAAGGTCAGCGCCGGCAGCGCCGCCGGAACCGTCCCGACGACGCGGACACCCTTGCTCTCGAGGCCGCCCCAGATCACGGCCAAGGTAGCTGCGACCAGCCCGATCAGCGCACCTGGGATCTTGGCGTTGATCGCCTCGCAAGCGAACACCGCCGCTAGTACGCCAAAGCCGATGCAGACGGTAAAGATGTTGGCTTTCGAGAGTTGTTGCGCCAGCACGCCGATGCGCTCGAGCGTCGATCCCTCCGGTGTCGGCAGTCCGAGCACCCCGGGCATTTGCGAAACCAGGATGTGCACGGAGATGCCGGCGAGGAAGCCGACCGTCACCGGGATCGACAGCAAATTGGCGATGCCGCCAAGGCGGAAGATGCCGCTCGCCATCAGCATCACGCCCACCATCAAGGCGAGCGCGACCGCGAGCGCCTGATAATCGGGCGAACCGGCCGCCGCCAGCAGCGCGAGCCCGCCGGCAAAAATCGGCGTGATGGTCGAATCGGCGCCGCACGACAGGAAGCGGTTGGCCCCGAACATCGCAAAGCCCAGCGATCCCGCCATGAAGGCGAAAAAGCCGATCTGCGGGGAGAAGCCGCCGAGGCGCGCGGTCGCCATCTGCTCGGGGATGGCGATGGCGGCAAGCGTGAGCCCTGCGATCAGGTCGCCCGGCAAAAAGCTCGGCCGATAGGCGGCGAGCGAACGGAACAGCGGCCAGGAGGCATCAGGCTTTTCGGAGTTGGCCTTTTCGGAGTTCGTCTGCGCCATCAGTCCTCGGCCTCCCGGCAATCATTATTGGACGCAAGACTACAGCATTTCCGAAGGCCTAGAGCATGATCCCGAAAAGTGGACACCGGTTTTCCGAAGAGATCATGCTCAAACAGAAAGTTAGAGCGGGGTGACGATTCGAAGAAGAGTCATCCCGCGCTAGCTCAGGCCGCGATCCCAGGGCGGCTCCGGCGCGAAACGCGTCGCGATGAAATCGATGAAGGCGCGCACCTTGGCGGGCGGATGGCGGTCCGGCAAGTAGACGGCATGGACGGCGAGGCGTTCGTTGGTCGGTTGATCCAGGGCAAGGGCGGTCAAACGTCCGGCGCGCAGATCATCGGCAACAATGAAGGTCGGTTGATAGACGATGCCTTGTCCGGCCACCGCCGCGGCCAACAGCGCGTCGCCATTATTGGCGCGCAGGTCGCCCGCGATGGCAACGCTGATCTCGGCCCGCCTGCCGAAACTCCAGCGATGCGGCCCTGATAGCGCCAGCGTGTAGCCGAGGCAATTATGGTCGGCCAGCTCTGCCACCGTGCGCGGCGTGCCCCGCGCCCTCAGATAAGACGGCGCCGCGCAGGTGGCCATCCGGCACGGCGCGAGCCGCCGGGCAACCAGGCTTGAATCGGCGAGAGCGCCGATGCGGATCGCCATGTCCCAGCCCTCTTCGGCAAGATCGACGTGGCGGTCGTTGAGGCCGAGCTCGACGGTGACGCGCGGATAGCGTTGCGCGAATTCCGCAAGCAGGGACGCGATCTGCCGCGTGCCGAACACAACGGGCACATTGAGCCGCAACAGCCCGCGCGGCTCGACCCGGTCGGCCGCGACCGCGTCATTGGCAGCTTCGATGTCGGCCAGGATGCGCTCGGAGGCTTCGAGATAGCTGCGCCCGGCCTCGGTGATCGAGAGCCTCCGCGTGGTGCGGTGGAACAGTTTTGCGCCCAGCCGCGCCTCCAGCGCCGCAAGGTGCTTGGTGACCATGGTCTGCGACATACCCATGGTCCGCCCCGCCGCCGAAAGGCTGCCGGCGGCCGCGACCCTGGCGAAGACCTCGAGGCCGGTCAGCCGGTCCAGCATGGATGATCTCACTCCTGGAGTGTGAACTGTTTTTCCGAAATACCAGATTATCCGATTAATAAGAATGGGCCATATGCCCTGAAACCCAATCAGGAGACGGCCATGATCGATTCCCGAACCGCGCCCTATGCCGCGCTATTGCTCCGCGTCAGCCTGGGCGTGCTCTTCCTCGCGCATGCGGGTTTGAAATTCTTCGTCTTCACGCCGGCGGGCACTGCAAAATTCTTTGCCAGCGTCGGGATGCCGGCCGAACTCGCCTACCTCGTGATCCCAGCCGAAGTTCTCGCGGGCGTCGCGCTGATCCTTGGGGTCTGGACCCGCGCCGTGGCGCTCGCGGCAATGCCGATCCTGCTCGGCGCCATCTTCACCGTGCACGGCCCGGCCGGATTCTTCTTCACCAACCCGCATGGCGGCTGGGAATACCCGGCGTTCTGGACCGTCGCGCTACTCGTGCAGGCCCTGCTCGGCGACGGCGCCTATGCGCTGCGCGCGACGCGTGCCCATGTCTTCGATGGCGGGCGGCTCACCGGCGCCCACTCACACTGACGCGGGCTCTACGGGGGACGCCGTCGTCGGCGGCGATCCCGCGATCTTCGATTTTGCGGAATTTAGGCAGCATCGGCGCGCCATTCGTCATGCGCTCGGCTGGTCAGCTTGGGATGGGTGTCAAAAACGTTCCGCTGTCATCAGCTCGTGCATCCGAAGGGCACCCTCGACCAGGGACATTGAAAACACCGTGATCGGAATGGCGTAACACCAGCACGAAGCGGCGGCGAGGGAGGTGAACATCCCGAATTGGGCGGGATAGTTCGTCGAATGCCCATGATCTGCGCGCGTGAGCGCAATCCACGGCATGAACAAGCTCTTCGCCTCGTATCGAAGGTAGCAGTGGTAGTCACAGTACGGGCGCTGCGTGGACACGTCTCGAAGGTAGCCCGGTCCGAGCGACCGGGAACACTCGATACAGGTCGACGGGCCGCAAGGTGTCCTGTGATTGACCAGTACGAACTTCATGATCGTTCGGCGCCCTTTGTCGTTTCTCGCGCGCGCAGGCGCCATGCTGGCGTCGGCGGCCATTCATGATGCTCGTGTACGATTGTCGATAAGCAGAACGGTTGCCTCGCAGCGAAGCGCGTAGCACTTGGCATCGCAGTAGCAGAGCCGCGTCCTGACGTCTCGCAGGTAGCCCGCGCCAATTGGTTCACGGCACAGTACGCAGGAAATTTGCCGGAACGGCGTCCTGCCATTCACCAATACGAATCTCATGTGGCGCCTCCCAATGCGAAGCAGAACACGACATCGGACGAGTTGGAGCCGTTGGGCGGTGGAGCGCACAGGTGGTTTCTGCCATCGGGATTGTCCTTATTCCGTTCTACCTTTTGGGGTGGAATTGGAATGTACTTCCCGTCTTCTCTGCGCTTTGCGTAGAGTCTGCCGCCAACATACTTGATGTCGGTCGGGTAGCAGTCCGCCTTATTGCAACAGCTAAGGGTAGGATTATCGGGCATGCGCCACGTCGAATAAAATTTCTCGTGCAGCAGTTGATCCTGCGGAGGATGATGGCGCTCCGCCTCGCCTTGCACACCCTCCTGCGCCAGGACCGGCATTGCCAACAGGCAATAGAGACAGGTCCATAACAGGAGCTTGCTTCGAACATTCAATATGCCTGCTCCTTGTTCCGAAATGCCGAGCGGCTGGAAATTGCTGCGTCATAATCTCCGCGACTGTCGTCAGGCGGCTCGAAATCGCCATAACCATCTGTGGTCGCCCTCCCGGCGGGCCTTGAAGTGATCAACGCACCGCTTTGAACAGAGGGCGGTTCGCCAGGAATAATGACGGATGAGGCCAAACCTTCCGTCGCAAATGGCGCAACGTTTCGCTGCGCTGTGTGGGAGGTGCTTAAGGTTGTCGAGCATTTGTGTCTCCTGTCGGTCTCTCCTGGGTGGTGCTGGTCGTGCATCCGTTGTTCGCCGTCGCACTTCGCGCATGCGTGAAGTGCGGCTTCGGGATCGTAATGGTCGGCCAGGTCGTGCGGTGTATAGGGGCATCGGGCACAGAGCTTGACTCGCATGTCCCGCCTCCCAAGGCAGCGGACTTCTTCGTCACTGGTGCGGTTGCAGGGCAGGCACATATCCGGGGCCGGCCGTCGGGAATATGGCGATTGGACTCGATCTCTTGGCCGGGTGTCGGAGGCATTTGCGTCCGGCAAACAGCTATTCCCGATTGACAGCTAGGCTAAGGCGATTGAGATGGATCGCTCAATTGTACGGAGGTAAGCGTCCGATATCGAAAGGGTTTGGCGAGCTATACGAAGGTTTGTAATGCCGGCCCCTGGGTGCCCGATCCTGCTGACCACAGCGGGGAAGCGTCTGCCTGACCAGATTGCGGCTTTCTCGCCGAACCGCCCCTGGAACCGCGTCCAATGGCCTCGTTGAGGCTTTTCGTCTGAAAATGCGCTAATCTGGTGCGCCGGAGAGAGCCCGGGACGGTCTGCGCATGAAGCGTAACCAGACCACGAACTTCGCACGTTTAGCCGCGCAGCTTTTCCTCGGCAGCATTGCGCTGGCACTGGTGACCTTGGCTTTCCTTTGGCTTCACGCCGACCTCGCGACGACCGCATTCGCCAATTTGGTCGTGATCCTGCTGTTCTCCCTCATGGGCAGCTTTGCTGCGTCAGCCCTGCTTTCGATCGTGTCGGTTGCAAGCCTGGCTTACTTCTTTGCTCCGCCAATCTTCCAGTTCAGGATCGACGCGCCGCACCATGTTGTGGCGCTGGTCGCCTTCTTCTTTACCTCGTTGATCGTGACGCACTTGATCCGGAATGCCGGCAAGGAAAAGGAGGCTGCGCTCCAGGCCGAAGCGAAGCTAAGGCGTAGCCAGGTTGATCTGCGTGATAGCGAAAGGGAATGGCGAGAAGTCTTCGAGCACAACCCGGTGATGTATTTCATGGTCGATGCCGCCGGGACGGTCCTCAACGTAAATACCATCGGTGCAACACAGCTCGGCTATTCGCCCGCGGACCTGATTGGCCAATCCGTGTTGAATGTCTTTGTCGAGGAAGATCGCGCGTTCGTTCGCAAATGCGTCGCGGTGTGCCTCGAAAGCGTCGGCCAATCCCATACCTGGGAAATTCAGAAGATCAGGAAGGACGGCTCGATGCTGTGGGTGCGTGAAAACGCCAAGGTCATGCGTCGCTCCGACGGCGAGCTCATCATTCTGATCGCCTGCGAAGACATCACCGAACGGAAGCGGACGGAAAATGCCCTGCAGCAGAGCGAAGCCTATCTCGCCCAGGCACAGGAATTGAGCCGAACCGGCAGCTTCGGCTGGAGCGTCGCCACCGGTGAGATCGTCTGGTCCAAGGAGACCTTCAGGATATTCGGGTGTGACCCGATGACGAAGCCGACCTTGCAGCTTGTCGTTGAGCGCACCCATCCGGAAGATCGCGAGGCAGTGCAGGAAACCATCGACCAGGCGTCCCGAGACCAGCAAGATTTCGAGCACGAATATCGACTGCTGATGCCGGACGGCTCGGTAAAGCATCTCCACGCGCTCGCACGCGCCACGATAGATGCGTCCGGCGGCCTCGAGTTTGTCGGCGCAGTAACCGATGTCACGGTCGCCAGGGAAGCAGAGTGGAAGCTGCGTCGCAGCGAATCCTATTTGGCCGAAGCTCAGCGCTTGAGCCATACGAGCAGTTGGGCCTGGGACGTGCGACGCCGCGACTTCGTCTATCGGTCGGCCGAGGTCTTTCGCCTGTTTGGATTTGATCCGGAAGAGGTCGTATCGGCGGAGGCTATCCAGGCTCGTATCCCCGCAGAAGACATGCAGCAGCTCGGCGAGGTGGTGCGCGAGGCGGTCCGCAGGAAGAGTGGAGAACTCGAATTCGACTTTCGGATCGTTCTCCCGGATGGATCCCTCAAGCGCGTACATTCCGTGGCGCATGCTGTCCTCGACGGCAACGGCGAGGTGAGCGGACTCATCGGTACGCATATGGATATCACCGCGCAATACGCCGCAAGGGAACAGCTGGAACAGGCCGTCGTTGCGCTGCGCGAGAGCGAGCGGCGCTTTCGCGACTACGCCGAAACCGCCTCCGACTGGCTATGGGAGACCGGTCCGGACCACCGGGTCACTCACCTGTCGGAGCAGACCAGTGCCGCCGGCATCCTGGCGTCGGGGCTGATCGGCCAGTATCGCTGGGAACTTGCGTCCGATGTCGAGTCGGAACCTGAAAAGTGGCGGCAGCATCGCGCGACGCTCGACGCGCATCTTCCATTTCGCGATCTGGTGTATCGCACCATGAACCGGACGGGGTCTCCGATCTACGTTCGGACCAGCGGCAAGCCGTTTTTTGACGCGAACGGCGAATTTCTCGGCTATCGGGGCGTCAGCACTGATATCACCGCGACAATCCGCGCAGATCAGGCCGAACAGGCACTGCGGAAGGCGCAGGCGGAACTCGCCCATGTAACCCGCGTAACGACACTGGGCGAACTGACGGCTTCCATCGCCCACGAAATAAACCAGCCGCTCGCAGCTATTGTCGCCAACGCCGACGCATGTCTGAGCTGGCTCGACCGCGAAACTCCCGACCTGGACGCCGCGCGCCGTTCGGCGGAATGGATTGTCGACGACAGCAATCGGGCAAGTGAGGTGATCCGGCGTGTCCGGGCGCTCGCGCAGAAGACCGAGATCGAGAAGGTGCCGCTCGATATCAATGATGTCGTCAGAGAAGGCGTGGCGCTGGTGCAGCGCGAATTGGCCAGCAATCAGGTGTCGTTGCGAATGGACTTGGCGCCCGCACTACCCATGATTCTGGGCGATCGGGTCCAACTGCAACAGGTGATCATCAATCTTGTGATGAATGCGATTGAGGCCATGCAATCGGTCGCGGATCGGCCGCGCGAGCTGGCGGTGCGGTCGGGCCAGGACGACATTCGTCAGGTGTTTATGACTGTAACGGATTGCGGTGTCGGCGTCTCCGCCGAGGATGCCGACCGCATGTTCAGCCCTTTCTTCACCACCAAATCCGGCGGCATGGGGATGGGACTCTCGATTTGCCGTTCGATCGTGGAAGCCCACGAGGGACGGCTGTCAGTTTCCCGCAATGAGGGGCCCGGTGCGACGTTTCAATTCGTGTTGCCACTGCATCAGCAGGATGCGTCGTGACTGACCGCCCCAAACCATCGCTCGAATCGGCGAGCGACCGGGAGCCGGTCGTCTTCATTATCGACGACGACCCGTCAATGCGCAGGGCGCTCACCAATCTTTTTCAATCGGTCCGTTTGCAGGTAGAGGCGTTCGGCACGGCGCCGGAGCTGCTGCAAAGCAAGCTTCCGGACGTTGCCAGCTGCCTGGTCCTCGACATCAGGCTGCCCGGATTGAGCGGCCTGGACCTTCAAACCGAGCTGGCCAGGGCGAACATTCATATCCCGATCATCTTCATCACCGGCCATGGCGACATTCCGATGACTGTCAGGGCCATGAAGAGCGGAGCGGTCGATTTTCTGACCAAGCCGTTTCGCGATCAGGACCTGCTTGATGCCGTGGTAGCGGCGATCGAGCGGGATCGGAAGCGGCGCGAAGTTGAGAAAACCCAGGCGAACCTGCAGTCCCTGTTCCAGGCCCTGACCTCCCGCGAGCGGGAGGTCTTGGCTTTGGTCGCTTCCGGCCTGATGAACAAACAGATAGCAGCGGAGCTTGGCCTTGCTGAGATCACCGTCAAAATCTACCGGGGGCATGTGATGAAGAAAATGGGAGCACGGTCGTTGGCCGATCTGGTCAGAATGACCGAGATGCTCGGAATTCGTCGGGCCAAGCCCCCCGGCGTGCAAACCTAAGTATGATTTTACAATCCTGACGCGCAGGCCCAACTTTCGACCGGGCGGCTATGCTTCGGCAAAGCGCTATGCCGCGTCAGGAGTGGTCGTCTTGTCAACCCCTTCGGTGATTTCCGTTATTGACGACGATGCATCGGTACGTGCTGCGACGAATAATCTGCTGAGATCGCGCGGGTACATCGTCCACACATTTTCGTCGGCCGAGGAGTTCTTGCGGTCGCCCCATTTGAATGAAACGTCGTGCGTGATTGCGGATTTGCAAATGTCGGTTATGAGCGGTTTGGACTTGCTGACGCATATGCGAACCCGGGGCCATGATGCGCCGTTCATTTTCATCACGGCCTACCCCGATGAAGGACTTCGCGCCCGAGCGCTGAGGGCCGGAGCAATTGGTTTCCTGGCCAAGCCATTCGCCGCTCCCACCTTGATCATGTGCCTCGACACCGCGCTGAAGGATGATCGCGGCGAGGCCGGCACGTGAGACGGTGAGGGCGGAAATGCCGCAAGTCAAAGCGGCGGTTGATTGCGTGGTTCGCGCGAAACCGGGCGTTCCGACGGTTCGCGGGCGAGCTTGGCTCGCAATTCCACCAGGTCGATGAAGACGTCGGCCTGGCGCCGTAACTCGTCGGCAATCATGGGCGGCTGGCTGGAAATGGTCGAGACCACCGTGACGCGGACGCCGCGGCGCTGCACTGCCTCCACCAGCGGGCGGAAGTCGCCATCGCCGGAGAACAACACCATCTGATCGATGTGCGCGGTGAATTCCATGGCATCGACCGCAAGTTCGATGTCCATGCTGCCCTTCAGCTTGCGGCGGCCGCTGGGGTCGATGAATTCCTTGGTCGCCTTGGTGACGACGGTATAGCCGTTGTAGTCGAGCCAATCGATCAACGGGCGGACGAACGAGTATTCCTGATCTTCAATGATCGCGGTGTAGTAGAATGCGCGCAGCAGCGCTCCACGGCTCTGGAACTCCTTGAGCAGGCGCCTGTAATCGATATCGAAACCGAGCGCCTTGGACGTTGCGTAAAGATTGGCACCATCGATAAACAGTGCAATGTCGCTGGAGGAAACTGACATTTTGGCACAAACCTCTACGTTAGTACCAAGGTAGGCGGCCCAATATTTCAAACTCTACTTGGATGTTGGGAGTGACGTGAAATCGCCGGTCTGCCGCAATCGGCTTTGCCCAATTGGCAGCGAGACTAAAGCGCCCGGGATTGATGGCTCAATTGTACCGAGGTAAGCGGCCGATATGGAAAGGTATGCGAGGGCTATACGAAAGTTTGCTCGGTCCTTGCCGTTCACGCCCGATCCGTCGGGAGCTTGGCCCCACGGGCACTTGCCCTCACGCCGGCGGCGAGAAAAGCGTCCGCAGTTTTGCAGCGAAGCCCTTTGCCTGTAGCATCTCGCTGAACATCCGCAGCCATGCGGCGAACACGATGTTGAGCGGGTTAGCGCTAGGCGGCATGCCGGCGACGCCGAATTGCATCGCCTCGTCTTTTGGCGCGGTCGCGAAGGTGCCGAAGATCCGGTCGAAGACGATGAGCACCGCGCCGAAATTCTTGTCGACGCAGGCGGGATTCGAGGCGTGATGTACCTGATGGTGACGCGGCGTGTTGAGCACCCATTCCAAAGGTCCGAGATCGGGCGCATGGGCCAGATGCAGGAAGAATTGATAGAAAAGTCCGGCCGTCAGTACCGCAAACACCGCGGCCGGATTGAAGCCGAGCGCGATTAGCGGCAGGTAGAACAGGAAGCCGCCGGTCAGATGTGCCCCCCAGCCGAGCCGCACGCCCGCGCTCAGGTTCAGTCGCGTCGGCGAATGATGCACCGCATGCGTTGCCCAGAACCAGCGGACCTTGTGCATGGCGACGTGGTGAACGTAGTAGCTGAACTCGACGGCCAGAAACAGCGCTAGCCAGGTCCAGACGGTGTCGAGCGGAATATCGAACAGCCGTCGCCGATAGACGAACATGACGGGCACCACGGTCACGCCCGCCGTCAACGCCGCAATCACCTTGTTGCCGAGCGCGATGGCAAGCGAGGCGGCGGTCTCGCGTGCGTCATAGCTGTCGGCATGGTTCAGCCGGTGGATGAGATATTCCGACAGCATCAGGCCGAGCATCACCAGCGCACCAATTCCCCTGCCATGATGGCTGTCGGACAACAGAAATGTCATTCGACCTTCCCTTTCGCTGCGCAATCGCCAGCCGGAAACGCGAGACTGAGTTGCGAGAACTGTAGCGCCACAAGCTTACTTGCCGGTCTGCGCCGCCCGCGCGTCCTTCATCGCGCCCTTGCAACCGTCGGAGAGCTGATCGAACTTTTCGATCATGCATTGCTTGACGCGTCCGCCGCCGGGAAGAACCCCGGCGCAAAGCGTCTGCACATCGGCGGCGCAGGCCTGCCGCAGCTCCTTTGGCGGCGGCGTGGTCTGGGCGGCTGTGGGAGCAGCCGCGGCCGCCGCTGCAAGAGTTCCTGCACGTATCGTGACCTTGGCAACTGCACGCGCGAGGTTGCGCAATATCGCCGGCTTCATCAGCTGCACACCCGGCGCGGACCATAGACGGAGCCTACCCACCAGCAACGCCCCGCCGGCGGCGCATACGCGGCATAGGGCCCGTAGAAATAGCCCGCGCCGTTGGGAAGGCATTCGCCGTAAAATCCACGATGCCATCCGAGGCCGCACAAGCCTCTCACTTGCACGACATCGCCGGCCGGACTTGCGAGCTGAGCTGAGGCGGGAAATGCCCGGGCCGCAGACGCTGTCACCAGCAAGGCGGTTGCAAGCGCCGCAGACCGGAAGAATTTTTGCATCGGAACCGTTCCTTTCAATGTTCGGCAATACGCAGGTGGTCGCGACCGCCAATCCGAAGTCGGGGGCGTTGACTTCGAACTGGCGGCCGGCCGGCGGCGACCTGCGGCACCGCATGAAGAGCAGCTTGGCGGGGGTATTTTGCCGCGATGTTTCGGCAAGGCGGGATTTTGTAACGTTTTGTAACGGCGGGGCCCCGCCCTATTGCCGCCGGCAAGCGGCTTTCTA
>Ga0210384_10001875_pt1 | contig 27029 bp, 25 predicted proteins | sample IncBWH2MmetaG_FD_160574 | JGI IMG/M metagenome (GOLD analysis project Ga0210384, IMG submission 160574) | Forest soil microbial communities from Barre Woods Harvard Forest LTER site, Petersham, Massachusetts, United States - Inc-BW-H-2-M | ecosystem: Environmental > Terrestrial > Soil >...
TTCTATTGCCGAGGGCTCAAGCAGCCGTTGAAGGAATTTTGGCCGCAGGTGAAGATCTGGGACTGAAGAGCCCCTCAGCGGGAAGGCATCTAAGCGTTAAATCCTGGGGGGGCGGGGGCAAAGCCCCCGTTCGCTTCCCACTAAAAAACCGGAATTCCCACTTTTTTCAACAAGCTGTTAGTCGAATTCGCGCTTGGGGGCTGCTTGCTCCAGCGTGCAGTGGCCGGCGATGATTTGGGCTTTGGCGTAGTTTTCGCCGCGGACCGGGGAGCCGGCCAGGCGGCGAAGCATGGCCAGCTGGCCGACGTGATGCAGGGCATCGGCGATGGGGCCTTGAAAAAGACTTTCCACCGAGGTTTGCAGCGCGTCAGGGGCCGCGAGGAAGTCGTCGAACTTTTTCAGCGTGGCGAAGAAGCGTGCAATTTCGGCGCTCCAGGCCAGAGGCTTGGAGTCTTGCCACACTTGCTGGCCTCGGGCCATCGAGAACGCCCAGTCGAACAGGTCGCCCATGTGGGCGAGGATTTGCGCGGGGGTGCGCGTGGCGTCGCCGATGTGGTAGGTGGCGAAGGATGCGGGGGCGTCGCGAAGAGTTTTGCCGGCGCGATAGGCCACCGTGGCTACGGCGTGGCGCAGGAGTTGGCGAGTTGGGTCAGGGTTACGAGCGGGGTCTGGCGTGGCGGTCATGGGTGAACTCCTGGTGCGATTCCCTGCCCTAGTGCGGCGGGGGAGCGGAGAAGAAGTTTTACCACAGAGAGCACGGAGAACACAGAGGCCAGGGAGCGAAAAGCAGACGCGGTGTGCTGGTTGGATGTGAAGCGGAGACGGCGGAAAAAGCGCCCGCTTCCCTTCGAGGCTCAGGGTAAACGGGAAGCGGCCGGCACAACGTTAACGGTAAAAGGCTACGCGAGATTTAGGGCGCGCTTGAAGGAGCCTTTTTCGCTGTCGATTTTCTTTTGCAGCTGGAGGATGGAATAGAGCAGGGCTTCGGGGCGCGGAGGGCAGCCTGGGACGTAGACATCGATCGGGATGACTTGGTTGCAGCCTTGGACGATGGCGTAGTTGTTGAAGACGCCGCCAGAGGTGGCGCAGGCGCCCATGGAGATGACCCACTTGGGCTCGGGCATTTGATCGTAAAGTTGGCGGACGATGGGGGCCATTTTTTGCGAGAGGCGGCCGGCGACGATCATGAGGTCGGCTTGACGCGGCGACGGGCGAAAGACTTCGGCGCCGAAGCGGGCGACGTCAAAGCGGGCGGCGGCCATGGACATCATTTCGATGGCGCAGCAGGCCAGGCCGAAACCGAGGGGCCAGATGGAGCTTTTGCGGGCCCAGTTCACCGCTTTGTCCAGCGTCGTGAAGATGATGCCTTCGTCTTCGAGGAGCTGGCCGAAGTCGTCGGGCTTGGTGAGTGTGACGTGCTTGCCGAGAGATGTGCTCATGGTGCCTCGTCACGTCCATTTTCGCACAGCGAGTGCCGGGATACAAACGGGATTAGGATCAGTGCGCGAGATCCTCGACTGTAGAAACCCGGAAAAGGCAAGGCAGCTTTGCTAAGGCTGCAGCCTGGGCGTTTCGGGCACCGCAGTGCTGTGCCCCTACAGGGACTTGGGGCTGGCGTGATCGGGGGCGAGAAGATGCTCCGGCGGTCACACGACCGCACGCGGGACGCGCTAAAGCGCGCCCCTACATGCCCCCTAGATGCTTCGACGAATCAGACTTTGAGGACGACTTTGCCGAATTGTTGGCTGGATTCGAGGTAGGTGTGGGCGGCGGCGGCTTCGGCCAGCGGGAAGATGCGATCAACGATGGGTTTCAGGCGGCCGGCGGCGACTAGCTTCATCACGGTGTGCAGTTCGCTCTTGGTGCCCATGTAGGAGCCGAGCAGCGACAGTTGGCGGGTGAAGAGGAATCGCAGGTCAATCTTGGCGTCGTAACCGGTAGTGGCGCCGCAGGTGACTAGGCGGCCTGACGGCGCGAGGCTGGCGACGCTGTCTTCCCAGGTGGCGGTGCCAACGTGCTCGAAGACCACGTCGACGCCGCGCTTGCTGGTGATGCGGCGGACTTCGTCGCGAATTTTCTGGGATTTGTGATTGACGGTGTGGTCGGCGCCGAGTTGGCGGGCTTTTTCCAGCTTTTCTTCCGTGCTGGCGGTCGCGATGACTCGGGCGCCGAAGAATTTGGCGATTTGGATGGCGGCGCTGCCGACGCCGCTGCCTGCGCCGAGGATTAAGACATCTTCGCTGGGTTGCAGTTCGGCGCGGCCTACGAGCATGTGCCAGGCGGTTTGGAAGACCAGCGGTATGGAAGCAGCTTCTTCAAACGAGAGATTTTCCGGATAGGGCAAGCAATTTACTTCGGGGACGCGGACAAACTCTGCGCAGCCGCCGTCGATCAGGTAACCGAGGTTGGTGAATTGGCGGCAGCGATTGTCGAGGCCGGCGATGCAGGCTGCGCATTTGCCGCAGGTCACGCCGGGAGCGAGAACTACTTTTTGTCCAACGCGGACGGTGGTAACTTCCGGGCCGATCTGCGCGACTTCGCCGGCGACGTCACTGCCGGGAATGTGCGGGAGCGGTATCGGAACGCCGGGCAAGCCTTGGCGGACCCAGAGGTCCAGATGGTTCAGGGCGCAGGCGTGAACGCGAACGAGCACTTCGTTGGGGCGGATGGACGGCTCGGGAACCGCGGTGTATTGGAGAACGTCGGGCGCGCCGTGTTGGTGGAAGAGGATGGCTTTCATAGTCGTAACGGGATAACTCCGATGAGAGTCTAACCAGTGACACGAGGAGTGTCTACTATCGCGCGCATAGACGCGCAAAAGCGCGCGGTGTAGCGTAAAATACATAGATACGCAATATGGACCTTTTTGAAGAAATCGTGAAGATGCGGCGGGCCGGTCAGCGCGCGGCCTTAGCGACCATCGTGCACACCAACGGCTCGATTCCGAGTTATGAGAGCTCGCGGATGCTGGTGCGCGAGGATGGGTCGATTGCGGGGACCATCGGCGGCGGATGCGTCGAAGCCGAGGTTTGGGCGGCGGCGAAAGAAGTGATGGAGAAAGAAGCGCCCCGCAAGATGGTTTTTAATTTGAACAATGAAGCCTCGTACGACAACGGGTTGATCTGCGGGGGCACGGTGGAGATTTTCGTCGAGCCTATTCTGCCGCAACCGATGCTGTATTTGTTCGGCGGCGGGCACGTGTCGATGGCAGTAGCAAAGGCAGCCAGCGGGGCGGGGTTTGCCGTTGGCGTAGTGGACGACCGCGATGCCTTTGCGAATTTGGAACGTTTCCCGATGGCGGCGGAAGTGTTCAGCAGCTACGAGGACGCCTTCGAGAAGATTCACCCGAATACCTCGACGTATTTGGTGATCGTGACGCGCGGGCACAAGGACGACATGCGCGTCTTGGCGTGGGCGGTGCGCACCGAGGCGCGCTACGTAGGAATGATTGGCAGCAAGCGCAAGGTGCTGTCCGTCTACAAAGCGCTGGAAAAAGAAGGCTACCGGCCGGAAGAGTTTGAACGGGTCTTCGCGCCTATGGGACTTGAGATCGGGGCGCTTTCGCCGGAAGAGATTGCGCTGAGCATCGCGGCGGAGCTGGTGGCGGTGCGCCGCAACGCGGAAATGGCCGGGCACAAGAAAGTAAAGATCGAGCAGCGGCCGGCAGCCAGCGCGCGCTAAAAGAGATTATGCTAGCGGCGGTGATCCTCTCGGGCGGCGCGTCCCAGCGGATGGGATCGCCCAAAGCCCTGCTTCCTTACCAGGGACGCCCTTTCCTCGAACATTTGCTGGAAGTCACCGTGCACCCGAAGATCGGTGTGCGGCGAGTGGTGTTGGGCAAACATGCGGAGCCCATCTCATCAGCGGTGGCGCTGGCCGCGGACGAAATCGTCATCAACGAAGAGTGGGAAAAGGGGCAGCTGAGCTCGATCCAGGCGGCGATACGCAGCTTGCCCGCGGGGACCGACGGGATGATCTTGTGTTTGATCGATCATCCGTTGATCAGCGCTACACTGATCGATGATTTGATCGGGCACTTCTACTCGACGAAAGCGAAGATCGTGCTGCCGGTGTTTGCCGGGCAGCGCGGACACCCGGTAATTTTCTCGGCGGCGCTGTATGACGAATTGCTGGCCGCGCCGCTCGACAAAGGGGCCCGGGCGGTGGTGTGGGCGCACGCGGGCGAGGTTGCCGAGATGCCGACCGGGGAACAAGGGTGCGTGCTGAATTTAAACGATCCGGATACCTTGCAGCGAGCAACTGGCTCGTAAGATCAACGGACAGAAAGTTTTTGGGTGATGGCGCGCAGGGCGTCGGCGGCGAGTTGTGCGCCGTGAAACGTGGCTGGCGGAAGTCCTCCGAGCGCCATCGACAGCGATTCCGGGGTGACCGCGGCCGACTCGGCGAGCATGCGGCCACGGAGTTGTTCGGTTAAGAGCGAGGCGCAGGCGATGGCCGTGGTGCAGCCGCGGCAGAGGAAACGGACTTCAGCGATTCGCTCGCCTTCCATGCGAACCGACAACTGCAGAATGTCGCCGCAGACTGGGTTGCTGACCTCGACCTCCGCGTCGGCGCCGGGAAGTTCGCCGGCGTTGCGGGGGTTGCGGAAATGGTCGAGGACGGCGTCGGTGAACATGTTTGAAAGTATGGCAACGCCGGGCGGAATCTTCAACGCCACCCCACGACCGTAGTGCGTTCGACTGGCGTTATTGGTACTTGAGTGGTTGTTCCGTCGTGCTTCCGAACTTACGTCACGCACTCCTCACCTATCCAGCTAGAAGGAGCCCGGTGATTTCAGTACAGGAAGGGGCTGAAATACTGGTCCGAAAGGTTGTCGGGATTCATCTGGTCTGTTACGAACGCGTTCCCGATGATCTCCGCCCTTCGGCGGAGTTCCTCCATATAAGCCTTGTTATAGAAAATCTCGGCTGGTCTCGGTTCAATCAGCATCAAGCTACTGGGACCAAGATAGAGATAAGCGTCGACCATTTCAGAAAAATAAGTTTTGTCCGCGTTCCCCAGCCACGTGCCTTTGAGGTTTTGCACCAGCGATGGAACCGGCCAGGAAGCCATCCGCACTTCCAATTGGTCGTCGGCCGGAGGAGTCGAATCGGTGAACACCATAAAGTCTCCAATCACCATGGTAGTGCCCGGATAATCTTTTTCGTAACGCTGCACCGCTGATTCCAATCCTTTTGGCGCGCTCTTATTGCTGTGAAAAAGATGAAAAGTGCCAAAGAGCATCAGTGATTTGCGGTGCTTGGAGAGGACTTCCTTTTGCATAACCGAGGCAACGCTAGCGTCCCGGTCCAGCATGACTTCGGATTTGTTTTTGACTTTGCTCCAATCAATGGGAGGATCGCCCGCCAACATGCGCAGCCTTTTCTTCGGAGGAAGCCCCTGATTAATCCTGCGAACTAGAGGAAAGAGTATCTCGTAAAATCCTGACACGCTGCACATCGGCTGCGTTGTGTTGCGCCAAACTTGCCGCGCTTCGGAGATTGAAACTTCGCCGCCGGCAATGTAGCGGTCGAGGATAGATTGATAGAGTGAATTGCCGCACTCGACGACCACGTCGTTTACCTTGTCAGGAAAAGCAGGATCGCGGATCAGGTGCAGAATGAGGTCGTCCAGGTCCTTGTTTCCATGCCCGGCACCCATTCCTACCACTTCGTATTTATCAAAAGCAGCCAGCACGGCTTTGGTTGCGTCCTCCGGAATCGGATTGCTTCTCTCTTGTGCCGATAACGGCGCGCAAAATGCTAGCGCCGAGAATAAGACAACAAGAACCTGGGTTCCGCGCACCGGCTTCTCCATAAATCCTTTCTCCGTGTTTGTTCTCAAACGAGAGTGGGTTTGGACCGCTACCTTCCGGAAATAGTAGGCCAGCTCCCGATAAGTCGCGCATTCCGAAATTGACGGCCCACTTATCCGACGACGAGACAGTTCCCTACCTATTTCTTTGCTGGAAGATATTTCTTCTCTACCGAGGCGATGACTACGTAGTTGGGGTCGACCATTTCGGTTAGGTGGATTTTGCCTACCTTGGAAAGCAGTTCGTAGGCGTCTAGTTCCGAGAGGCCGTAGTCGGCGTGGATCCAGGCGATTAGCTCGGTGAAGGCGATGCGGAGGGCGTCGTCTACCGGGCGGTAGATTCCGGCGGCCATGATTTCTTTTTCGTTCTCGAAGCGGGGCCAGCCGGTGTGCTTCCCTTTTACGATGTCCACTTGCAGGCGGGCGCGCATGGGTACTTCCACCGCGGCGCCGGCGATTTCGCCGTCGCCCATGACCGCGTGGCCGTCGCCGAAGTACAGCAGGCCGCCGGAGACGTTGACCGGCAGGTACAGGGTGTTTCCTACGGAGACTTCCGGGGCGTCCATATTGCCGCCGAATTCGGCGGGCACGATCGAGCTGCGGGCTTCGCCGTTGGCAGGGGCGACGCCGATGCAGCCGAGAAACGGATGCAGCGGGATTTTTACTTTGTAATTGGAATCGAGAGCTTGGAAGGTGGCGGTGTTGTTGGCGTGATCGATGGGATAGAACCAGATTTTTTCCGGCAGCGGCGTTTGCAGCATGGGGGTGTAGTTGGTGGCGTTGAGGGCGCCGAAGCCGGGACCTAGGGCGCCGAGTCCCTGATCGCCGTCGACTTGCAGATCGAGTATGCGAATGGCGAGGGTGTCGCCGGGTTCCGCGCCATCGATGAAGAACGGCCCGGTGAGCGGGTTGTCGCCCTTGACGAGCGCGAGCGTGTCGCCCGGCTTTTTGATGGCGTTGCCGAAACAGTCGAGAGAATTGGCGTCGAGGATGTTGCCGGAATGGAGATGCGCGACCGGCGGCGCGACGCCGTAGACGTATTTCACGGTGTCGATGGTGGCGTGGTAGTGGACCACGTCAGCTTTGGATGGCGATTCGGCCGCGGGCGGATTTTGCGCGGCGAGAGGCAGCGCTGCAAAGAGCAGCAGAGAAAAACGAAGAATGCGCATCAGTCAGGCTCCTAAATAAGGAACGGAGTATATCTCATCGAGACGAGGAATCGCCTCAGAGGGTAGTTTGCGAGATGTAGGCTTAGCATCCGCTGGGAGCGTAACTTCCATCTTTCCCGGCTTCCCGCTGCGCCGTGATTCGTATTTCTAGGTTCGACGCCCTTCGGTGTACTATCTGCGCGAAATAAACTAGAGAGGTGCGGTTCGATGAGGACTTGCTTGTGGGCTTCGATGCTTGCTGTGCTTCTCGTGGTTGCGACCGGAGCTTCACGTCAGCAGCAAGAAGCCGCCGATTCTCCACCGCCGTGGGCGTACGGTTTTACGACACCTCCGGGCCCGGGGGCCACGCCCGAGGCTGCGGCCTCGATGGCCGCTGCGCCGCTCGATTCTTCCACGTTGCTGCATCTTCCCGGCAATAGCTTGGCTTTCACGCCCGCGCAAATCCGCGACGACTTTGCCCCGGCGGATTGGTACCCGGGCGACCACCCGCCGATGCCCAGCATCGTGGCCCACGGACGGAAGCCCGGGATACGCGCTTGCAGCCGGTGCCACTATCCCAACGGCAAGGGGCGTCCGGAGAATGCGCCGGTCGCGGGACTCCCGTATTCCTACTTCGTGCAGACCATGGCGGACTTCAAGAACGGCGCGAGAAAGAGCGCGGACCCGCGAAAGCCGAACACCTACGAAATGGCCAACATCGCCAAGGCCATGACCGACGACGAAGTGAAAGCCGCAGCGGAATATTTTAGCTCCATGAAGTGGACGCCGTGGATCAAAGTAGTGGAAACGGAAACGGTGCCGAAGACGAAGATTTCGGTTGGCATGTTCCTGCCGTTGGAAGGCAACGAGAAGGAGCCGATCGGGCAGCGGATCATCGAGGTGCCGGAGAACGCGGAAGCCGCGGAGGTACAACGCGACCCGCGATCGGGATTCCTCGCGTATGTGCCGGTGGGCAGCGTCAAGAAGGGCGAGGAGTTGGTGATGAGCGGCGGCGCGGGCAAAACTACGGCCTGCGCGGTATGCCACGGCGGCGACCTGCAAGGGCTGGGGCCGGTGCCGGGAATCGCGGGCCGTTCTCCTAGCTATGTAGTGCGGCAACTCTTTGATATGCAGCGCGGTTCGCGAAGCGGGTTGTGGAGCGAGCTGATGAAACCCGTTGTGGCCAAATTGAGTGCAGAGGATTTGCTGGACGTCGGCGCCTACCTGGCTTCACGCGGCGGCGCGGCTGTGGCCGCGTCTGCTTCTTTGGTCGAGCAGGGGAAAGCGCGCTTCCATGCCTATGGATGCTTCGAGTGTCACGGAGCGAACGGCGAGGGCACGGATCAGGCGCCGGACCTGATCACGACTCGCTTGACGGAGGCGGAAATTGCTGCGTTTCTGCAAAAGCCTAGCCCCGACGCGCGGGTAAAAGGGATGCCCAGCGTTCCTGCGAGCAGTCCCGATTTACAGGCGCTGGTGGCGTACGTGGTCAGTCTCAAACACTGAGCGATTTCTCTCAGGCAGTTCTTCGCTGAAGAGCTCGGATCACTCGTGGCGCAAGGCGACTATGGGGTCGACGCTCATGGCTTTTCGCGTGGGCATGTAGCAGGCCAGCAGGGTGATGGCGGACATCACCACCGTTATGACGCCGAATGTCGGTAGGTCGCTGGTGCTGACGCCGTAGATCAGGCCTGCCATTAACTGAGCGAGGACCCACGCCGATGGTAGCCCGATGAGCAACCCGATGGCGGTGATCATTACGCCGCGGAACATCACCAGCTTGAGGACGTCGCGGGGCTGCGCGCCCATGGCTACGCGCACGCCAATCTCCTGGGTGCGTTCGGTGACGGAATAGGCCATGACGCCGTAGACGCCGACGGATGCCAGCACCAGGGCGATCACTCCCATGGCGGTCAGCATGACCGCTACGTAGGAGAGCCCGAGGAGCGCATTGGAAAAGACATTCTGCAGGGTGAAGAACTCAGAAATCGGCAAGTCTGGGTCCACGCCCGCCATTTGACTGCGGACGGCGGCAACGAAGGACGTTGGATTGCCTTCCGTGCGAATCGCCAGGTAGGTGTAGCTTTGCGGTGCCTGACGGTAAGACAGATAGATGGGCGGCGGCGCTTGATTCTGGAAGACGTTGTACTTGATGTCGCCGACGGTGCCCACAATTTTCAGCCACGGGGATTTCGAGTCTTCGCCGCCGGTCTTGATGAATTTTCCGATGGGGTCTTCTCCTGGGAAATAGCGTTGCGCGAAACTCTGACTGACGACCGCCACCTGCGGCTGCTCCGCGCCATCGCTTTCCTCCAGCAACCGGCCAGTACGGAGAGGCACATGCATGGCGGAGAAAAACTCCGCGTTTACGTTTTCGATGTTGGCTTTCCGGAATTCGCCATTCTGGGCGGGGCGGGCTTGAATGGATATGGTGTCGTCGACTTCTTCCGAACCGTACGGTATTTCCGTGGCCACCACGGCCGTCTTCACGCCAGAAATGCTCCTAAGTTGCGGCAGAGCACGGTCAAAGAAAGCAGACTGCTGCTGCGGGGTCTTATATTTCGATTCTGGCAAGCTGACATGCATGGTCAGCACAGTTTGCGGGTCGAGGTTCTGATTCACGGCCAGCAAGGCGCGGACTCCCTTGCTCATCAGCCCAGCGCCGACGAGCAAGATCAGCGACAGCGCTACCTCGGCGACCACAAAGACGGTGCGCAGCCGTTGCCGGGCGCGTCCGGCCGAGTTGCCGCGGCCTCCTTCTTTTAGCTCCTCATGAATATCCGACCGGGAGGTCTGGAAAGCTGGGGCCAGACCGGAGATGAGGCCGGCCGTTAGGGCAACGCCAACGGTGTACCAGAACACATCGGGTTCCAGCCGCACGTGCTTCCAGAGAGGGAGATATCGTTCTATTTCTGGCGGCATGTAGTAGCGGAGCACGCCGATGCCAATCTGTCCGAGGAGCAAGCCAAAGGCCGCGCCTACGATTCCTAGCAAGAGGCTCTCGGTGAGAAGTTGGCGGACAACGCGCAGCCGCCCGGCTCCCATGGCCTGGCGAACGGCAATCTCCTTATGGCGGCTGGCGGCGCGGGCGAACAGCAAATTGGCAACGTTGGCGCAGGCGATCAGCATTACGAAGATGACCGCTCCTATCAAGAGTAAGCAGTACTGGTCGGCCTGTTCGCCGGCGACGAAGACGCCAAGGGGCAGCACCTTGACGCCCCAGTCGGTGTCAGTGGCGGGAAATTCCTTGCCGATGCGGCCTTCGATGGTCTGCATTTCGGCGCGCACGTCGCGTACGGAGACACCGGGTTTCAGGCGCATGAGGGGCAGCAGATAACGAGAGGTGCGCAGGGTCTGCTCCTCAGGCTTGAAAGCCAAGGGCAGGTAAATCTCGACACCGATCGGGAAGGTCATATCGCTGCTGGTGACACCAATGACGACGTATTTCTTGCCATCGAGCAGGATGGACTTGCCGACGATGGCCGGATCGGAGGCGAAGCGGCGCTGCCAGATTGCGTGGCTGAGGATGACTTCCTGTTCGTGGCCAAGTTGTTCTTCGTCGGGGCGAAACGGACGGCCCAAGGCGGGAACCACACCAAGAGTGTCGAAGAAATTCGCGGAGACCTGGCCAGCCACTAGCTTTTCAGGTTCTCCGTTGCCGGTGAGATTGACGTCATTGGTTTCCCAGGCGGCCATTTGCTCGAAGGAGCGGCTCTGGCGCTTCCAGTCCAGGAAATCGGCGGGGGAGACGGCGTTCCAAAATATGGTTTCCTGGGCCGGAAGGCTGAGCACCATGACCAGACGATCGAGGTTCGGGAAGGAGACAGGCTTGCGCAGAAAGGCGCTGGCTACGCTAAAGACGGCGGTATTGGCGCCGATGCCGAGGGCCAACGCCAGGACCGCGAGGGCGGTGAAGCCGGGGCTGATGAGCAGCATGCGGAAGCCGTAGCGTATATCTTGCAGGAGATTGGACATAGCTGGAGCCTCTCGAATGGAATCGTGCAAAAGACGGAGGGCACTTGGCCCTCCACTGTACTTACGTTCGCAAGTGCCAGAAGTAACGTCGGTTAGTGCAAAAGGGGCCGATTGGTTCCCTTGCCTAAGTGCCCGTTCTTGGGACGCCCCATGGCGCGAGCGGGACGCATCCCAAGGGCTGGGTCGAGCTGGAGAGACGAGAACGGCCTACAAGGCTGGGCAAAGTTAGATTGCGGTTAGCTTTCCGACCAGTATAAGAGAAGCCTTGCGCTGGCCCGAGAGCGGGAGTAGGGTTTCGGAATTGGAGCTTGGTGCCGCATCTCGATCCGGCAGAGCCGGACGGGATGCAGACGAGCTGTCCGCGGCATCATTGGACGGTCGAGTTCATTCCGGACGCCGCACCTTCCCGCCCTCTTGTGCGCATCGTCCCGACGAGAAACTGGCCGTCTGTACACTACGACCGCACGGCGCGCCTTGAATTCATAGCCAGGCTTCGCTAATCAGAGAAAGAGGAGGAACTAATGGCTACTCGTCCGCAAGTTTTCCGTCCGATTTCACCTGCGCATTCGGATTCGATACGGATCGTGCCGCTGCACCCGGGAATAGGGGCAGATCAAGCCGCCGCTCCCGCCGCCGCACCGCAGCTTACGTATCGCAACGGACCGCTGATCGCTTCCGTCGAAGTGTTTACGGTTTTCTGGGGCGCGGCGTGGAACGCGGCGCCGCAGAACGCCATCATGCAGGAAGTAAACCAGTTTTTTGACTTCATCCTGACGAGCCCGCTGATCGACCAGCTGGCGGAATATAACGTTGCAAACTACAAGATCAGCCACGGGAAGCATACGGGCACCACGGTCATCACGACTCCGGCTCTGCCGCACTCCGTGACGGACAAGACCATCCAGCACACGCTGGAGCACGAGATCGCTACCAATAGCGCTTTCCCGCAGCCCAACCCCAATACTCTCTACTTTATGTATATCCCACCGGGAGTGAAGGTGGTCCAGGGAGGGGCCGGATCGTGTACGGCGTTCTGCGGCTACCACAACGATATCAACGGGCAGATCTTCTACGCTGTCATGCCGTACCCGGGCTGTACCGGGTGCACGGGCGGACTGGCACCGGTGGACGCTTTGACTTCGACCAGCTCCCACGAATTGTGCGAGGCCATCACCGATGCTATCCCGGGCCAGGGCTGGTACGACGACGCCAACGGGGAAATTGGTGACATCTGCGCGTGGAAGACGAAGAAAGTAGGGGCCTACACCGTGCAACTGGAGTGGTCCAACAAAGCCAACAAGTGCATTTGAGCATCGGCTACATGAAAAAAGAAGAACCGAACCTGGGAGTCCGGTTCTTCTTTTTTTCTTTGGATGGGTCGTGCGAGACTTATTCGACGCGAGCCTCTGGTACCCTTTCCGCAGCGCGATGAAACGTAGAAATCTCGAAAATGAATTACGGATTGTGTCGCTGGCGCCGAGCGCGACGTCGATCTTGTGCGCCATTGGAGCGAAGAAGGCACTGGTCGGCGTGACGATGTGGTGCGCGGATGTGGCGCCGGTGGGTGGATTGCCGAAGCTGGGAGATTGCTGGCGGCTGGATGCGGTCGGAGAGATCCTGGCACTACGGCCTACACTGGTGATCGGCTCGGTGCCTTACAAACAAGAGACTGTGGCCAAGCTGCTGGAGCAACCGCTGAATTTTCTGGCCATGAATCCACGGACGTTGGCGGATGTCGAGGGGGACATCCGGTTGCTGGCTAGCATTGCGGGACGAGTACCCGAGGGCAACCGTCTTATCCGCGCGATGCGGGCTGGGTTTGCGAAGATTGCGAAGAAGGCGAACGCGAGGGACGGCCGGGTGCGGGTCTATTGCGAAGCCTGGCCGAATCCGCGGATTAGTTCTCCGCCGTGGGTGGCGGAATTGGTGAAGATCGCCGGGGGCGAGATGGTGGTTCCGGCGGGAGAGAAAGTGAGCGACGAGCTGGTGGCGGCGGCGCGGCCGGAGGTCATCGTGCTGGCTTGGGCCGCGACGGGCGCAGAGGCGAAATCGAAGAAGGCCTACCAAGCTGCTGCGTGGAAGGATGTGCCGGCGATACGCGAGCGGCGGGTGCATGTGATTTCGGACGAGCTGCTGAATACGCCGGGTCCGCCGCTGGTGCGGGGGGCGATGGAGCTCTGGAAGGTGCTCCACTCGCAAGACCCGAAAGCGAAGAGTTAACACAGAGATCACCGAGAAGAGCCCGAACGACACAGCGTTGACAATTCCACACTCCAGCCAAGGTACACTTTGGGTACGGGGTTGACGGAGAGATGAAGGTGGTCGCAGCGATAATCGAACGGGGGGACCGGCGTCTGCTCATCGGGCAGCGGAGACGCAACGACACCTCGCCGTTGAAGTGGGAATTTCCCGGCGGCAAGGTGCAGGATGGCGAAGAACCGGAGGCGGCGCTGGCGCGCGAATTGCGCGAGGAGTTGTGCGTGACACTGCGGAAGAGCGTGGAGATCGCACGCGTGACGCATCAGTACGCGGAGACGCCCGAGTTGATTGAGGTTCAGTTTTTTGCGGTGGAGATCGCGGAGGCAGTGGTCATTCCAAACGCGTTTGAGCAAGTGCACTGGGTGTTGCCGAAAGAGTTGGGGGAGTATGACTTTCTGGCGGCCAACGCGCAGTTGGTGGCAAACCTGGCCACAGGCTGCATCAAGCCTCGGGAGATTCTCGACTCGCATACTTTCTGATATGGGCCTCGGAGGTGCCCCCACCCCCCGGCCAGTTTCAGAGTCAGACCAAAGAAAGTCCCGCGTGGACGCCTCTGGGCCCGTTCCGGGTGAGCTTCTATATTTGAAATGAGCGATGGTCGCTCTAAGACGGGTTGGTGCAGCGGGCTACATTTCGAAGATGAGTTGGTGGTTCTTGTAGTCCACGGTCAAGCTACCAAACTGCGACAGAACATCCTGGCCCAAGATGCCGTCCAGCTTCACGTTTAGAGCTTTTGACAGCGAGCGCAGGTCGGTGACTCCCACGGGCGTGACGATCAACTTGTGAGCGATCTCCAGCGTTGCCGTGCTTTTACCCATGGCATGGCTTGCACCATCGATGCCGACGGCAGTGCGGCGGAGCACGTCCTTTCGAAGGTCAGCGGGAGACCAACCGGCAGCGTCAACGGACAAGACGGTCACGCCGGAACCGGTGTCCAAGAGGAAATGTCGGGTCTTTCCACCGACAATGACATCCACGAGGATGCTCGCACCGATCCGCGTAAATGGCACAGGCCTACTTTGGGCGGCAGCCATAGGCGTCCAGGCGACGGCCAGAAGCAAAGTAGCGGCGCGGATTCGCGTGGCCATGGTCACGCTGGTTGGACGGGCGGCGCTGCGTGTTTGTTTTCGAGTCTTAGGTAAAAAGAAAATCTCCTGTGCGTCGTAGAGATTCCAGTCACAAGGAGACCCGCTCGGAGATATACGGGAGATACAGCAATTCTAAGCACGACATCTAAATCGGCTTATGAACTGGCGGAAGCAAAGTCTAACGGCCCCGGGGAGACATAAAGTTAATGCCGCTGTTAGCACGTCATGCGGACCGAGGGCAAGACGGAATGACGGCGCCGAGATGCGAGCCAGCGCGCAATGTGAAGACTTTGGCTGCTGGGGCTTACGTTGAGATTCTTCGGGCATCCTCGTCGGATGCCGTCAGAATGACAGCATCGCGGGAAGTCCGCCCAGGGCATGACTGCGCCCCGGGGACGCGCTGCCTGCGGGCTCGGGCCGAGGAAACACGCCGGTACAAAGAGAGCGGCGGCGCCGAGGCGCTGCAGTCGATACCGCAGCGGGCGCGGCGAGGCCATGGCCCTACAGGAACGGCAGAAAAAGGATAGGTGATTAGGAGATGACGGGATTGGGCTTCTCGGGATCAATGCCGAGGTCTTTGACGGCTTTGTCGATGACGCTGCGCTCGATTTTGCCGTCTTGGAACAGTTCGTGGAGCGTGGCCAGGGTGATAAAGCGGTGATCAACTTCGAAGAAGTCGCGCAGGGATTTGCGGCCTTCGCTGCGGCCGAAGCCGTCGGTGCCGAGAGCGGCCATGCGGCGCGGCATCCACTTGCTGATCGAGTTGGGCAGGGTCTTTAGATAGTCGGAGGCGGCGACCAGGACTCCAGGGGCGTCCACCAGGCACTGGGTGACGTACGGGACGCGAGGTTTTTCGCCGGCGTGCAGGCGATTCCAGCGCTCGGATTCGATGCCGTCGGTGTACAGCGCCTTGTAGCTGGTGACGCTCCAGACGTCGGCGGCTACGCCGTATTTTTGCTCGAGGATGTCTTGGGCTTGCAGCGCTTCGCGCAGAATCGAACCGCTGCCGAAGAGTTGGGCGCGCAGCTTGGATTTTTTGTTTTCGGAGGCGCGGTAGCGGTAGAGGCCTTTGAGGATGCCGTCTTTCACATCGCCGGGCATCGGGGGCATGGCGTACGGCTCATTCATCAGCGTGATGTAGTAGAAGATGCTTTCGCCTTCTTTGTACATGCGACGAATGCCGTCTTGGATGATGACCGCGATCTCGTATGCGAACGCCGGATCGTAGGCCAGAAGATTGGGGACCGGCAGAGCCAGGACGTGGCTGTTGCCATCCTGATGCTGCAGGCCTTCGCCGGAGAGCGTGGTGCGGCCGGCGGTGCCTCCGAGGAGAAAACCGCGGCAGCGCATGTCGGCGGCGGCCCAGATGAAATCGGCGATGCGTTGAAAGCCGAACATCGAGTAGTAAATAAAAAACGGAATCGTGTTGATGCCGTGGGTGGCGTAGGCGGTGCCCGCGGCGATGAAGGAGGCCATGGAGCCCGCTTCGGTGATGCCTTCTTCCAGGATTTGGCCGTCTTGGGCTTCCTTGTAGTACATCAACGTGTTGACGTCGACGGGTTGGTAGCGCTGGCCGACACTGGAGTAAATTCCGGCGGTGCGGAACAGCGACTCCATGCCGAAGGTGCGCGCTTCGTCGGGAACGATGGGGACGATGAGCTTGCCCATTTCGTGATCCTTGAGCATTTTGCGCAGCATGCCCACGTAGGCCATCGTCGTGGAAACTTCCCTGCCGTCGCTGCCGTCGTAAAATTCCTTGAAGAGTTCGTCGTGGTCGGCGACCAGCGGCTTGGAGCGCACACTGCGTTGCGGCACGTAGCCGCCAAGCGCTTCGCGGCGCGCGCGCAGATACTGAACCTCGATGCTGTCTTCGGCGGGACGGTAGAACGGCACCTCGATGCAGTCTTCGTCATTCAGAGGGATGCCGAAGCGCGAACGGAATACGCGCAGTTCGTCTTCGTTGAGCTTTTTCTGCTGGTGGGTGACGTTCTTGCCTTCGCCGGCTTCGCCGAGGCCATATCCTTTAATAGTCCGGGCCAGAATAACCGTGGGCCCACCCTTGTGATCGACGGCGGCCTTATAGGCGGCGTAGACTTTCCGCGGATCATGGCCACCGAGACGCAGGCGGCGCAGCGCTTCGTCCGGGAGCGGTTCGACCAATTGCAAGAGGCGCGGGTCGCTGCCGAAGAAATGCTGGCGCACGTAGGCGCCGGATTCGACGACCAGCTTTTGGTATTCGCCGTCCACCAGTTCGCCCATGCGCTTGACGAGTAGGCCTTCGGTGTCGCGCTCGAGAATGGGATCCCACTCGCTGCCCCAGAGGACCTTGATGACGTTCCAGCGGGCGCCACGGAAGGCGGATTCCAGTTCTTGAATAATTTGACCGTTGCCTCGAACCGGGCCGTCGAGGCGCTGCAAATTGCAGTTGACGACGAAAATCAGATTGTCTAGCTTTTCGCGGGAGGCCAGGGTGATGGCGCCGAGCGATTCTGGCTCGTCGGTCTCGCCGTCGCCCAGGAACGCCCATATCTTGGCGTCGGTGGCGGGCTTGAGGCCGCGGTTTTCGAGATAGCGGCTAAAGCGGGCTTGATAGATGGCCATCAGCGGGCTGAGGCCCATGGAGACGGTGGGAAACTCCCAAAAATCAGGCATCAGCCACGGGTGGGGATAGGAGGAGAGTCCACCGCCTGGTTTTAATTCGCGGCGGAAATTTTCCAGTTTTTGCGCGGAGAGGCGGCCTTCGAGAAAGGCGCGGGCGTAGATTCCCGGGGCGGCGTGGCCTTGAAAGTAGACCGTGTCGCCCTCGAATTGCTCGGAGCGACCGCGGAAGAAATGGTTGAAGCCGACCTCGTACAGCGTCGCAGCGGAAGCATACGTGGAGATATGGCCGCCGATATTGTGCTCGACCCGGTTGGCGCGAACCACCATGGCCAGCGCGTTCCAGCGGATGAGGCTTTTGATGCGGCGCTCGAGTTCCTGGTCGCCGGGAAAGAGCGGTTCCAGGCGATTGGGAATGGTGTTGGCGTAGGGAGTGTTCGCCGTGAAGGGCAAGTCGATGCCGGAAACCGTGGCATGCGCGCGAAGGCGCTCCAGAATTTCGGTGGCTACTTCGGGTCCGCTGGATTCGAGGACGGAATCGAGAGACTCGAGCCACTCCTGTACTTCTACATCTTCCATAGGGTGCTGCTGGGTATACGTCTCGTTGTCCATACCTTCCGCTGGCCCCTCTTCATTGAAAATCAGCGCGCCGCAAAGGCCGCCACAAACTTATTCCGTCTATAAGCATAATAGGATACACCTCCGGGCAAATCTCTGCACGGCAGGGTTGCCGCAATTGGGAACCGAAGCGTTACCGGAGACGGCGTGGTGCGTTCGCTACAGCGTCCGGCCCCCGTCGACAACCAAGACTTGGCCGGTGATAAAGGTCGACTGCACCAAGAACGAAACCGCGTCGGCGATGTCCTCGGTTGTGCCAGCACGCTGCAGCGGAGCGCGACGAATGAAGTCGGCTTCCCACTCCGAGGGATCCCCGGTCATCGTGATCGTCCCCGGAGCAATGGCGTTGACGCGAACGTCCGGCGCCAACTCTTTCGCTAAGCACTTCGTCAGCATGATCACGCCTGCCTTGGAGATGCAATGCGGGATGTAGCCGGGCCAGGGGAGCAGGCCGCCAATGTCGGCAAAATTGATGATCACTCCGCGGCTAAGCTTCAGCAGCGGCGCCGCCGCTTGGGCGCAAAAGAACGGAGCCTTTAGATTGGTGTCGAGCGATCCGTTCCAGATCTTTTCACTGGTCGATGCAAATTCCGTTGGCAAAAAGTTCGCGGCGCTGTTGACGAGGATATCCAGCCGCCCGAAATGATTGGAAGCCTGTTGGAAAAGCCTCTGAATTTCCGAAACACTGCCAAGATCGGCGGCCAACGCGATCGCTCGGCAACCGATTTTTTCTGCCTCGGAGACAGTGTCGCGGGCCTCCGCCTCCGAAGAATGATAGTGGACTACGACATCGGCGCCCTCTCGTGCTAGCCGCAGGGCCACGGCACGTCCAAGGCGCTTAGCTGAGCCGGTAACCAGCGCGACGCGATTTTTCAGCAGAGTCTCCATCGGATTGAAACCCTAACACAAAATTTACGTACTATTCGTTAGCCCCGGCGAGGACCACTCCCCGAGGACGGTTCCACAACCCGGCTGCCCGGTGTAAAGTGGGCGCCAACGGATACTAGCGCCAAGGGTCACTTCGTATCCTCAGGAGCGTGCAACATGGCAAACGGAATGGCGCTTGAGGCGGCCCCGTATCAGCGGCAAGGAATCCCCTGGTACATCTGGGCTTCGGCCGTGGCGGTTACCGCCACATCGGTCGGCCTGTACTGGGACATCTCCTGGCACATGTCGATTGGGCGCGACACCTTCTGGACACCCGCACATCTAGGTATTCACTTTGGAGCGGTCGTCGCCGGCCTCTCCAGCGTCTTTCTCATCCTGTCCACGACCTTCGGCAAAGATCAGAACCAGCGCGCCACGTCCGTGAAGTTGTGGGGATTTTATGGGCCCTTAGGAGCCTTCGTGTCGCTATGGGGAGGTCTCGCCATGCTGACGTCTGCTCCGTTTGACGATTGGTGGCACAACGCGTTCGGGTTGGACGTGCAGATCATGAGCCCGCCGCACGTGGTGCTCATCCTTGGGATTTTCACTTTGGGTCTAGGCGGACTGTTCCTGATTGTCGCGGAAATGAACCGCGCGACAACCGAAACTCGAGCCAAGCTCAATCGGGTGTTTTTGTACGCGGGATGCATGCTCACCATCTTGCTGCTGATGCTGGTTTACGAATACACGGACTACACGTTGTCGCACAGTGCCATTTTCTATCGCACGCTGGCCCTGGCGATGCCGCCCGTGCTGGTGGGGATTGCTCGAGCGTCCGGTTACCGTTGGGCCGCGACTAAGGTGACCGGGATTTATTTCGTTCTGTGGCTCCTGGCGCTCTGGCTGGTGCCGTTGGTGCCCGCGCAACCGAAGCTCGGGCCGGTTTACACCAAGATCACGCATCTCGTTCCCCTTGAGTTCCCCATTCTGCTCTTTGCCGGTGCGGCGGCCTTGGATTTCCTGCTCGACCGCCTGGCAGGGCGCAACAAATGGCTGCAAGCGGCCGTGGCCGGTGCAGGCTTTGTCTTGGTGATGATCGCGGTCGAATGGCCCGTGGGCACCTTCCTGGTTTCGCCGCTCGCCGAGAATCGCATCTTTGGCACCGACTACTATCCTTACATGCAGCGGCCCAGCGACTATCACTACGCTCATGAGTTCTACGTTTGGGAAAAAACGCGCGCCGACTTCTGGCTTGGGATGGTCTTGGCGTTCGCCGCAGCGATCTTGACCACGCGCGTGGGCCTGGCATGGGGCGACTGGATGCGGCGGGTGAGGCGCTAACCGCATGAGACGCGCATTCCTCACTGGCCTGGTCTGCTGCCTGCTCCTCGGGTCACGAGCTTCGGCACACGTCGGAAGCCCGGACGTGTATTACGAAGGCGTGGCCGGCCCTTACCGGCTGTTCGTGACCGTCCGCGCTCCGCTGATGATTCCCGGAATCGCACTGGTGGAAGTGCAGGTGCTTGAGGGTGCGGTCAGCGATATCCAAATCGTGCCGTTGCGCGTCGTCGGGGAAGGATCGGAAACCGCGCCGCCAGCCGACACCATGGAGCAGTCAAAATCCGACCCGCAGTTTTTCACCGGAAAGCTGTGGCTGATGGAGTCCGGCTCGTTTCAGGTCCGCATGGAGATCACCGGAGCGAAAGGTAAAGCCCAAATGGGCGTCCCGGTGGCGGCTTTCGCGCAACGAACTCTTCGCATGCAGAAGACCACCGGCGCGATTCTCGCCGTGCTGATGGTTTTCCTCGTTCTAAGCCTGGTCGGAATCTTGGGGACGGCAACCCGCGAGAGCCAGTTGGATCCGGGCCAAGCGGTGCCGCCAGGAAAGCGGCGGAGCGGGCGCATCGCGATGGTGATAGCAGCGGCGGCAATTCTAGGAATTCTTTTCCTGGGCAACATGTGGTGGACCTCGGTAGCCAACGCCAACGCGCGCGACATGGTCTACAAGCCGCCGCCGATGCAGGTTTCGATCTCCAACACCAACCAACTGACGCTGAAGCTAGGCTCTTCGTACTGGCACGAATTGCGTAGGTCCGAACAGCTCGACAAGATCATTCCCGATCATGGTCACCTGATGCATCTGTTTCTGATTCGCATGCCGGAGTTGGATGATTTCTACCATCTGCATCCCGAGGAATCCGCGGCGCAGACCTTCACGGAACTCTCGCCGTCGATGGCGGGCGGTCACTATGCGGTGTTTGCAGACATCGTCCGCGAATCGGGCTTCCCCGACACCATGACAGCTCAGATCGATCTGCCAACGAGCGAGAAGTCCCAGCCGCTAACGGGCGACGATTCACATGCCGCCGCGCCCAAGGTTTCGGGTGTGCGGACAAGCACGGCCACAGCGCCACTCAGCGGTGACGAACATGTGGAATGGGTGCCCGGCAACCAAGCGCTGCAAGTGCTGAAGCCAACGCTTCTGCGATTCCGCGTCGTGGATAAAAACGGCGCGCCGGCAACGGATCTCGAACCTTACATGGGCATGGCCGGACATTTGGTGATCCTGCGGCGCGATCTGAGCGTCTTCGCGCACGTGCACCCGGCCGGCTCGGTCCCGATGGCGGCATTAATGTTGCTGAACAAAGAGCCCGCGGAAAACATGGCGGTCATGCCGGGAATGCCGCATGCCTCGGCGCCGGCGGAGATTACCTTCCCTTACGGATTTCCCCAAGCCGGCGACTACCGTCTTTTCCTTCAGGTAAAGCGCGCCGGGCATGTCGAAACAGCGGTGTTTGATGCCACCATTCAGCCGTGATTTGTTTCCCTGCGAACTGGACTACCTGCCACCGAGCGGCCGTTCGTAGCTAATCCGGATCGAAGATGACCGTCGCGTTCACCCGATCAACAAACACGGCGTGAAACACACGCGCCGGAAGAAGCCCGTCTTCGGAAACAGCCAAGGTCACCGGTGGTGCCGGTAAAACTACGGCAGGAAGATGCCCGAGATTCAAGCCTCCTATGCTGACTTCCTGCAGCATTGTTGTCCCGGCGGTGGCGCTGGAAAGATTCGTGGCGACTTGCCTCGTGTGATCTTCCGGCATGGTCGCCGACAGGGAGCGCCATCGTCTACGATATACGCCGGAACTACCGGCAACGTCTGGATCATCGAGTTGCGGTGAATCCTTAGCCACCCATCATCCCCGCAATTGCTAGAATCAACCGGGGAAGAAACGAGGGACCTATGAGACTCGACTTGCTGGCCATTGCCGCGCATCCGGACGACGCGGAACTGACCTGCGGTGGCACTTTGATCAAGATGGCCGAACGCGGCTACAACACCGGCATCCTCGATCTGACGGCCGGCGAAATGGGCACTCGCGGGACGCCTGAGACCCGCGCCAAGGAAGCGGCGCAAGCGGCCAAGTTTCTAAAGGTGAAGTGGCGTGGGACTCTCGGCGTGCCCGATTCCGACGTGCAGGCCAGCCGGCAACACAAATTACGGCTAGCCGCGGTAATCCGCGAGCTACGGCCGAAAACCGTGATTCTGCCCTATTGGGAGGCGCGGCATCCCGACCACTACCACGCCTCGACCCTGGGATATGAAGGCTGTTTCCTGGCAGGGCTCAAGCAACTGCCTCTCGACGGGGAGGCCTACCGGCCGTTTAAGATTTTGTACTCAACAGCTTACGCGCACGTCCGACCAACATTCGTCGTGGATATCACAGGGCAATACGAGAAGCGGAGGCTGGCCATCGCCGCCTATGGCTCGCAATTCCGGCCGAAGAAAAACCAGAAGAAGAGCAGCGTCCGTCTAGCCATTGACAGCCTGGAAGACGAGATGAACCAATTGGCTCGGCACTATGGGCAGATGATCGGTGTGCAGTACGGAGAACCGTTCTTGACCAAGGAGTTGATGAGCATAGAGGACGTGGTGGAAATGGATGTCCGGTCGATCTAAGCGCTTCAGACGCGGACGGGAATGGTCGCAGTTAGAAGTTATCGTCTTCTTGAGCTGGCGTAAAGCCCCGCATCACCTGGCCGTTAGGGGTGCGCTCGGCGCGGACGCGGATCAGGGCTTCGTCCTCAGAGCCGGACTTTCGCAGCACGACCATGGTTGTAAGGGCTTCCGAATACACACGGGTCACCAGATAGGTGTCTCCGGTGCCGTCTTTCTTCCAAAGCTGCCCAATCTGGATTTTCGAGATCGCCATGTTGTAAACCTTGACTGTAGAGTGGCTAACGAAGAGTGTCAACTCCTAGAGAATGTGGTTTGGGCGCAACCAGCAAGCGTTGTCGCCGGGGTTAAGTGGTTTCGCCTGGGCACGAAGCTTCCCTAGGCGAACGCGCTCAACGTCGAAATTCCCGGGTCGCCGGAGAAGAACGCTTAATTTCCGAGCGATCTTGGAATCGGCGGGAAACCTTCTGCCCATACCTTACATCGTAACTCTTGAGATTAGCAGGGGCCTGCCTTACGTTTGGGGTGTATACTCAGGGGCAGGCGGAGGTGAAGGTTATGCGAGAGCTTCTCCGGCAGACTTTGCGATTCACGCTGATGGGCACCTTGGCAGCTGGCACCGTCTTGGCGCAGAGCCCGCCTCCAACGACCGACCCCGCGAAAGCGCAACCCGCCTCCGAGCAAACCCAGGCTGGCCAAAAGCAGCCCGTCGAGCAAAAGGATACGGTAACCCCGAAAAACTCCAAGGAAGACGTCGACGCCATCGGCAATCGCAGTGTGGGCAAGGGCGTCAACTTCTATTCGCTCGAGAAAGAGATCGCCCTCGGCAAAGGGCTGGCGCAAGAAGTCGAGCGCTCCTCGAAACTGATCGACGATCCGGTGGTCACCGAGTACGTGAACCGCGTTGGACAGAACCTTGTACGCAACTCCGATGCGCGTGTGCCCTTCACGATTAAAGTGATCGATTCCGACGAGGTCAATGCCTTCGCGCTGCCCGGCGGATTCTTCTATGTGAATAGCGGCTTGATCCTGCGCGCGCAGGAAGAGTCTGAGCTTGCGGGCGTCATGGCCCACGAAATCTCGCACGTGACCGCGCGGCATGGCACCAAGAACGCCACCAAGGGCGAGATGATGCAGTTGGCCACCATCCCCTTGATGCTTCTGGGACCAGCCGGATGGGCCGGGTACGGACTCTACGAAGGCCTAAACATCGCCATTCCGTTGACCTACCTGAAGTTCAATCGCGATGCGGAACGCGAGGCCGACTTCCTGGGCTTGCAGTATATGTACAAGGCCGGGTACGACCCCAATGCCTACGTAACCTTCTTCGAGCGCATCCAGGCGGACGAGAAGCGCCGGCCGGGAACGATTCCCAAGGTCTTCTCCACGCACCCGCCGACTCCGGAACGCATCGAAAACGCTCAAAAGGAAATCGCCCGCATTCTGCCCAATCGCCCGGAATACATCGTCACCACCTCGGAATTTGACAGCGTAAAGGGCCGGCTGCGCAACATCATGTTCGCCAGGAAGGTCCAGGACAACGCCCCCGGAAAGCCAAGTCTGCGCACGCGAACCGAACAACAGCAAAAGGGACAAACGCAGGGTACGGATCCAAACGCTAACGATGACGACCGGCCAACCCTGAAGCGCCGCCCGGATTCGCAATAAGTCCAATAATCCGATGAAAATGATCGAAGGGCGGCCCAGTGGCCGCCCTTCTTGCGTTGGGGCACGATGTCCGGACCAGTGGTAGATGCACGGGATGCCGCGCCCGCTCTGTGCCCTGGCACAGGCCGATCCGCCATCACCGCGATCTTTCACAAGTTTTGATCCTGAAAGGGTTTAGCGTTGCATTCCGTTGAGAGTCCAGCGACAGGCGGTAGGGATCATTGTGGCGCCAGGCAAGAGGCCGGATTGGGCCGTTGGCTTCGGTTGGTTCCCTGAATCCCATCGCAGAAAACAGGGGCACGACCGGAAGAAAAGAGTGACGCGTCACTCTTTCCTTGCGATAGCATATTTTTTTTTGCGGTTGACGGGAGCCGTCGGGCTTCCCTGCCCCGGGGTTCAATACTGTCCCGCAGCTAGCGGGACGCCGTGCCTTGGCGCCGATCATCGGGAGCGGCGGCGATGCCCATGCGGCGGAGTTCGTCGGCGTAATACTTGCGATAGAGAACCTCCCACTCTTCGCTGCCTTCGAGGATTTCCTTTTTCTGCGAGGTGATGCGCTTGCGGACTTCGGCGTCCGCCTTTTCTTCGTCGCGCAGCGTAGCCGTAAGAATCTGGACAACTTGCTGGCGAATGGTGTCGCGGTCCTCGACAAACTCGACGTCGTCGCTGGAAACCAGCACCTCGGTGATCTGGTGTGATAGGCGGACGATTTTTTCGCGGCTGAGTCGCATTCCTATTATTTGGCCCCGGTTGATTTATTGAAACCCTGCCGCGCCTCGCGCTGTGCCCGTTGGAAATTGATTGGCGCTGATAAGCAGCACTCGTCGTTTCAGCCCGCTCAAACCAACCGGGCTAACAGCTAGCGCAAGACCAGCTTGCGGTCGCGGGCCAGCTGTCCCTTAACCTTTTTGTACATCTCCTGATAGGAGACATTGGTCCGGCGCATTTCGTCCTGATGCTGCGTCAGGATCTCGCGCACTTCGTCATTCAGGCGGTCCTCGACGGTCAATTCTTCCATCATGCGCTGGCGTACCCGCTGCGAAACGGCTTCCGGCGCCTTGGTTTCAATTTGGCCGCCTTCCACTAAACGTTTGACGACTTCGATGGAGATATGGCTTACGTAGTCCCGTGCGAGCAGCATTCCAGCGCGCGTCCTTTACACGAATACAAGAGAAGAAGTTTACTGGCTGGCTCCCTAAAGTGCAAGGCAACGCTGCGCCCCTGAAATTCAGGTGTATCTGAGCGCGTTGACGCTGCGTGCCGCTTCCTGTACGATGAATTAGTAGGGCGCTTAGCTCAGCGGTTAGAGCGTTCGGTTTACACCCGAAAGGTCGAAGGTTCAAATCCTTCAGTGCCCACCAAGTGACGATTCACCTTCAGTGGGGACGTAGTTCAGTTGGTTAGAACGCTGCCCTGTCACGGCAGAGGTCGCGAGTTCGAGTCTCGTCGTCCCCGCCATTCTTTCTAAACGAGTTAGGAGAGATTGGCTGTTAAATCTCCAACGACTCCAACCCACAACTCAACCCACAACTATTGAACCAGTGTCGTCATCCCCACCGCGCTAAGGAATTCGCCTTGCGCGGCGCGCGTTTCATCGCTGTCTTCTTGCGTGTACAGGTCGAGCGTCGTCTGAATCTTTGAATGACGCAGAATGCCCTGCACGGTCTTCGGTTCGACCTTCGCCTTGTTCACCAGCCAATTGCTTAAGCTGTGCCGCAAGTTGTGAAGCCCGAACCTCTGACCGTCCTCGATCTGCACACCGGCTGCTTTCGCTGCCGGTCGGAGATAGTCGGCGACAAAAGTAGAAGCGTAGAGCGGCTTTTTGCCCCTGGTCCTCATCGACGGAAAAACAAAATCCGCTGGCTTCGCCTGCGGCGTCTGTCTTTGCCACGCGCGAAGATGTCCGGCTAGAACCGGATGCAATGGAACGTAACCATCGGATGCATCCGTCTTCGTTTCCCCGTCTTCCCCTTTGGCCCATCGCTTGGAAATCCGAATCCGGCTTTCTCCCCACAATATGTCGCTCCAGCGTAGCGCCAGTATTTCGGACGAGCGCAGCGCTGTCGCCGCGCAGGTGAGTACCAGCGCGAAGTGCAGCGGAGACGAAAAGGATTTGAGAATGGCAAGCGTTTGACTAGGGGAGATGATGATCGCCCGGTACGTGGACTTCGAACGCGACTCAACGTGCTGGACGGGATTCTTTGAGACGTATTCGTGCCGGAGTCCGATTTTGTAAATGCGAAGCATGATGCCTCGTATCTTCGAAATCGTCGTCCAGGCAAGTCCCTTCGCTTCGTTGAGCGACTTCAGCCATCTCTGAATGTCGAGGGGCTTGATATCGTCCGCAATGGCCTTGCCGAAACGCTCGATAAGGTAATCGCGAACGTAGTGCTCAACGATGGGGATGGTGTTCACCGACTTTGGGCGAACTGAATCCGCCCCGAAGTCAGCCTTCAGGTAATGCTCCGCAAGAAAACAAAACGAGACGCGAATAGGGGTAGAAACGTCGTTGATCCGCACTCCCAATCCTAGCCGGTCCACCTCGCGCCACGCGTCGTCGTCCTTCGGGAAATCCCGGACAAATCCGATGGGCGTGATGTGTTCGACCCGTTTTCCTTCCGCGTTCGTGACACGGAAACGCAGCACCCAGGTCTCTCCTTCCTTGCGGCGTACTTTCTTTAATGATCCTCGCTGATAAGCCATAGTCCTCTTTTCAGCGGGGACTGCCAGAACCGATCGTACACGGTTTTGGCAATTTTTTGGCGAGGGTCTCATTGCGGGGCACGGAGTCGGCGAGTTCGGAAAGCCGGAAGACCCAGAGTTTGCGTTTCCTTCCGGCTCCCAACGGATACGCTCCGACGATTCCCTTTCGGGCGAGATCTAACAGGTACCGGCGCTTCACGCAGAGAAACTGCGCGGCTTCGTCCGCAGAGACGAAGGGCTCCGGTGTAATGGATGCGCGTGCAATTACATTGCCTTGGGAAGACATACGTCACTCCTCTTCTTACCTCGGTCCTTCGCGCTCGCCGAGTGTAT
>Ga0210384_10001876_pt1 | contig 27021 bp, 28 predicted proteins | sample IncBWH2MmetaG_FD_160574 | JGI IMG/M metagenome (GOLD analysis project Ga0210384, IMG submission 160574) | Forest soil microbial communities from Barre Woods Harvard Forest LTER site, Petersham, Massachusetts, United States - Inc-BW-H-2-M | ecosystem: Environmental > Terrestrial > Soil >...
GTGGCGCTGCGGTTAAATCAGCGTCCAAGAAAAACCTTAGGATTTCAAACTCCCGCCAGTAAACTTCAACAAAGTGTTGCATCGACCGGTTGAGCTGGCAGTGTTAATCGTCCAAGTGCCGCGACGGTTCGCTTCGATTACTTCTCGAACGGGGTTGCGGGATAACTTCCGTAGAGCTGAGTAACCACGCATTAACTAAGAAGGTGAACACGATTAGTTCTCATTGATCTCAGATTTATACTGTCTCCAATGATCCCCAAAGCGAAATCCCTGCCCAAACCGCTTACGTTGAAAGCTGGTGAGCGGTTCCGTTCGGCTCTGCCCCTGGCCATCGCTGTTGTTGGCGTCGCGTTCCTCACGGTAGGCTGCAAGCACGCGCCGGATGGCCGAAAGGTCCTGCTGCAATCGGAAGTTGCTGTTGACAACGTCCGATCCTTCCGCGCACATATCGAGATCTTGGCTGGGCGAGTAACAATGGGCGGCAAAACAACCACCGATGCTGAGTACGACTGCGATCGCTTCGTGGCCCATTATGTTGTCTGGCAGGAACAATTGAACCAGCGGATGGAATACATACGGACAAGGAGCACCATATTCCGCCGTGATCTGCAGAGTGGACGGATGGCGTGGACGGTCGTGTCGAATCCGGCAGGTGTGGGCCCTTGCCAGCGGTTGCAGTATGGACAATCCTGGGATCCATCCGCCAACTTATTCAGCGCCGAGCAGGGGGACATCATTCCTCCTTTCTTCTTCCTCGCCAATAAGCGATACCCGCCAAAGATCGAGCAAATCGGCAAGGAGCCAATCGACGCGGTAGATTGTGAAATCTGGAAGGTTGACGAAGGCAGTGGATTTACACTGCGCACGATCTGGATCGGTGTGGAAGACCGGCTGCCGCGTAAGTACGTTGCAGGTGAGATTGCGAATCCACTGGGTGCGGTGACATTTTCGAACTACGGGCAGCGTTTCGATTTCGAGGTTCCACCAGAAGTACCGACACCCTAAAACAGACAGCCAAGAGATTCATAACCGCAACGATGATATGACTCGACGCAACACTTTCGTCACCCTATTGCCGGCTGGAATCGTTCTCCTGGCTTGCTCGTTCATGACTTCATGCAAGAAAGAGACTTGCACAGTAGAGCCCGCAGCTGTGGCGATAATGACCCCGGACAAGGGGGCTGCGATTGATTTGTACACCAAGAAATGCCATGACCGAGGGACGAAGGATCCGACGAAAAACAAGGAATACCAGGTCGTTGTCCTGCGGCCGGTAGCGGAACCTCCGCCAGAAGACAATCGGTATAAGGAAGAAGACGTGGTGTTCGAAGTAGAAAAGGGTCCTGAGCGAATGCAGCTTTCTTTCGGCAACCCAGGAACTCTAGTCTACTTTAATTACTTACCTGAAGAGGAGCGGAAGAGTGGGCTGGCTATAGAATGCTATCTCTCATGCCCGGAGGCAGGACTACGCAAACAGCTATTGAGCTGGCACGGCAAGCCCATCCACTACTTCCGAACCGAGGCACCCAACACCCCACCGATCGTACAGTAGGGGGGACGGGGATAGACGGGGCGTTTCCTAATCATTTTGCCTGAAACTGTGGCTGAGTTCGCGCACCGGTCATCCGACGTCAGGAAAACGTTCCGCCCGTACCCGGTTTTCAAGAAGGAACCACGCAAAATCCATTGGAGAGTCTAACCGGACTACGCCGCCCCATTTGCTTGGCGCGCGCACCTAGTGGAACCGGATCAAATAAATATTCTCGCCTCGACCATGTTTCGCCACCTTGAGCAGGTCCAGAACGCCCAGGAATCCAGACTCGCGCGCCAGCTCAGGAGTAATATCCGGAAAACCTATCGGTTCAATCGAATCGACTTCAATCTCGCCTTCCTCCATACGGTATCGCGCGCCCACTCGGACGCGGGGACTCATCCAGATCCGCACACTACAAGTAATCTCTCCCCGCCATATCCCCTCGCGAAGCCGTTCAGTGAACACCATGAAGGGAGTTTACGTCCAACGCCGCAGTCCGCCTAGTTTACAAAACGCTGGCCCACGCGACGCGAACCTAAATGGGCCCTTGATAGCGCCGCAGCCGCACGGCCGCGGCAAGGAATGCTGCTGCGACGACCAGGCCAATCCACAACCCCGGACTGCTAAGGAATGTTCCTGCCGCGATATGTGTCATGGGCCCCGATGGGAACATATTGTCCGGGGAGTCAAACGCTGGCGCGGCTCCGATCAAACGCGACCCCACCAAAGCAGCGAAATGCCCGGTACGAAACACGATGAGTTCAACGCCGCCAATGGCGACCAGCGGTAATACAGCCCATAGAAATGTCGCGCGTCGCGCCCATCCGGATACCAGAATCAGCCAGCAATAGATTGGCAAAGGCCAGAGCGCGTGGGCCGTCAAAATGTGGTAGAGCATCAGCAGCGACATCCGGAAGAACGACAATTTCGTCCATAGCGCCGCCACACTCTGACCTCTCCCCAATAGTATTAAGCTGCTCAACAGCAGCATGATCCCCTGCATCGCGACGGCGATCGCAAAGGTTAGCAGCGGCAGAACGACGAGGGGAATGCTCACCTTCGCGAGCACGGTAGTGAGATCGGATACCGGCAGCGACTTCCAGAACAGGATGCTGCGATCGCGGCGCTCGGAGTGCAGCGCTTCGAGACAATAGAACACACTCACGATAATACAGGTGAGCATCATCAGCCCCGCTGCCACGTCGTATGGCTGGGTAACCGCTTCGCTGGCTTGCGCCGGATCGAGTTTCAGCGCTTTCTCCCAGATGCCCGCGATCGCGCTCATCGAGAAGGCGAATAGAGCTACCGCGGCGACGGCCAATGGCGCAATGTAGATGGAACGGTACTCCCATAATTCACGGCGCACCGACCAATATAGGGCGCGAGTTGGCGGGAACGCCGCAGGTGCGACGCTCTGGGCTTGGAAGGATTCGGACACCGCATTCGATGGAGTACTCATCTACCCGCTCCTTGTGCTTGGCCGACCTGACAGCCCATCACCGCCACGAACAAGTCGGCGATGCTGGGAGTACGCACCTCACCAAGCGCAGCCAGTTGCTGGCGATCCACACCGTCGAACAGCAGAATGCTACCGCCGAACACCGTTCGCTCCTGCATTGGCTTGAGCGCCCGCGCTGCGGCAGCCTTCTCCGGATGCACTATCACTTCCAGATAGCGCGACTCCACTTCTTCCATGCTGCGATTGAAAACGATCCGCCCGCGATCGATGAACACGACCTCGGTGAGCACGTTCTCGATCTCCTCCACCTGATGTGTGGCCACCACGATCGTGCGGCTCCGATCGAAGTAGTCGTTCAGCAGGGAATCGTAGAACTGCTTGCGATACAGAATGTCGAGACCCAGCGTCGGTTCGTCCAGCACGAGCAACCTCGCGTCAATGGCCATGACCAGCGCGAGGTGCAGCTGGGTCACCATGCCCTTCGACAATTCCCTGACCTTGCTCGCGAGCCGTATGGAGGTTTTCCCCAGAAAAGCTTCCGCCTTCGCCCGATCGAATCGCGGATGCACGCCGGCGATGTAGTCCAGTAGCTGCGAAACCCGCGCCCAGCGCGGCAGCACCGCAACATCAGCAATGAAGCACACATCCCGCATGAGTTGATCGCGCTCGCTCCAGGGATTGCGTCCAAGCACCCTCAACTCTCCCTCGTATGCCGTGAGGCCCAGAATCGCGTTAAGCGCGGTGGTCTTGCCGGCGCCGTTGGGACCGATGATTCCCAGAATCCGTCCTTCTTCCACCCGCAGGTCGACGCCGTCCAGCGCCGTGGTTTTGCCGAAGGCCTTTCGCAGGCCGCGCGCTTCTATGCATGCCATGGCATCAACGCTCCTTCTTTGGGGGATTCGACTCGGCGGGTTTTGACTTCGTGTCATCGAAAGTCGGATCTTGGGTTGGGTGGGTTGCGCCGTTCAACAGCTCGCTCGCCGTGAGGCCGAGCCGCTCAATCGTTGCGCGGACTCTTGGCCACTCTTCTCCCAGGAACTTCTGCCGTTCTGCCTTGAGCAACAAACTGCGCGCCCCAGTATTGACGAACATGCCTAGACCGCGCTTGGACTCCACCAGACCTTCGTCCACCAGTTGTTGATAGCCCTTGAGGACCGTAAGTGGATTAACCCGGTATTCAGCCGCGACGTTGCGCACGGACGGCAGCGGGTCGCCTTCCTTTAGAACTCCATCCAGAATCATCGCGACCACACGGTCGCGAAGCTGGCGGTAGATCGGCTGACTGTCATTCCACTCACGGTCCATTAGGGTTTCCAGTTCGTGTTACCGGCCACGCCGTCCGTCATTCTGTCCGCTTCAAGTCGAAGTGCGCGTGGACAGGCTTGTCTCCTGGCATCATATACGTCCAGTCCTCGATGTGGTGATTCGAGTCGATGAACGTGAACACTGCATGGTGCATGTGTCCGTAATTCGTGCTGCCGGAAATGTCGGAAAAATCGAATTCCACGGACTTTCCGTCCGCCGAGGGCCTGGCCAGCATGCGCGGCCGGTTTCCGGCATCGCAATAATGAACGAGCGTAAGGCGGCCTCCGTCCACATAGAACATCGTGACCGGATGGTCGTACTTAGCCGCGTCCAGCGGGGTTCCCGCTTCTTGCATTTCATGCACGAGCGCGTTTCCCCTGGAGGTCACGCGCATCGTGATGTGCAAGGGCTTGCCGTCTGCCATCTCCGGCTGCGGCGGATCGAGGGTCACCGGGCCTTCCCAGTTTCCTGCCAGGCTCTTCATTGTGTCGAAAGACTTCTGTGCTTCCGGCGGCGCGACTTGGTCGGTGGCCTTGTGCGCGTCATGCTGCGCGAAAGCAACGGTGTTGAGCGACATCAGAACAACGATCAACATAAGACAAATGGATTTCATGTTCTTTCTCCTCTAGTTTCTATACTTTCCGCCCCGAGGCTCCCACTAATGTAGTTAAGTACAAGATCACCCGGATGCGATGTACTGTTACAGTTGACTATAACACTAGAGTAGGTGTCAAGAGGTTTTTTGACTTTTTTTGCCGCCGTTCACCGATAGACCAGCCACCAAAACGTCGCCGAACTCCGCATAATCGAGCACGACTTGTTCACGCCCAACGGGGCTATTGCCTAGCTCTCTCGCAAGTGATCAATGCCATCAAACCCACCCTTCCACCCATTTCGGAGATAATCCTGAAATGACGGATCGACCCAATCGGACACCGAGGCACCATTGGCAAGGTGATCGGCGGGATGACCAGCATTGCCTCGTCCATGCGGCTCAGATAGATTTTCACAATGAGCGTTGACCCTTCCTTTCAAGCGCAACTGGTTCTCCGTTCTGGTTTCGGAGCGCTAGTAGGAGGGATGTTTGGCATGGGTTGGCTTGGCTGGGGTCTCGGAATGGCCCATGCATTTACGCCCACTGTGATTATTCTTTTCGACGGCTTTGGAATCCTTTTGCTGGGATATTCCATTTACTTCATCCGGAAGGGCAGGTCTCTCCGCCGGAACTACCCTGCCTCGTCCAACACGCTGACACAAAGGATGAGCAAACAGTTTATTGTCGTGGTTGTTTTGGAATTCACGGCAATCGCAATTCTCGGCGCGATTGCTTACGCCTCTCATCGTCCAGATTTGGCTCCTGTCTTGGCCGCTACCGTGGTCGGACTCCATTTCCTTCCCCTCGGCAAGATCTTTCGGCAGGGCCGTTACTATTTTTGGGGGACCGCGATAACGCTCTGGTGCGTTTTCTGCGCCATTTTGTTCCGTTCCAATTCGCTCGTAGCGTGGAACAACATCGGGACGGGCGTTCTGCTCTGGGCCAACTGCGCACACGGTTTACTGCGAGCCCGAGGAATCACGCGTTCACTCGTCCGGTAACCAGACTCTTACGGGACGAGTGAAATCTGCGGCGTCGCTAACTAAGAATCCATTCGAGTTCTAACCAGACTTACGCCGACCCTTTCACTTGGTGCGCGGTCGCAGGTAGTGGAACAGGTGATCTTACTGTCGCCGTCAATGCTCGACTATCCGCCAAGCAAATTTCCTAATCCTCATTGCCGCGTCATCCAAGGCCGCACGGATTTGTTTCTCTTGCATGGACCGCTCTAGCCCCGGTTTCGTTTTCATGCTCCCTTAGCTTTTGGAATGAAACCAGGAACGCCGGTATTCACCACTGGATTCAGCCGCTGTCTGGTCTCAATTCGATTGATTTCGTCAAGCGCGTCTGCAGGAAGGATCGAGATGTCGAAATTTTCTCGCGCGCGGGCCGCACTCCTGGGCGTAGTAAGCAAAGCCGTACCGCGCTGCACCGCCCAAGCCAGCAGCACCTGCGCCGCCGTCTTTCTCACTCGCGTGGCGATACCCGAAATCACTGGATCTTCGAGCAGCCCCGGCTTCATTCCGTGGCCCAATGGTGCAAAAGCCAAAAACACAACGCCCTTCTCCTTGCAGAATTCTAATAGCTCCGTTTCCGGCAGATACGGATGCGATTCCACTTGCACCACGGCTGGCTTGATCCTCGCCGATTCATAGATGGTCTTCACTTCGTCCAAACCGATGTCAGAAAGTCCAATGGCCCGGCATTTGCCATGTTCCACGAGACTCTCCATCGCCCGCCAGGTATCGAGCAAAGTCACGCCGTGGTCGTAAAGCACATTCCCGTCTTGATCCCGCGGATCCTGATTGTCTCCGGGTTGAAACGCAAAGGGAGTGTGAATCAGGTAGAGATCGAGATAGCTGAGCCCGAGCCTTTCCAGGCTCGCCTCGAAGGCCGGTTCGACACGCGCAGGCCGGTGATTGGAGTTCCACAACTTCGTGGTAACAAAAATGTCCCCACGCGCAATCCCACCAGCGGCAAGTCCTGCCTGCAACGCCCTGCCAACCTCGCGCTCGTTCCCGTATCGTTCCGCGCAATCGAAGTGTCGAAATCCCGCTTCCAGCGCGTCTCTGGTCGCAGTTATCGTCACGGCTGCGTCCGGAATCAACGTGCCAAAGCCGAGTGCCGGCATACGCCCGGCTCCGTGGCCGAGTGGAATTCTCGTCATCCGCAGATCGGAAGATTCAATCATGGTTACGCATCCAAACTATTTTGCGTCCCGGCATCACCACAGATTCAAATGTCAGATGCCGCGTGCCGCAGACTCGGCGCTAACCTCTTGAGAAACCGGGAACAGACGGAACGTTTCGCTAACGCCGTATGACCGGTGCCCGAACTCAGACGTAGTTTCAGGCAAATTGATTCGGAAACGTCCCGTTTGTCCCTACGTTTTCGGCCAAGTTGCAGCCAGCGACAATAACGGTCTTGACTTTTGTGTAGCACCCCTCCTAGACTCTACCTACCCACCGACCCATAACTGCCAGCGGTTGGCAGTGGGTTTGCGGGAATTCAAATAGGCGGCGGGTCTTTTTTCCCTTCGCCTGGAGCCAATATGAACACTGCTACCACAGTAAGTACAATCTCGCACGTTTCCACGCCTCTCACATTTACCATCCCAACGGACGACTATAGAAGTCTCCCTATTGCTGGGCTTGGTGGAACAAAGGTCGGAGACTGCTTTGTAAAAGTTACGGACTTGCCAGAAGCGCTGGACGATTTTATGGAGGTCAATCCACGGGTTCCGCGCCGCAATCAGAAAAATGTACTCACGGGCCCTGTGATTAAGGGCATTACGGAGACGCTCACTGAAAATCCTGAAGACATGGCGATTAAGAACCAGGGCATCTATCTTCTTGTTGAGGATGCCGTCTTCGTCAAGGCGCCCGGAGGCGCCGGAAAACTTACGATCACGCTCCGTGACGCTTCCCGCCATGGCATCGTGAACGGTGGCCACACCTACGCGGCTATTCGAGAAGCGATCGAAGGCGCAGCGGGCGACGAGGAACTGGATACGATCAGCCGTGCTTACGTTCGGCTCCATATCTTACAAGGTATCCAGGAGTCTAAAGTCGCGGAGATAGCCGAGGGCCTCAATCGTAGCAAGCAGGTGGACGACCCTTCGTTAGCAAACCTCCGAGGTGACTTCGGTCGTATCAAGGAAGTAATGCTCGGTAGGCCGGGGGCAACGGCGATCGCTTACAGCCAGGGAGAGGACGGAGATGTCTACATCACTGAAATTCTGGTTTTTCTGGAACTGTTTAATTGCGAAAGATTCAGCCGCAGAAAGCACCCGCACAACCTGTACAGCCGCATCAAGAGCGGCCTGGAATTCTTTGAAACAGATTCCAAGGCTGCGCCATCACCAGTGCACCTACTCATACCGCAACTCCCCGAGATACTGGAACTTTCCGACATGATCCGTCAAGCAACACCTGACGCGGCAAAGCGGGTCGGGTTTGAATTTGGCCGGATGAAGGATGATAAGAAGAAAAAGTCCCGCGCCGGCTCAGCGCCGAACAAGAGGAACGTCCCATTGCTTTTTCTAAACCAGAGGATGAGTCACCGTGTACCAAATGGGTGGCTGTTCCCGATGCTGGCAGCATTCAGGGCTAATGTCGATTGGGATCTCCAGCAAGGGAGGTTCGAGTGGAAGGTTCCGTTGGCGAAGCTCGTCCCGGCCGTCATAGACGACCTCGTGGGGATTTGCGTTACCGAACATCGGGACAACAACCAAGCACCCGACAAAATTGGCAAGCGCGAATCAAACTACGTACAGTGCTATGACAAGATTCAGCTTTACCTCCTCGAAAATGGGCTGGACAAGACGAACTAAGCACCATCCAGGGGGCGGCGCGTTTTTCGCGTCGCCCCATCGGAAACCCTGGAGGAAACCGAGAAACACGGGGACAGACGGGACGTTTTCCGATGTTCAGTCGACTCTTTTTACCTAACCACACCGCGTTGTGGCTCAGACTTACGCCGCCCCATTCGCTTCCCGCGCGGCCGCACGTAGTGGAACCGGATCAAATAAATATTCTCGCCTCGACCATGTTTCGCGACCTTGAGCAGGTCCAGAACGCCAAGGAATCCAGACTCGCGCGCCAGTTCAGGAGTAATGTCCGGAAACCCGATCGGCTCAATCGAATCGACTTCAATCTCGCCTTCCTCGATACGGTATCGCGCGCCCACTCTGACGCGGGGACTCATCCAGATTCGCACGCTGCAAGTGATCTCTCCCCGACGTATTCCCTCGCGAAGCCGCTTAGTGAACACCATGACGAGAGTCTACGTCCAACGCCGCAGCGCACCTAGTCTGCAAAACGATGTGAACCGCCCCATAAGTCCCGGCTGAATTGGCTTGTCGGAATCTGACCCGCTACCTCCGCTTTTCCCATTTTGGTCCTTGACAAACAGTTACTTCCAATGTATAGTAGCTTCTGTATATTACTGCGGCTCCGTTCTTGTAGCGCCGGCACTCCTGCCGGCGTTTTTGCTTTCTGGGGTCCCCCAAGCCCGCGCCGTGCAGTCGTAGAAGGGCCACTCGTGCCTGTGGCTCTCGGTTCTCCCGCTGTCGGCTGTGAACTGCCAGCTTGGCAGCCTAACGGGCGGTACCACAACGAACAGACTGTCGCCTGCGACGTAAGTTCTTTAGCTGCAACGCTTACAAAAAAGAGGGGGGGACCCCTTTGTGTCGCTCTTGCTCGTCCGCGGTCCCCGTGTCCTCGGGGTCTCCGACTATCAGCTGTCGGCTTTGATCTGTCAGCCTGGCAGCCTAACAGGCCGGTGCCACAGCGAACAGGCCGTCACCTGCGACCTAAGTTCTTTAGCTGCAACGCTTACAAAAATGTGGGAGGGGGTGCAGACCGAGCCGACGACCAGGCACACTCAAATAAAATCACGCCGTGGCAGTGGCCTCCGCGACACGCAGGAACGCCCACAACCCTCGTGCTGTCAATCGTTTACTTCATAACTCGCGGACACCAGGGGTGGGGGGTACAGCACCAGAAAATTCCTCCAGCCGTTGTCGTAACGCTGGACGAACTCCAGGGGTTCGCTACGGGACAAGAGAAACCTCTCGCACGCCCGCGCCAATGTCATTCCGAGCGGAGCGAGGAATCTGCTTTTCGCAAATGATTAGAATCATGCCAAACGCAGGACTTTTGACCTATAATGACCGCGTCATGAAATTTGAAGACTACAAGATCGTCCTCTACCGCCAGGACGACCGGTCGGGTTGGGTCGCCGAAATCCCGGCCCTCCCTGCTTGCTACGCGCTTATGAAAACGCCCGAGGAGGCGCTCGCAGAACTAGCCAACGTCTTTAGCATGGTCGAAGACGAATACAGAGAAAAAGGCCAGGAACTTCCGGCTGATTCCACTGAGATAGTTCATGCCTAGTGCCACGGCACGCGAGTTTCAGCGTGTCGCCCGCATCTTAGGATTCATATTCAAACGCCAAAAGGCAGTCACGGAAGATGGAATCATCCGGACGGGCGAGTCACGACTATACCCGTCCACGGTGGAGAAGAAATCGGTCCGCCCTTATTCAATCAAATTCTCCGTCAATTGGGCATAACGCTGGACGAATTCCAGAAGCTCCGCTAAGAACTAAAGAGCTTTGCTAAGATTACTCAATCCATGAGCGTCCAACGCGAACAACTCGAAGCCGACGTCCTGATCGTCGGGGCAGGCCCCGCCGGTCTCTCCTGCGCTCTGCATCTAGCCAATCTCATCAAAAAACACAACGACTCCGGCGCCAAGCCCCCGCTCTCCGCCGAAAATATCTACGTCCTCGAAAAAGGCCGCGAAATCGGCGCCCACCAACTCTCCGGCGCCATCATGAATCCCAAAGCCCTCGCCGAACTCGTTCCCGACTTCGAAAAATCCGCTCCCCTCGACACTCCCGTCACCGACTCCGCCGCGCTCCTCTTCACCAAAGACTCCTCCTTCCGCTTTCCCATCACGCCGCCGCCCTTCCAGAACAAAGGCAACTATGTAATCTCTCTGAGCAAGCTCACCAAATGGCTAGGAGGCCTGGTCGAAGCCGCCGGCGTCAACGTGTTCAAAGAATTTGGCGGCGCGCAACTCATCTACGAAGGCGACGGCATCGCCGGCGTCATCACCGAAGACAAAGGCCTCGACAAAAACGGCAAGCCCAAAGACAACTTCACTCCCGGCTACGAACTCCGCGCCAAAGTCACCGTCCTCGCCGAAGGCCCACGCGGCTCGCTCACCAAAAATCTAGTCGCCACAAAAAAGCTCGACAACATCAACCCACAATCCTACGGCATCGGCATCAAGGAACTCTGGGACGTCCAACCCGATCGCATCCAACCGGGCTACGTCGCCCACACGCTAGGCTGGCCCGTTTCCACCGACATGTACGGCGGCGGCTGGATCTACGGTCTCTCCAACAACCGCCTCTCTATCGGCCTCGTCCTCGCGCTCGAATACGCCGAGCCCCAATTCGATCCTCACGCCGCCTTTCAAACCTGGAAGACGCACCCGTTCCTCAAAAAAATTCTCGAAGGCGGCAAACTCGTTCGCTACGGCGCAAAATCTCTCCCCTACGGCGGCTGGTACGCCATCCCCCGCACTTACGTCGATGGCGCCCTCATCATCGGCGACTCCGGCAGCTTCCTCGACTCCCAGCGCCTCAAAGGCATCCACATGGCCATGAAGAGCGGCATGCTCGCCGCCGAAACAATTTTCGAGTCCCTGAAAACCGGTGACGCCTCCGCAAAAACCCTCAGCGCCTTCCCGCAAAAAATCGAGCAAAGCTACATCAAGAAGGAACTCTGGCAAGTCCGCAATTTCCACCAATCCTTTCAACATGGCATGCTCCGCGGCTTCTTCCACACCGCGCTTCAACAAATCACCGGCGGCCGCGGCCTCATCGATCCCATGCACTCCGAAGCAGGCTACAAGCACTACAAAAAAACCAACGGACGCCCCGCCCCCGAGCGCTTCAAAGGCGATGGCAAACTCACCTTCGATCGCCTGACCGACGTCTACCACTCCGGCACGCGCCACGAAGAAGACCAACCTTGCCATCTCCACGTCGCCGACCTAAACATCTGCTCAACAAAATGCGTGGTCGAGTACGGCAACCCCTGCCAATATTTTTGTCCCGCCGCCGTCTACGAAATTGCCAAGCAATCCGACAACTCTCTAAAACTAAAAATCAACGCTGCCAATTGCGTTCACTGCAAAACCTGCGACATCGCCGACCCCTACCAAATTATTAATTGGGTCGTACCCGAAGGCGGCGGTGGACCCAACTACGAAGGCATGTAGACTTTTTCACCGAATAATTTTCGCTTCAAAAGGAACGAGCCCTTCACAAAATGTGAAAGGCCCGCTTTTCTTTCTGCCCTAATCCGGTTTTAGTTTGGTTTCAATCCGTAAACGTCGATCTCGCCCGGAATCGTCGTCCCGCCATTTCCGGTGTCATTTCCCCTAGTCCCGATGTACACCTTTCCGTTCGCAACCGTCGGCACCGTGAATTTCACGGCATTTCCCGCGCTGTCTCCCGCCGCTTGCGTGCTGTTCCACAGTTCCGAAGACAATTGCGTCGCGTCAAAAGCATGCAGCACTGCGGCGCCGCACCCCGGAGACTGCTGCGTGCAATATTGGCCGTTATCAATGGCCCAGACAATTCCATTCGTCGTTCCCCGCGCCGACACTGACGGAGTCGCTCCCGGAAAACCAAACGTCCCCGCAGACTGTGATGTCTGCGCCGTATTGAATAGTCCCGTCGTCGTATTGAAGGCGAACGATTTCAAAGGTCCGCTTACCCCCGCGATGTACAGCGCATTGTTAAAGAACGCCGCCGTAGAAAATATCGCGTCCCTCTCCGCGAATTTCTGCACCGCGTTAGAATCCACTGGATTGAAGTTTGCCCCGTACCCGCCCATATTGTCACGGTCCAGTAAAAAGAAGTTGCCCTCTTTTCCCCCACCAATCACCAAATGTTGGTGCGGTCCTGCCGGCTGGTCCACCAGAATGGCCGCTCCCCCAGATCCGTGATCCGAGTCTCCCTCCTCCAAATTCTGTTGGTCCGCTGGCGTGAAATATCCCGCCACAGATAAACCGCTCGCCGTGCTCAGCTTCACGGTACTGTCCCCGTAATCTGTCCCGCCGGAATTCACATCGAACGTCCCGTTGCCCGTCAAAAAATACAAATTGCCGGACGTGTCCGCAGCCGGCGCGCCTCCGCCCATCCAAATTCCCGCATCGCTTCCATTTGGGTTGGCGTTAAACGTCGCCACCCGCGCCAGCGTCGTTTTGTCGAAGCCGATCACCCATCCGTGGTACGGCGTGTTATCTCCGTGCGAAGCCCACGCTACGTACACCACACCGTTGGAAAGCACCAGCCCTGGCCTCTGGTTCTGCCGCAGCGTATTGAACGCCACGTTCCCGCCCGATGAGCCATCTCCCGTCCCCACCACGCTGATCGCCGACGTAATATTCACCGGCCCGCCAAATTTCTCGCTCCCATCCGTCAAACTCAAAGCGTGCAGTCGCTGAAAACACGAAGTCGCCGGTGTGCAGTTCGTTCCGCTCGTCTTGCTCTTGCTGATCACGTAAAGCGTATTCGACCCGGGATCGATCACCGGCGTCCCGATAATTCCGATGTCCGGCTGAATGTCGCCCGTGCCCACATCCGAACTTGAGACATATGTCTCGCCGATCCCCAGCAGCGAAACGCTCCAATACTTCACGCACGAACTCGCGTCCGCGTCGAAGGCGTACACTGTGTCGTGCGTGGTGGCCGCAAGAATCACGTTGTGCGCCCCGCCCTGCATGGGCAGATTCGCCACCCACAGCGGCTGCGCATACATCGCCCCGTCAGTGGCGCACGAAAAAAGCTTTCCGAAGGTCGCCGTCGCCACATTCGCCGTCGTTAGCGCGTACTCCTGCGAATTCACGCCGTCGCGCGATAAATCATTGTGGTAAGTAAACACGCCGGCGAGATCAGACACACCGATCGTCGCCGTCGCGCTCTTCGTCACGTCCGCCACGCTCGTCGCCGTCACTGTCACCACTCCCGCCGTGTTCGGCGCCACGTACGTAGCCGCCGATATGCTCTGCGTACGGAAGCTTCCGCTCGAAGCGGTCCACGTCACTCCAGCGCTCCCCACGTCGTTCGTCACCGTCGCCGTAAATGGCATCGTCTGCGAAATCGGCAATCCTCCGCGCTTTGGACTGATCGTCACGCTGATGTTGCCTGACGCGGCCAGTGTCGTCGCACTCGCCGTGTTCGAATACGCGCTGTTGTTACCCGCAGCGTCGTTCGCCCGCACGCGATACGAATAAGAAGTAGAAGCCGTCAGCCCCGTATCGGTGAGCGTAATCCCGGTCGGTGTGGCGATCTGCACAAAATTGGCGCACGCCGCGCCCGAGCATCGCTCCACCTTGTATCCCGTAACTCCCACATTGTCCGTCGAAGCCGTCCACGACAAATTAATCTGCGTCGTCGAAGCTGCCGTTGCCGTCAGGTTCGTCGGCGCGGTTGGTGGCGTGGTGTCCGCAGCCGCCGGCGTCGTCGCACTCGCGGTGTTCGAATACGCGCTGTTGTTACCCGCAGCGTCGTTCGCTCGCACGCGATACGAATAAGAAGTAGAAGCCGTCAGCCCCGTATCGTTGAACGTAATCCCGGTTGGAGTAGCGATCTGCACAAAATTCGCGCAACCTGCGACCGAGCAACGTTCCACTTTGTACCCCGTCACCCCCACATTGTCCGTCGAAGCCGTCCAGGAAAGATTAATCTGTGTTGCAGAAGCAGCCGTAGCGGCCAGATTCGTCGGTGCGGTCGGTGGCGTAGTATCCGCAGCTGCCGGAGTCGTTGCGCTGGCGGAGTTGGAGTACCCGCTGTTATTTCCCGCAGCGTCATTCGCTCTCACGCGATACGAATAAGGAGTAGAAGCTGTCAATCCAGTATCGTTGAACGTAATCCCGGTTGGCGTAGCAATCTGCACAAAATTCGCACACGCCGCTCCCGAACACCGCTCCACTTTGTACCCGGTCACCCCCACATTGTCCGTTGACGCCGCCCAGGTAAGATTTATCTGCGAGGCAGAGGCCGCCGACGCCGTCAGATTTGTCGGCGCCGTTGGTGGCGTGGTGTCCGCAGCCGCCAGAGTCGTGGCCGAGAAAACATTTGAGTACGCGCTGTTATTCCCCGCCGCATCCACCGCGCGCACCCTGTACGAATACGAAGTTGCTGCTGCCAATCCAATATCATTGAATGCCGCGCCAGTCGGTGTTGCAATCTGCGCAAAATTCGCGCAGCCGGCTCCCAAGCATCGTTCCACCTTGTATCCGGCCACACCCACGTTGTCCGTCGACGCCGTCCAGGAAAGATTGATCTGCGTGGCCAAAGTTGCTGTCGACGTCAAATTCGCCGGCGTTGATGGCGGAATCGTGTCGGGCGTCGGCGTCCCCGCAGTAGAAGAACTCCCCAGACCATTGCATCCGGTAAGCATCCACGCCCACATGCACGCGAATGCCGCCCAATAAAAATGCCTGTGCACAACTCGGGTTGCGCTTCCGCTGATCATCTAGGACTCCAATTGGGATTCCGCCACGCTTCTGAACTATTAGATGTCGTCCGGGCAGGGTAAGGTAAGGAGACGACATCCTTATCTTTGAAAAGTACCATGAGCAGGGTTCGGCCGGAACATTACGAGAGGACAGTTTCACCCTGAACCCTGGGACAGGGGAAGGCCAAGCTCGCGCAGGCAGTCCGCATTCGCTGCTGTGCGAGTTACCCGCTTCGCGACCAAAGCCTGTGAAAAAAGGACCTCATACGATCCACAACGGAGCCTTGTGCAGGTGCAGGCGTCGCTGTTTTCGGAGCAGCTACCACGGGAGACGGTGGTGGCGGCGTCGCGGCCGCCGTTGCTACCGCATCTTCTTCCACGCGTCCCTGAAACACCAGCGTCGGCCGCACGCGCACCCGCCGGACAATCACCATCAACCTCGGATCCGGCTCCGCCTGCACTTTGGCGTTCGCATCAAACCTTAGCGGCGGCATAATCACGGTGTAAATCGGTTCTTCCTTCTTTTCGGTTCTTTCACTAGGCGCTGGTGCATTGCTTGCATTCGGAGCCGCTTCGCTGCTACGACTTTCCCCAACTCTGGCCGCTGTGCTATCTCTCGGCGCCGGAATCGTCCTGGACTTCGCGACCTGCAGTTCGCATCTGCATTGTCCTGTGCCATTGCGCATCGCGTCGATCTGCGCGTTTGCCAGCATTACGTCCACGCCTTGGGGCACGATCACACTCCGTCCGCTCAGCTGCTGCTCCACGCGCAGCGCTCCACGATACGTGTGAATGCACATCATCCCCGGACTCTCGAAGCCCACAAGAATCTCTCGCGGATCATCTCCTATCGCCACCGTCTGCGCCTGAATCTCCGCCGTATACACCGTCAGCGCCGGTTCCCGCTCCACCAGTGCGTGTATCGCTCCGCTCTCGAGCGCTACCGTCAGTGATCCACCGGATTTCAGCACGGAAAAATGAGCCGGTCCGCAAATCGAAATCTGCCCGCCTTCCACAAGACTAATCCGCGCCTGCCCGGACTTCACTCGAACGTCGCTCCCGCTCCGCAAAATTGTTTTCGTCTGTCCGCCGACCACTTCCACGCTCATCGGCCCAGTCACTGCAATGTCTTCGCCTTCGATCAATCCCACGGCATCGCCCGCTGGCTGGTCCGGTGTCGCAACCGTCGCAGTCTTCGCCACAGCCGCAACAAAAAGTCCCGCGCACAGCAACACGCACACTGCGGCTAAAAGCCGCGCGCGCCGCACCGGTCCACGCAAATGAACTCTGTCCAGCACTCTTAATTCGTCTCCCTCAAGCCCAGCAAGAAACTCTCGCCTATACTATACGTCACGTCGCCTTCTGAGCAGGCGTATCCATAAACCATGACCCAGCCCGCCGCCAACTCCTCCCCATCCCCCGATCCCACGCAGGATTCCTCCAAAAAAATCTCTCCCGATTCCATCGGCGCACACTACGACACCCGCCTCCCCGACCTTCCCTGGTCCCGCCGCATCCAAATCCCCTTCATTGCCGCCGCCGTTTACAGTGTGATTCGCATTCTCGGACCCACGTTGCGCTACGAAGTCCTCGGCTGGCAAAACGCCGAGCGCGTCCACGCTTCAGGCAAGCGCTGCATCTGGGCCTTCTGGCATCGCGTCATCATTCCAATTGTCTGGTGGCATCGCAATCACGGCGTCGTGGTCATGAACACCACGGCCTTCGACGGTCAGTGGACTCGCAGAGTGATCGAATGGCTAGGCTTCGGCACGGCTCAAGGAAGTTCTTCACGCGGCGGCCTCCGTGGCCTGGCGGTGATGGCTCGCCGCTTGGAAGAAGGCGTCGATTGCGCCTTCACCATCGACGGCCCACGCGGCCCTCGCTACGTCGCCAAGCCCGGCCCGGTCATGCTCGCCCGAAAAACCGGCTGCCCCGTCCTCGTTTTTCACATCGGTGTCGACCGCGGAAAAACTTTCGAGAAAACCTGGGACCACTTCCTGCTCCCCGCCCCATTCGCTCGCGCGGTGATCCTCTTCGCCCCGCCCATCTACGTGCCGCCCGACGCTAACGCCGAAGTCCTCGAAGCCAAACACGCAGAAATGCAAAGCGAACTAGAGCGCGTTCGCGACATCGCCGAATCTTGGTTTTCCCTGAGCGAAGCAGACCGTCAAAAACACCGCGCCGAATTTTCGCGCTGAAAAATCTTAAGTTGGGATCCTGCAGGGCCGGGCTTGCCTCGCCTTCACATCTCTCTAGAACTTCTCAATTCCCATTCCCAACCCGCTCTCCCAGCTTCACTGGCACATCTATCTTCTTCCCACCCCGATACACCGTCACGCTCACCGTATCCCCCGGCCGCTTCCGGTTCAAAACCAAATTCATATCCGACTGACTCCCAATTTTCTGCCCGTCAATCGCTACGATCACGTCGCCGCCAATCATGATCCGCTGCATCCCTGCCTGTGCTGCACGGTCTCCTCCGTGCAACCCCGCTGTGGCCGCAGGTCCGCCCTTCGTGACTGCCTCGATCAGCAACCCCTCTTGCACCGGGAGATCGAGCGCCTCCGAAAGCCATCCCCCAACGGACAAAGTCTGCGCGCCAAGAAAGGCCTGCCGCACGCGCCCTTCCGTCATCAAATCGTGTGCGATCCTCTTCGCCGTGTTCACCGGAATCGCAAACCCAATCCCCGCCGTAGTTCCGCTCGGCGTGTAAATCGCCGAATTAATTCCAATCACTTCTCCATGCGAATTGATCAACGGCCCGCCGGAATTTCCTCGATTGATCGCCGCATCGGTTTGAATTGCTTCGTCGATGAGTGTCGTTTGGCTAGTCTGCACCGTTCGCCCCAACGCGCTAACCACTCCCGTCGTCAGCGTGCTCTGAAATCCGAACGGGTTTCCGATCGCCAGAACTTTTTGCCCCACCTGCAGTTTCGAAGAATCTCCTAGCGGCAGCGCCACGAGTGGCTTTCCTTTCGGCTCGATTTTTATCAATGCCACATCGTTGCGCTGGTCCGCTCCAATAAACTTCGCCACATACCGGGTCTGGTCGCCCAGCACCACTTCGATAGACTGCGCTTCCTGCACCACATGGAAGTTCGTCAAAATATATCCGCGCGGGTCAATCACGAATCCGGACCCTGCCCCTTCCACCGGTACCGGGTCCATGAAGAAATCATATTCCGTCGCCTTCGTCAGAACGTTTGCCACCGCTGCCGACGCCTGCCGGTAAACCCGCACATTAATCGACTCATCGTCGGTCAGCGCCGCGTCGCGCGCAGAAACTTGCGCCACATCTGCTCCCGGCTCCGTCGTCCCCGCTCCGGTTCCCAGCGGCAAAGCCTCCACCTTCCTCGGCTGCCGCTGTCCCCAACGTCCTCCAGCCCAATACGCACCGGCTATAATCACTACCGCCGCAACAAGCAATCGCACCGCATTTGTCCCTTTTCCCGCACTCATATTCGCAATCCTTCCTCGACCCCGCCTAAATCCAACAATACCACACGCATTTTCTTCTGCGCGCGCCCCATGGAATTTGTAGGGGCACGGCATGACGTGCCCGTTCTTCGCTCTTCTCTTTTCTTAGACGTTCCCCGCCTTCCCCCGCCTCAACCTCTCCGCCAACTCCCCCACCTGCCGTCGCGTATCCTCAAGCGTCCCCGAACAATCAATCTTCTCCGTAGCGTATTTCAACTTCTCTTCCGCAGGCATCTGCGCTGCAATCCGCCTCCGCGCCTCACCCTCACTCAAACCCCGCGCCAGTAATCGCTCGAGCTGCTGTTCAGGCCGGCACCACACCACCACCAATCCGTCCAAATTCTTCTGATACCCCGCCTCCACCAGCAGCGCCGCCTCAACGAACGCCGCATCCTTCACGCCACTCTTCTCCCATTCCGAAAATTTCCGTACCATCTCTTCTTCCACTCGCGGATGCACAATCGCGTTCAACCGCTCCAATTTCGCGCGATCGGCAAAAACCACCGCCCCCAGCTTCCCGCGATCGATCCGCCCGTCCGCACCGATTAAGCCTTCTCCAAATTCGCGCTTAATCTCTTCGAACGCCCGTCTCCCCGGCTCAATCACTTCATGCCCCAGCGCATCCGCATCAATCACATGGAATCCCATTTCGCGCAGCATTCCCGCGACGGCGCTCTTGCCGCTGGCAATGCCGCCTGTAAGGCCGAATCGCTTCATTATTTGTTTTTACCGCGTACCCGCGCCAGACGGCCCGGTTGCCGAAATCGTCCGAGGAATCGCTTTTGCCCGCCGCATCCGCGCCGCCTTCACCGTATTGCTCATCAACATCGTAATCGTCATCGGTCCCACGCCGCCAGGCACCGGCGTCAACGCGCCCGCCACGTTCACCGCATCCGGATGCACATCCCCCACAAGCGCATTCCCCTTCGCTCGGAATTTTTCCAGACGAGCAGGGAAGTTCCTAAACAATCTTTCTGCCTCCGCCGCATCCGTCACTCGATTCGTTCCCACATCAATCACCGCCGCGCCCGGCTTAATCCAATCCGCCTGCACAAACCCCGCCTTCCCCATCGCCGCCACCACAATGTCCGCGCCGCGCACTACCTCCGCCAAATTCTTCGTCTTCGAATGGCAAATCGTCACGGTTGCGTTCGCGTGCATCAGCAGCAGCGCCATCGGCTTCCCCACAATATCGCTCCGCCCCAGCACCACTGCGTTCGCTCCCTCAATCGCAATCTCATTCCGCCGCAAAATCTCCATGCACCCAGCCGGTGTGCACGCCACCAACCCCGGCCGCCCGCTCACCAACCTCCCCAAATTCACCGGATGAAACCCATCCACATCCTTCGCCGGATCCACGGCCTCCAGCACGCGTTTCGTATCCACCTGCGCCGGCAAAGGCAGCTGTATCAAAATCCCATCCGTATCATTGTCCCGATTCAAATCCTCCACAATCGCCAACATCTCCGCCGTCGTGGCGCTAGCCGCCGGCGTAATCAACCCGCTCCCCATCCCCAACTGCTCGCAAGCCGCAATCTTGCTCTTCACATACATCTGCGAAGCCGGATTCTCCCCCACCAACACCGCCGCCAACCCCGGCCGTATCCCTGCCGACGAAAGGATGGCCACCTCATCTTTCAACTCCCCAAAAATCGCATCCCGAATCTTAGTCCCATCCAAGATTTTCGCCGTCATTCCATCCCCTGTAGTGGCCGGTCTTTAGACCGGTCCTCTCGAATCATCCGGTGTTGCACCGTTTGCCGCACGCTTTCCCAACGCGCCGAACGTAACAAATTGTCCCCCACTTCGCCCCCCTCTGTCACCCCAGCCGGAGCCTGCCCAGTCGCTCGCCTTCCCATTAGCGCATTTGTAAGGCGTAGAGCGGTGTTACAACTTCGCTTCGCGCCATCGGCTCTCGATTGAAGTTTTGATGGAACTGGGACACTGTAAAACGAAGGATTTCTCGGAATGAAGAATTGGCTTCGTCGGACATCAATCGTGATAGGAACTGTCGTGGTCGCTCTCGTCCTTTTGGGCCAACATTACGTGCTTAGTTCCGCCAAACTGGATGAAGCGATCAAAGCAGAAGTTCCGCTCGGATCGGCCAAAGCCCGAGTCGTTACCTTCATTCAAAAACGCCACCCTGTGGCGTATGACGATATGGGGATAAAGTTAAAGGCGAGACTGCAAGGGCTCGCGGAGAATATGGTTTATCGCAAAGACATCGTCATAACCTTCGAGTTTTCTTCGGACGGAAAGCTCCTGTCTTACTCGACGAAAGAATATCTTACTTTTCTCTAAGAAGCCTAACTCCTGGCAAGTTGCGTTATCGGAAACTGACCACCATGCAAGCCTGGTGTCATCCCGAGCGAGGCGAGGGATCTGCTTTTCTCCCTCTTGCTGCAACTCTGCGCACTCTGCGCTTCCACGTTATCTTTTTCTTTCGTCGCCTCGCCTCGTCTTATAATCTCCCCCATGTCCTCTGGTCCCTCATCCCCCTCACAACCGCAACCCCACCTGCGTATCCACTCCACCCAAATCTTCGTCCGCGATCTTGACCGCAGCCTCCGCTTCTACCTCGACCAACTCGGCTTCCACCTCGCCTACGACGTCAAGCTCCAAGCCGGCGAACGCTTGGTCGCCGTAGCACCTCCCGATGGCTCAGCCGTCCTCTCTCTCATCGCGCCCAAGCCCGATTCCATGCAATACAAACTCATCGGCCGTTCCACGCAAGTCGTCTTCATCACCGAAGATGTCGTCTCTAAATATAAGGAGTGGTCCCTCCGCGGCGTCCGCTTCAATCACACTCCCCGCCTGCGCCGCATCAAGTTCGATCCCGCCAACTCCAACACAGCCCGCGGCCCCATCCAATCCCCTCTGCTCGGCGAAGAAACCTCCATCTGGGGCGGCGTCTCCACCCGCTTCCGCGACGTTGACGGCAACATTTTCTCCCTCGTCAGCTTCGACGAAGTGACTCACGCCCTCGAAGCCCAGCGCCGCGTCGCCTCCGCGAAACTCGAACTCGAACGCCGCGCCGTCCAGGAACTAGAAATCGCCAACGAAGTCCAATGCCGCCTTTTCCCGCAAATTCGTCCCCCGATCCATGCGCTCGACTATTGCGGCCACTGCTTTCCCGCACGCGCCGTCGGCGGCGACTATTACGACTTCCTCGATCTCGGCCCCGGCCGCTTCGGCCTGGTCATCGCCGACGTTTCCGGCAAAGGTATTGCCGCCGCTCTACTCATGGCTAATCTACAAGCCAATCTCCGCAGCCAGTGCGCCATCTCGCTCGACCAGCCTCAGCGCCTCCTCTGCGCCGTCAATCAACTCTTCTCTCAAAACACTCCCGACGGCGCCTTCGCCACCCTCTTCCTCGCCGATTACCACGTCCCCACCGGCCGCCTCCGCTACATCAACTGCGGCCATCCGCCCGCGCTCATCCTCCGCTGCGACGATTCCATCGACCGCCTCGACCCTACAGCCACCGTCCTCGGCATTTTCAAAAAGTGGGATTGCGAACTAGGCGAACGCACCATCCACCCCGGCGACACCCTGGTCCTCTACACCGACGGCATCACCGAATCCTTCAACGAGTCCCGCGACGAATACGGAGAAGCTCGCCTGATCGAATCCCTGCTCCGCCACCGCGCCCAACCCAGCCAATCTCTCCTCCAAAATATCGTCGCCGACGTCCGCCAATTCTCCCCCCACGAACAGCACGACGACATCACACTAATCATCGCCAAATCCTCTCCCGCGTCTCCCTCGTGAGGTCACTTTCCGGTTAGCGTTAATCGGGACTTAAGCCGTCGGGCTCGTGTACCATACGGCAGCGGAGCGTCGATAACTTCCTTGGGGACTTACATGGATCAGATTGCTGAAGGCCGCAACAAAGAGCGCGATGCAGCCTGGACCGCAGACCTGATGCAAGACTTTCGCTTCGGTTTGAGGACGCTCTTTAAGTATCGATCCTTTACGGTCGTGACCGTCGTTACGCTTGCTTTGGGAATTGCAGGATGTACGGCAATCTTCAGTTTGGTGAATGCGGTTCTAATCCGTTCCTTGCCCTATGGCGAACCGAGTCGGTTGGTTTACGTATTCACTCCCCTTGCGCATGTTGATCTTCCCGTCGGGGTCTTCGGGCCAACCAATGCGGATTTCTCTGATTTGAAAAGCCAAAACCATTCCTTTGCAGAGATGACCCACTTTCAACAAGCGATCTATAACCTCGGTGTGGACGATCGAGTGGAAAGAATTGGCGCGGCAAAGGTCGATGCAGACTTCTTCAAGACCTTGAATGCGGCACCTGAAATCGGTCGTGAGATTGACACCAGAGATGAGCAACCCGGAAGTGAGCGCGTCGTTGTGGTCAGCCATGCCCTTTGGCAGTCCATGTTTGGAGGAACGCGCGAAATTCTAAGGCGCACGCTGCGGCTGAATGGAAAACCATACCAAGTGATCGGCGTAACTCCGCCGGACTTTGGATTCCCGCACAAGAGTGATCTTGCGCACGGGAACGGGCACATCGATACGACCGATGTTTGGTTGCCCTCCGCGTTGACTCCGGACCAAAGTGCAGATCGGGAGGATTTCGGCGGCGTTGCGATCGCTCGCTTGAAGCTGGGTGCGACCTTAGAACAGGCGCAAACGGAAATGAGTACGATCATGTCGCGGCTCGACTCGGTGCATCCCGAAGACATGCGTGGTTGGAGTGCGCTAGTCAAACCGCTTCTTGAGACTGCTCTTGGTCCAGTGAGACCCCTGATGCGGCTTCTACTGGGAGCAGTTTGCTTCGTTCTGCTCATTGCATGTGCGAATGCAGCAAGTCTTTTTTTGGCGCGGGCCGCTGACCGGGCGCACGAATTGGGAGTGCGTGCCTCACTGGGCGCCCGTAGAATGCGTCTTGTACGTCAGATGTTCACGGAATGCTTGATACTGAGCACTGCTTCGGGCATCGTTGGTATCGGGTTGGCCTTTCTTTTTTTGCGCGCAATTCTGAAACTTGATCCCGGAGATGTCCCTCGAATGCAGGATGCAAGATTGGATATAAGCGTCCTGGCTTTCCTTGTTTCAGTGACCGTGCTGACGAGCATCCTCTTTGGAACATTACCCGCGCTCTCGACAACCCGAATTAATCTCGGAGAACTTCTAAAGACTGGTGGAATACGGGGAATCGCGGGAGACAGAAAGCGGGCGAGAAAGGGCTTGGTGGTCGCGCAGGTTGCACTCGTGGTGTTGCTGCTCATCGGAACAGGTCTGCTTCTTCGAAGCTACGCGAACGTTCTTGCTGTGCGTACCGGCTTCTCAACGTCGGCCGTTACAGTCAACATCAAACTAAATCCGCCGTACAACGCGGCGCCGAAGGGACGGATCTTCTTCGGAGAACTGCTGCACTCGATAGAGCAGGTCCACGGCGTTCAGGCTGCTGGGGCGGTTGACTATCTACCTCTAAGCAATACCGAAGGCATTACGTCGTTTGAACTGGAAGGATACCCAAACGAAAAGCATCAGGTAGTGGAGCACCGTGGAGTTACATCTGATTATCTCGCAGCGATGCAGATTCCGTTGTTTGATGGCCGGCTCTTTATGGAGCGTGACGACCAGGGACATTCGGCCGTGGCAATCGTCAATCAAGCCTTCGCCAAGAGGTACTTCGGCGCTGCAAATCCAATCCAGCATCGTGTTCGCGGCTCCGCTGAGGCTCCATGGCTTACGATCGTTGGCGTAATAGGAGATATTCGGGACACAAGTATCGAAGCCACGCCACCTGCGCAAATCTACACTCCGTTATGGCAACAGGATTCCGATGAAGAGCCTACAGTGATGAGCGCCTACCTGGCGGTGCGAGCATCCTTACCCGAAGATTTGATCGTCCCCCAAATTCGCGCAGCAATCCGAAGTCTCGATCCAAATCTGGCGATCGCGGAAGTCTCTACGATGAACGATCGTGTCTCACAAGCCGTTGCTAGACGCCGTTTTCAGACGACCCTGCTGACATTGTTCTCGGGAATGGCGACATTGTTGGCTGTCGTTGGAATCTACGGACTTCTTACATACTCCGTTAGGCGAAGGACAGCAGAGATCGGAATCCGCATGGCGCTAGGTTCATCCAGGATTCGAGTGGCGGGTCTCATCTTACAGGAGGGGTTGGGTTTGACCGGGGCGGGCGCGTTGATCGGACTAGCTGCCACGCTGCTGTCCACCAAGTTGTTGGCCGGTTTTCTCTATGGTGTGTCACAAATCGATCCGCTTACGTTTTTATTGGTCCCACTATTACTCATTCTCGCGGCATTCGCTGCGTGCTTGATTCCGAGTTGGAAGGCAAGTCGTATCGCTCCTATGACTGCCCTGCGTCACGAATGATCGGTAGCCAGATGGCACAGCAAGCGATTAGCATGTTCCCGCACGTCTACCCCACTACCTGGTACGTCGCGTTACCGGAAGCCGATCCAGTACTAATTTCTTCAAATCGCGAGCTGCCGATTCGAATGCCGCCCGCACTCTCTGCGCGGCTCTGCGCCTCTGCGTTATCTTTTCTCTTCTCTCGTGCATCCGCCCTAATCATCGCCAAATCCTCTCCCGCGTCTTGATACTGATTCAGTTTCCGGTTACCGGGTAAATCAGGACTTGGCTCCAGAGTAGGTGCCAAGGTGAGAGGTTGTGAGGACAAGTTAACGGAAGTCGCCGAAAACGCCCTGGCGATCGTTGGATATGGGCGCGGATGCGCTATGGCACGATCGAAAGAAAAATAAATGCGGCGAAAATGACCAGGTGCACGATTCCCTGCAGCACCGTGGTACGCCCTGTCCCCAACGTAATTACGCTGACGAGGAGCGTTAGGGCCAACAGCACTCCCTCTTTGGCATTGATCCCCAAAGAGAGCGGTTTGTGTAACAGAAGAGAGACGGCAGCGACCGCAGGAATGGTGAGTCCAATGCTCGCCAACACAGAGCCCAACGCCAGATTCATGCTGGTCTGCAGGCGATTCGCTCTGGCGTTCCGGAAAGCTGCCAAGCCCTCGGGCAGGAGCACGAGACCGGCGATAACGATCCCAACAACACTCTTCGGCGCGCCTGCCTTCTCGATCCCGAATTCCATGATCGGCGTAAGCGCCTTCGCCAACGCTACCACGGCTACCAACGACACCAACAGAAGCGCGCTGCTTAGGAGCGCCACTCTATTACTTGGGGGAGGAGCATGCACTTCTTCGGTGCCTCCGCTCGCCGGGAGGAAAAAGTCGCGATGGCGCACGGTTTGTACAAACAAGAACGACCCGTATAGCATAAGAGACACAGTGGCTGCGAAAATCAATTGAGCCGAGCTGAACGTTGGCCCTTCCGTGGTTGTGGTGACACTTGGAAAAACGAGCGTCAAAGTAGTGAGTGCAATCAGCACAACCAGTGCCGCGTTTGCTCCTTGGAGCTGAAACGCTTGCTCGCGATGGCGCATCCCACCTGCCAACAGGCACAGTCCTACGATTCCATTGCACACAATCATCACCGCGGCGAAGACGGTGTCCCGGGCCAATACCGCTTTTTCCGGTCCTCCAGTGATCATCACCGATACGATCAGCGCCACTTCAATAATGGTGACGGCGACCGCGAGGACTAACGTCCCGAAAGGTTCGCCGACCCGGAACGCTACGACTTCCGCGTGATAGACCGCCGCGAACACCGTGGCGATCAACGCAAATGCCTCCGCCGCTGCCAGCGGTCCGCCGGAGCCGAGCGACAACTGGAGCACTAGCACGATGCAAGCGACGAGTGGCCAGGTCCAGGCCCACCAGGGAATTCGTACTGGAGTCGATGCCATCGGTTCCCTTCCGATATCCGCGCACGCAAGATAACACGACACCGCCCGGATTTGGCATGGACGGAAAAACTCGGCACGATATTTAGAGACGGTTTGGCCTGCACGGGGATCAATCCGTATGTGCGGTTTCGTAGCCGACCCGCGAGTTGCCAAGTGTAGCGCTGGTCGGGGATGGCTCTTGATGACCAGGAAACAGACGTCTTAGATTTGCTGCGTTTGTTTCGGGCGCTCATGAGACAAATAAGCTAACGCTCTGCGTTGTGACAATAGGTGAGGCGCGTGTGATTCGAAATCGC
>Ga0210384_10001877_pt1 | contig 27019 bp, 27 predicted proteins | sample IncBWH2MmetaG_FD_160574 | JGI IMG/M metagenome (GOLD analysis project Ga0210384, IMG submission 160574) | Forest soil microbial communities from Barre Woods Harvard Forest LTER site, Petersham, Massachusetts, United States - Inc-BW-H-2-M | ecosystem: Environmental > Terrestrial > Soil >...
CTTCAGTTGTTCCGAAACCTGGGGAACCGGATCTTTGAAGAAATTGCCGATTCCGCCGGACTCAACGACGGACCTCTCCAGTCGCGTCGTGGGACCGCCTTTGGAGACATCAATAGTGATGGCAACCTGGACGTCGTCGTATTCAATGCCGCCGCTCCGCCTTCGCTCTTTATCAACGAAACGCACAGCACCAACCACAGTGTTCTGTTCCGTCTGATCGGCACCAAAAGCAATCGTGCGGCAATTGGGGCGCGTGTCACAGTCTACACCGCAGGAATGACTCAAATTGACGAGGTTCGGGGCGGAGGTAGTTACCTTTCGACTAATGACACGCGCCTGCATTTCGGTATGGGGAGCGATGCGATCATTCAGAAAGTCACAGTGCAATGGCCGAGCGGATTGACGCAGGAGTTTCGCAACGTGGCGGCCGATGCTATTTATGAACTTGTCGAAGGACAGGAGATCAAGAAGGCCCTCACGCTGCCTGCCCACAAGGAATAAATCCGGATCGCGATACGCGGCTAGTTCCGCAAAGACACTTCGCCTTTAAAGTGCGCCAGCAACTTTGGCAGACTAAGGTGACGCGGGCTTCGCTGGATGAAGGCGGCGAAACTCCTGCATTTCCTGAGCAGCGAGTTCGGTTTTGCCCTGTTTTCTGTGAATGCCCGCCAGGACAAAATAAGCAGTGCCGGCAAGCTGCGTGTCTTTCTCTATCGCAATGACGCGGTTCAACGCCTGCTCAGCCAGCTTTGGATTGCTGACCGCAGATGCTTTTCCCAAAGCGTAAAGGGTCTCCGGCATGTCCGGGCGCAACCTGTTGGAGCGCTGCAATTCCTCCGCTGCGCCTTCCATTTTCCCCTCCTCTAGCAAAGCACTGCCTAGCCGATAGGCAGCCTCTGCGCTTCCCGGTTGCAGTTCAGCTTCTTCGCGAAATTGTTGCTCCGCCTTCTCCCAATCAGAAGTTGATCCGTAGATTTCCCCGAGTTCGAGCCTTAGCCCGGGCAAGTCGGGGCGCGATTGCAAGGCTTTTATGTATTCCGCGATCGCTTCAGGGTACATTTTCGCCTGGTAGAGGGTTTGTCCCTTAGCTTGGTGAGCCCGCGCGGAATCCGGGAAGGCCTGGAGGAGCTTATCGAGAGACTGCGAGGCCATTTCAGCACCTGCACGGGACAGGTAGTAAAGAAGGTCGGGATCGTCCGGACTCTTGGCCACAGCAGTTTGTAGATTCGTTACCGCTTCCGCAGGCTGGCCCATTTGTAGTTGCGCAATTCCCAGAGCGCCATATTCGTGAGTAATCGTTAGATGAGGAATAGCTTCGGAGACGTAGCCTTCGGTCAGAAGCGCGTACCCAAGCAATTGATGAACGGGAGCAGAGTCGGGCGACAATTCGGCGGCACGCTTCAAAGGAGGAATGGCTGAGGCGTAGTCGCGCTTTTTCATGTAGGCGTCACCCAGCCTGAAAAAGACAACGCCCGCGGAAGGAGCCAGATTGGCTGCCTGGCGAAACTCGGCAATTGCCTGATCGAGATCACGGCGATTTTCAGCATCAACGCCGGATTTCAGTAGCGTAAGCACTTCGGGAGGCACAGTCGGCTGCGCGGTCTCTGCCTGCATGAACAAACACACCAATATCCAGGCGTGAATCATAGCTTCTCCGGTCCCTCGTTCATTACGAATGCAGCAGTCGGACTTGGAAATGAGCTCAACCCATGTAACGTAGCCATCGCGTCTCACCCAATTTTAGGATATCCCGTCTACCACGATCTGCACGAACAATCGACAGTTTTGCAGACTTCACATGGGCACGCAGCGGACGCTGCGTACTGTTCCACTCCGTCCGTGTTGAGGCGCGCCTAAGCAGCCTGCTGCTAGTCGGAGCTTCGAGCGCGCTGCGAATGTCGGCGATGTTCGTCAATCCATTCTTCTCCGCCGGATATTCGGCTGCAGTCAGCGCGGACACCGGCGTGTCACCTGCGGGCCCCACCGCCTTCTACGACAACCGGGCTATCTCGCCATGCTGGTTTCCGCGCCCGCTAGCGCGTTGGCTATCGGCTCCTGGCTGGCACTTGTTCCCGCAGCGGCATTTTGCCTCGCGATCCTGAAACGTGTTGCCGCGGAAGAAGAGTCTCTCCATGCGAATCTCGCTGCCTACAACGACTACATGCGCCAAGTTCGCGGTCGCCTTTTCCCTCGGATCGCGGTCCCCGTCCACATCGGGTTTCGGTCGCAACGGGGAGCGCTTCAAGCAATCACCTTGGCGGCCGCCTTCCCCAAGCGGCCCACAGAGTAGGAGAAATTGTAAGGAAGTCCGGTTCTTTCAGTCGAGCGAGATCCTGCTCGAACTCGTCTTCAGTGATGTATCCAGCTTTGATCATGTCTGCACGAAGCTGCTGGAAATTTGCCCGCATAAGAGAGGTGCCCGCCGACTCGCTCTGCCACATAAACATGCGGGCCTCTGCGCCGGTTGCGACTAGCCCGTGAGCTCGCAGGCGTCCGAGTAACAATCGTCCGCAGCGTCTTTCGACCCCACGATCTTCTACAAGGCGCATCATCGCAAGCTGAGTCTTGGGCAGGACCTCCGCAGGATGCGCAACGGGGTCCGCAAGGAGAGAAGCGGAATCAAATTCTTCGTCCACCAGCCACCCTCCCGGTTTGAGAGCAGCAATCATTCGGCGTAGCGCCTTATCCCGCTCCGGCAGGTGCAAAAGGACGAGGCGACTGTGCACCACATCAAATGCGCTTTCGGGCAATGGGTCGGTGGCAATGTTGTGGCGCCGAACCTCCACATTCGGCAGCTTCAGAGGTTCAAGGAACCTTGTATCAATATCGGTAACGAGCACGCTCCCTGTGGGGCCCACGCGACCGCTCAGCCATGAAGCGATCGACCCATTGCCTCCTCCGACCTCCAAGCAGTGCCAGCCCTGATCGACGCCACGCTCGCTGAGATGACGAATCGTGCCGGGATCGAAAATTTCCGAGAGCGCCCTGAATCGAGCACCGGCTTGCTCAGAAGCATTGTCAAAGACGTAACCTGGAGAAATCGAACATACAGGCCCTGTTTCCATGTTGTGCCCTCTTTCTTGGCTCGAATGTTGCTATGCCTGCAGGAACGCCAGCAATTCGGTCAGTGTCTCGTCCGGTATTTCTTCCGGCAAGAAGTACCTCCCCGCAAAGGTTTGCCGCTCACCTTGGCTGCGCGTCCCCGCCAAACGGCCAGCACGTCAAACAACCGGTGGACTTCGTCGTGTTTTATATCGATGGAAGCACCGGCCTGGTAGTCTTCACACGTCGCGTGTATCGCAGGCGGGTCGCGGAAGCAGAGTAGATACTGGGCGAATGCTTTCTCGCCCATCCAGCTTGGTATCTTCCCGCTAGACATGTCTCGGAACATCATGGACTTGAGGCAAAACTCGACATTGTCTCCGATGAGGGTCTCTGGAAAGGGCCACGGCTGAACCAGAAAGAACCAATGGTAGAACGCCGTGGCTATCTCGTTGTTGACATTGTGCATGAGCGTGTAGGTGGGCACGATGTCGAGCACTACTAGTTTGGTGATTCGATCGGGTGGTCGAGAGCCAAACGGTGCCCAACGCGCCCACCACGGTCGTGTCCGACTACGGCAAACCGATCATACCCAAAAGGCTGCATCACTTCTATTTGATCAAACGCCATGCTGCGTTTCGAATAGTTGGAATGGTTTTCACCATCCGCGGGTTTGCTGCTGTCGCCGTATCCACGCAGGTCGGCGGCGACTACAGTGAATTCCCTGGACAGCTGGGGTGCGATTTTGTGCCACATGACGTGCGTCTCTGGGTTGCCATGCAATACCAGCACGGGCGAACCTTGGCCGCCCGACACTACGTTGATCGTTGCGCCCGTGGTCTGCACTTTCGAGGGCTTAAATCCATCTAACATTCCTGCCGACACGCTCACCGACGGCTGCGATTGGCCTTTCAAGCGACTTGCCAGTGCGGCTCCTGCGATGATTCCAGCAGCCCCGTGAGGAAGGCACGCTGATCGCTCTTGCAGATTCCATTGTGCGATTCGCTTTGCACGAGAGTTGAATTTGACACGATTCTGACCTCCGCCTGATTCGCACCTCTAACGCGACACCTGCGCAGCCTCGTTCCTGGGAGGCCTTTAGTCGGGCAATTGGGGGTGTTCTGGTTCAGGGAGCCAGAAACTCGCTATTAGCGACACTGTATAGGCCAGAACGGCAATCGTCCCCGCTGCATATGCCATTCGACTCGCCGCTCCGGTAGCTGGGATGATATTGGCAAGTTGTGTTGTCAACAGCGCAGCGGATGCGCCAAAAACTCTGCCCCCGAAGTTGGCGGCGAAGCTTTCGCCTGTCCCCCGCAAATGGGTCGGGTAGACCCAGGGTAAATAGTTCCAAAGGAAGCTGAATGAGCCATTCATGCAAACGGCAGCAAGGAAAACGCCGCTCTTCAGCAACACCAGACTATGCGTCGCAGCGAAGAAATAAACCCAAGCGAACACCGCCAGGCCGGGAACGAGGCCAAGACGCAACAGGCGCCTCTGCGTTGCGATCCTTACGACCAAGAGCGGGAACAGCAGTCGGCCTGCAATCGTACCGAGTTCTGCTAACGACTGGACACCACCTACCGTCTGCTCAACCTGGCGAGCCGCCAAGCCATGCAATTCAGAAAGCCCCGGAACAATATGGGGCGTTTGCTGCAATACACCATAGGGCACAGCGTAGAAGCACGCTGCCAGCAGCGTTGCCACCAGGGTGGTCTTTTTCAGCGCCGGACTGAAAAGCTCCGCAATGCTCGGGCGCTTTAGGGTGCCTTTGGACTTTTTCTCCTTCCAGAGTGGCGATTCAGGCAAGAAGGGGCGAACCAGAATGAGTGGAATCGCCGGTAACAAGCCGCCAAGCACCGCGTATCGCCAAGCTTCATGGCCGGAGTGGATCGACGGCAATCGTTCCGCGTATGTGACCGCGAGATAGTATGCTCCGGTGGCCAGGAGGCCCCCCAGGCCGACCGCGCTCTGGGTATAGCCCAACACGGATTCTCGTTGTTTCGGATTAGGGAAGAGTTCTGCGAGCCAGGCAATCGCCGCCACATATTCGACGCACACACCAATAGACGTGAGGCACCGGAAAATTAGGAGCTGCGTCAGCGTGCTGGAATAGCTGGATGCGCATGCCGAAAAGGCGTACAGAAGGATGCTCCAGACCAGCACTCGCCGGCGACCGAAAATGTCGGTGAGATAGCCGCCCAAGAGGCCGAAGCAGCCACCCGTCACCGCGGGGACGGAGAACAGCAACCCCACCCATAGGTTAAATTCTGGAGTTCCTGGCCTAAGCCCTCCGACCGTGACCAGCGCCGGTCGAACGACCACCGAGAGCACAACCATTTCATAAAGGTCGAACGCAAAGCCCAGGGCCGCGACCGCACAAATAAGCCTCTGGAGCGCGGTCAACCGGTGGGGCTTTGAAGCCAGGGCTGGAATCGCAAGGCCATCTACCGGTATGCGAGCATTGTGCGCCAGCTCTGCCATGGACGCCTCCCCCAGGTGCTCTTTGGAAGTTGCTACTCTCAGCCCCGATAGTGGGCTATTTAACCTCCGCGGGGGGTTATGATACAAGTTGTAAGAATTCAATAATTGTTAAGAATTCATCACTAATGAATTTTACGTCGCGACAACTCCAAGCCTTCTCGCTGGTGGCGCAACATCGGAATTTTTCTCGGGCCGCGGAAGCACTCTTCATAACCCCGTCGGGCTTGAGTCTTCTGATACGGGAGTTGGAATCCCAGCTCGGGTTCCGACTGTTTGACAGAACCACGCGCCATGTCGTGCTCACAGCATATGGTCACGAACTGCTGCCTATTGCACAGAAGAGCTTGGCAGACGTGGACGGTGCGGTGTCACGCATCGGACGTACGGCGACTGAGAGCAGCCGGACGTTGTCGGTTGGGGCGTCTCCACTCATCGCGGCCAATGTTCTGCCCCAGGCGATTAAGGAGTTTCGGACTCATCGGCCCGACCTGCGGATTCAATTGCGTGATTGCGAACCTGCTTCCATCATCCCGATGGTCGAGTCAGGAAAAGTCGACATAGGCTTGCGTGTACTATACAAGCCCCTTCCCGGCCTTCGGCGTACGCCGTTATTTCGTTTCTGCCTGATGGTAGTTCGCGCTGACAACGATCCCGCCTTTCGGCGCGCATCGACCACCTGGTCCGCATTGAAAGGAGAGAGACTGATTTCTCTCGTGCCTGCGAACGAGATTCAGCAACTCATAAATAAACATCTGGCGCAAGCGGGCATTGGCGTTCAGCCCAACGGCGTTATCCACTACATCGACACGCTGCTCGCCATAGTAGAAGCAGGCGAGGGTAGCGGGATTGTTCCCTCCTGGGCTTTGGCGGCCTGCCGGAACAGAAATGTGGTAATGAGCCGGCTGATTAATCCGGTTGTGAATTTGGACTTCTATCAGATCAGCGATCGGGGCAAGCAACTTCCACCGGGCGCGAACGATTTTACGTCTTTCCTGCAGAGCTACATCGCCAGATGGGCCGGGCGGGCGGGCATTCTGTAGCGGACGACTGAATACACTATGCTCGCCGAGTCGTCGGTGAGTGCGTCGGGACAAGCGCGTCAGTCAAGGCTTCACTTGAGGTTTGTCGCTAAGCATACCCACTAAGTTATTTTGTTTCAATCCGGTAGCGCACCCATGCTGGCGATTGGCCATGATCGGAACCTACGAAGCTGAAAGGATGTTTCATTCTTCTGGCTGCGTAAGCGAGTTGGCACTCCGCGCCGGTCGGGTCATCAGGTCGATGTAGATTTTGTAGAACTTCTTTGCGTCGATATCGAATTGGACATTGGCCAAGCGCAGGTACGGAGGAACCTGAGCGGTGGAGTTCCAGAAGATGGTTTTTCCGTAACTCGCTCCGTGATCCAGATCGATGTCCATGTAGAGCTGCTTTTGGCCGGTGATAATCGACGGGTCAATCAGGGCCGCGCCAGCGATTTCGTCCCACATATACCCTGGTAGAGAATACTTATCCAGATATTGCGTGACCGGGGTGTTGGCCCTGGAGATGACAGCTTTCATCTCCGCGGTGAAGTGCGTCTTGACCGAAATATCAATCGGGGTAATGGTTACTTTTTTCCAGGGCGCGCGCAACACAATGCGTGTAGCCTCCGGATCGAACCACCAGTTGAATTCGCGGCGGGCATCAATGGCGCCGGGATCGATTGCGCCCTTGTCCGCGTACAATCCGCCGCCCATCATTACGAATTCCTTGGCTAGCGTGGCGACTTCGGGGTCGAGCTTCAGTGCCAAGGCAAAATTGGTCAACGGTCCGCCCGCCCAGAGAACCACTTCACCCGGATACTTGTGCACCATCTTCACAATGAACTCGGCCGCCGTGCCAGGAGCGGCTTGAGTGTGCGGCGCGCCCTCCTTCATGGCCGGAATAACGTCGGGGGCGTGGTAGGGCTCGTCATAGATGGTGGAGCGATTAGCTTCGAAGCGCTCCGTCCAGCACCCCTTGTATTCCAGCTTGCCGTAGAGGGCTTCCCAGTGCTCGGTTTCTTCCTTGGAATTGAGCAAGGGGAATTCGGCACCCTGGACTACCGGAACGTCCGTGCGCTCCGCAATCTCCGTCATACGAAGCACATGCTGGGTCTCTTCCTTCACCCACTGATCGCCGCTCACGGTGGTGATGCCGAGGACGTCAAATTTGTCCGATTCCAGGAAAACCAGGATGGCCTGCTGGTCGCTGGTGCCGGGGCCGCGAGCGTCCTGGTCGACGATGATCTTGATTTTCTGGGCCGTGGCGGTAGTCCCCAGGAGAGCGACCAGGAGACACCCTATCTTCCATACGTACCGATCCATTGTTCCCCTCCGACAGATCCTAGTGGCAGAGTGGCTAAGCATAACAGGACTAGTCGTGGGAAGGTTTGAACACTCATAGTGGTACATGCAGATGTCATCCACGAGAACGTCGATGCGGGCGTTTCACTCGTGCGGCGGTCTCGTCGATTGCTGTCGGGAAATCGATTGTTGCGAGCTTATTTTTTTTTTGCCTGGACAATCAAGGCGCGTGCCACTTTCTTGATGTCGGCCACTTCGTCCGCCGTGGCGGTGTCCACGTAGTTGCTTACCAGTTTTTCGCAGCGGTCGCGCACCTGATCGTAGGCTGTGGGGTCTTGGCCACGAACTGCCAGCAATTCTTTAAGCCAGTGCTTGCCGTAACCGGCGTGCATGGTTTCGTCGGCCCAGTCGAAGTCCATGTCGTGCTCACTCACAGCGTCACCGTAAGCACGGAAAAGCTGCGTGCGAACCGGTTTGTAGCGGATGTTCTTGGTTTCAAAAAAATAGAGCATCGCCAGGCGATAGATATGATCCTGGCCGGAAGCGCTTTCGTAAATGTAGGTTCCCAGCGGAATGTCTCTGGGATCAAGGCCCCACGCCATCAGGCGTTCGTAGCCCATCCGACAGTGGCGCGATTCATCGTAGGTCCAGCGCGCAGCATTGCGTATCCATTCCCAGGGCAGAATGTCAGCGAAAGCGCTCAACATAAGGCCACCGTTTTCTATTGCCCAGACTTCGTTCAGGTGGCTGATAGCCGAGCGGAGTTGCAGTTGCATGCCTTCGCCGTAGGGATAAGCGGGATCGACTACGTCCGGCCAGTAAAAGCGGCAAGGCCAGAAGCGCGGGTCCCGCGCCGGCTTGTCGGGAATGACATAGGTCTTTCCGCCTGGCAAAGGCCCCGGGGTGGCAGATAGTGAGGACGGCCCGATTCCTACTCCACCCACGTCAGAAAGCCGTTTGGCGACTGCCTGCGTCCATGCGAGCGCGCCCTCGCGCAACTCGGGATTGCCGGCCAGCGTCGACTCGCTCCATTGCTCGAAGGCACCGATCTGTTCTGCCTTTTCAGAGACGGCGAGCGACAGAAAGCGGTGCGTGGGCCCGTCGGCGATGGAATCAGATGCCTCCAGATATGCCTGGAAGGAATCGCGCAGAGCCGGCAACAAAACTTTTCCAATGCTCAACAGGAAAGCTGGAACCGACGGAGAATTTCTAATTGCACCGAAAAACTCGATCAGCGCACGGTCTGTGCCTTCCTCCTCCAGCAGGCGACTGGGGAAACGAAGCTCGAACACTCGATTCCGCAAGGCGTCAGCAGTCTCCGCGCTCTGCCAGATGAAACGAGCGAGTCCCGTCTTGATATCAAGAGGGGCGACAGCAGGAATCCACGCCCCCTGGCTCACCAGAAGCGAACGCTCACAAAAGAAAAAGCGTTTGAGGATCTGCGCGGTGTCGAAGCGCATCCAGCGCGCCCGGGGCTGAGAGCTCAGCAGGAATGGGGAACTCGACGACATGGGCACGGCTATTCTCGCAGAGTTAACGACTGAGTCCCAGAGGCATGAAAAAAATAATCCTCTTAGCGAGTATTACTGAACGCCACGGTAAGTACCGCCGCGATCAGGACCAGCAGACCCTGATTCAGCATTCGACGGCTAAGGGCAGGCGCGCCCTGCCACTCGCCTCGCCATAATCCCCAGAGATTGCCCACGACGATGGACAGAGAGATGAACAGAGGCCAGCCGGCAATCGCGCCCCAACGCCCCAGTTTTGCGGCACCGGCACCGTAAAGATAGAAGCTTCCAATCCACATCAGCGCCATCCCCGCACTAAGGCCCAGATTGCGCGGCGTCTCGCGGTTCCAGTATTGGCCCAGGGTGCGCTTGCTGATGATCAGGTACAGACAATATGCGAGGTTAGCGACGCACCCCAGAGTAAACAGAAGAGCCCATACCGTATTCCCTGAAGAAGCCGGGGACACTCCCAGCGACACGGCAGCCTGGATCACGTTTCCCCCGAATGCCACGCCCACGTTGGGCAGGCAGGAGAGTATGCCGGCGAAGATTGCGATGGCCAGGCCGATTTTGAAAGTGCTTGATTGTGTTGTGGCGGACTTTCTTTCAGAAGGCGTGCGGCGGGATCCGGCAATGGAGCACAGCGCGATACCATAGATGACCAGCGCCGTTCCGGCGAGCAGAAACAGGCCTTTGTTCGTGAAGAGACTCTGCGGGAAGAACACCAGGAGCGGAATCAGCGCGCCCAGGCTTGCGATAAGTCCCATGATGATTGGATATCCCAGGGCCATGCCGAGCCGTTCCATCCCCAGGCCAAACAGGACAGCCCCCACTCCCCAGCCCAGCCCAAAAAACGCCAGGACAGCGAGGTCTTTCACAGGAGACGCGGAATACACGGCGAAAATATTTGGCACCAGCAGAAGCGTGATGATCCAGTTGAAGACAAACATGCCCAGCAGTGAGAACGCGGCCCAGGTATGCTCCCACAACCATTGTCGGACGAGTGTCATGGGAAGAACGAAGGTCCCTTGCAGCAGGGCCGCTAACAGTACCAGAAGAAAGCCGATCAGCAGGGGCATAAGGGAATCTCAACGTTTGCAAACTCTATTCAGACCACGCACCTCTGCAGTTCAACGCCAGCCGGGCATTCAAACTTCACCGAAGGGGTCGTCGGCCAGGAACCACTTCGGAGGATGGAGGTCTTGCTTGCGGTAGAACTGGAGAACGTCATCTCGGTTGGGCAGTGAAGGAATGACGCCCTCCTTGGTGACCGCCAGGCCACCGGTGACAGCGGCAAACGGCACGGCCTCCGCGAGACTCGCGCCGCAAGCCAGCGCGATCGCCAACCCGGCGTTGAAGGCGTCCCCGGCGCCCGTTGTATCCACCGCCGACATGCATACCGCAGGAACGCGTATGGAGGATTTGTCGGTTACGATCAATGCTCCGTTTTCTCCCAAGGTCATTACGACCTGTTTGACTCCGCTCCGAATCAACCTGCGTGCGGCTACTTCGGGCTCGACCTCCGCCCCCGGACCAAGACCGGCCAGCACCTTGGCCTCACTCTGATTGGGGGTAAGAATATCGATTAACTGCAAGAGGGACGGAGGCAACGGCCGGACCGGAGCCGGATTCAGAATCGTGATTGCACCTTGTTCGCGTCCGTGCGCCAGTGCGGCCTCAGCGGTGGCTACCGGAATCTCAAGCTGAGTGAGCACCACAGTCGACGAATTGAAAGCAGCTTCACAACGGGCAACATCGGCGGCGGTCAAGAACTCGTTCGCTCCCGGATCGATGGTGATGCAGTTGTGTCCGCTCGCCGCCTCGACAATAATGAAGCCCACTCCAGTCGGTGCGTTGGCAGTGTGTTTTACATAGGTGATGTCAATGCCTTCGTCGCGATAGAGGCCGAGCGCCATTTCTCCGAAAGGGTCTGTTCCAATTCTGGCGACGAAGCTGACGTGCGCTCCCAGCCGAGCGCATCCCACTGCCTGATTGGAGCCTTTCCCGCCATAGTCCACGCGATAACCCGTTCCCAAGAGTGTTTCGCCGGTACTCGGTATACGCTCGACCTTCATGGTCAGGCCGGTGGCGTAGCTGCCCACGACCGTAATTCGAGGAACGGTCAAGAGAAAATCTCCCCGGAGAGGAGCCTGGATAACGCAAGACGGGTAAGCCTACCACACGCGGAGCTGGATCCTTCTGCGGCTCGCGGGGGTCCTATTCCAAGTTGCAACGCAATAAATCGGAAAAGGCGTAGCCGTAAGGATAATCCTCTGGATAGACTGCGAGGGGACTTCTGAAGGCTCGAGACGGATCATCAGGCTGTTACGCAATGATGTGCCACGAATCAGAAGACCGACAAGGGCCAGGGGTGTGCGTCGGAGTTCTGAGCGCCTCTGCAGAGGGTGTCTGTGAAGTCGCCCGTTGGGAGCGAAAAGGAGCCGACACACAAGTGTCGATTGCTCCCAGTCGTTTTGGTTGGCCCTCGCCCTTGATCAGGGATGCCGGGTCCGAGACTGCGGTGTGGACGGCCGCCGTTGTAGTGGCGGACCCATTCGTGAAGTATCCGACGGAGATGGCTCTCTGTGAGAGGGATCAGGAAATCCAAGCACTTGCGTCGTACCGTGCCAACGAGTCGTTCGCAATGGGCATTGGCCTGGGGTGATTTGGGCGGCGTTCGCAGTACCGTCAGCCCAAATTCTTGCGCCAGCTCGTTGTCGAACTCAGCGGAGAAGATCGAGTCCCGATCATGAAGGAGAAACCGTAATCCGCCGAGGTCTCACTTTGTGCTCGCGATAGAAGGCGAGCTGCTTCGGCAGAAACAGGTTTTCGGCCACGAGGGCAGTTCGAGACTGAAAAGCCGACCTCAGGAATTGGCCGAGGTCAGAAGCGAAACTGAAGAGGATCGCAATGAGAGATCTTACTCGCTGCATAGCAGCGGGATTCTACCGAATGGGCGTCGGGATTGGAACGGGAGAGACACCGGTCGAACTCCGGGCACGAATCGGAAAAAACCGATGCTTTTCTGCCCTTTGCAAGTTTCCTTTTGGTTTTTGCGCACCACAGCGGGAGCATAGGAAAGCATCTGAGATTACCAAGCGGTAGCGAATGCTGAAGCTCACTAATGTCGTTGTCAGGGATGTGCGTGACCGGGATGGATTCAAACTCGGCAGGGTTGTGGAACCCCACGATGGCACCGAGGCTGGAATCGTTACGGCGGACGAGCAGCCACGGCGCGAATGTCTGCTGAGTACTCCTCGGCATCGAACGTCGAAAAGCCGCATCTGTGCGACGGACGCCAGGGGCAAAATCAGGTGGGCGGTATCACCGAACTTCCTCCACGTGGCCGATGTCGGCACCGACGAAGCTTCTTACATCTGGGGTGACCCGGCTCTCGCTAAGCCACTCGATTCAACACACTGCTGAGTTTTTCTGGCTCTCTGGTCTCACATTCCCAGATAGTGAAGACCTTCCAGCCGAGCTTCCGCAGTTGTTTTGTATTCCGCTTGTCTCTCGCTGCATTCCCCGATCTCTTCGTTTGCCAGAATTCAGCATTCGTCGCTGGCACCACCCGACCGTAGCGGCACTTGTGCATGTGAAAGAAGCAGCCGTGGACGAAGATTGCGAGCTTGCGTCCCGGCATCACGATGTCGGGTTTGCCCGGCAGGTCATTTCGGTGCAGGCGGTAGCGGACACCCATCTCGCACAGGAGCTTGCGCACCACGATTTCGGGCTTGGTGTTTTTGTACCTTATCGCAGCCATATTGCGGCTGCGCTGCTCCGGCGTGTGGACATCAACCATTGAGTCTTTGCTTCACTTCCTTAACGAATCCCTGAACATCGAGGATCGCCATCGGGCTGTCTTTAGGATACTGCTTGTGAAGTCTCGCCGGCACGATGAGAGTGACATGAGATTCGTGCATCTGCTTTAGCAGTTTGCCACTGATGCCCTGCTGGATGGTGAGGATGTGTTTCTCGGGTACCCGCTTGGCCTCGTGCACCACCTGTCGCCAGCGGTCTTTGCATGTGGTCTTAACACCCACGACGATGAGCTTGTTCACTGGATAGCTCCGGTCGTTGTAGGCTTCGGCGCTCGGAATCACAATGTCGGGTTCTCCGTCGAGTTTCGGCCGGATGACATGCGGTATCCCGCTCTTTTTCAGGATGTATTCCATGTGGTTCTCAAGCGAACGTCCGGCTCTCGATTTTCGGCGGTTCATGATGCTGCTCGCTGTGCGGAGAAAATCGTCCACATCCTTGAAGACCCGCACGATCTCAGTCTGGCAAAGCTGGCGCTCTGCGAGGCGGAACAATCGGTACTCCGCATCCATGCAGTGCATCATCAGTTCGTTGAACGACAAGGCGTCGAACTTCTTGATGCGCTCGATGAGTGTGTCTCGTGCCTCTTTACTGAATGCCGCTCCCGTTGGAAAGGCCTCCAATACATCCACGAACTTGCGAAATCTCTTCTCCACGCACTCATCCTCAGCCTCGACCTCCGGTTCACCATGTCGATACACCGCCCAGTTCTTGGTAATCGTGACACCGAGTGCAGCTTCCATGTCCTCGATGTCCGTATCGCGGTCGAGCACGAAGGCGGTGAACTTGTGGTGAGTTTCGGGAATCAGGACGAGCAGTTCGCCCACATTGTCGTGGGTGAGGTAGGGGAAGTCTTTGCCGAAGCGGGTGAGCCTGTATTCATTGCGGGTTCCCGTGCCGTACCATTTCACACGAGAATCCGTTACTCGACCATCCGGCCAAGTGACCTTAACCTCAGTCTCATTGTTCTTGCCCTTCTCAGGCTGGTGCGGCGTGAACATCTGCCAGACGGCCTTGGGAAGGTAGTAGCCCCATTGATGGCCACCAGTCAGACCCACATCGTTCGGAGAGATGAACTTCAGGATGGCATTGCCGACACGAACAGCTTCGAGAATTGCTCTTTCACACTCCGGCGTGGCCATCTCAACTCGCTAAAGAATGTTGGTCGTGCCCATTGGGACAGGTCTTCAACAGGCAGCCATTTTGCGAACGGGTAAGTTGCCAGCGCATGGTTGCAATAATGCGCTCACCAACTGCTTTCGCCACCTTGGGCACCACGGCATTTCCAAACTGTCTGTAGGCCTGCGTGTCTGAGACTACTATCTTCTTGTCATCTGGGAACCCCATGAGCCGGGCGCATTCTCGTGGCATGAGCCGCCGTGGGGTCTTCTGGCCCTGCCGAATCAAAATCTCCGAACCATCCTTGTAGTAGCGGGCGCTTAGGGTTCGGCTCACCCCTTCGGGGTCGGCGATTCCAAAGCCGAAGCCATTGCCCTTCAACCGATGACGCTCAGCGTATTCCTGCAAATACGTCCACAGGTGATCGGTGAGTGTGTACTTCTTATCCGGTGTCCTCTCCAGAATGTCTTTGAACTTTGGCCTCGGTGAAGGTGGGGATGGAAACTCGAACGGTGGAATCTCCCCGAAGACTTTCCTGTCGAAGCACACAATGTAGATGCGCTCCCGATGCTGCGGCACCCAGCCTGCTGCATCAATCACTTTGAAGTTGACTGCATAATCGAGATCGACCAGAGACGCATGAATAGTGCCCCACGTTCGCCCTTTGTCATGGGACTGGAGGTTCTTCACGTTCTCAAGGAACAGAACCGGAGGGCGCTTCGCTTCGACTATTGAGACGATGTTGAAGAACAGCGTGCCTTGAGTTTCACACTTGAAGCCGTGCGCCATGCCGAGGCTTTTCTTTTTGCTCACACCAGCGATGGAGAACGGCTGACATGGAAATCCAGCGGCCAAAACGTCGTGGTCGGGGATGTCCTTCGGCTTCACTTCTCGAATGTCGCCACGAGGGGTTTCACCGAACCAAGACTTGTAGGTTTTCTGCGAGTACCTGTCCCATTCACACGAGAAGGCGCACTTGCCGCCCAGTTTTTCCAGAGCGATCCGGAAACCGCCAATTCCGGCGAACAAATCCACAAAGGTAAAGGGTAGAGTATCGGGAACGGGAACTTCTATGGTGCTGGGCTCAAACGGCAGCAGCGGGCCCTGTGCTTGTGGGGCGCTGGCCTGATGGAGCAACGACAGCAGAAATTCCTGCTGCGTCATCTGTTGTTGCTGGCGTTGTTGCTTAATCCATTGTTGGATTTCAGGGGATACGTTGCGCACCAGCAGTCGGTCGCTCATTTTCGCTCTGGCCTTCTGGCTGGGAATTTTTGATAGCACAGATGCTATCATCTTTTCCCAGCGGAGCAAGAGGAAATAGTGCGAATCGCAGATCCTGCAGCGGGGTGGTCATGGTCGCCTACGTAACGATATGGGTACACGGAAGGAATCGCAATTCGAGAACCAAAGTGTCGTGACTACAACTTCGTTGGAAACAAAGCGGCTTGCGGGATCTCGAAGGTGTATGGAAACCGAGTTGGTTGTCCGGTTTCACCGCAGAGTGTCCGCGAATGAACAGGGACGGCAACGATAGTGGCGCTTCCGTTCTCAGTTGACGATAACAAGGCTTCGCAAGAGCTGAAGTCTCCAACTCCGGGATGGTAGGCAGTCTCGGGCCTATAATGCCTTGATGACAACAGAGCTTTCATCACTTGCCAGCCCCATCATCCAGGCGGCTGGTGGCATCCTTTGTCGTGAAACCCAGACGGGTAAAGAGGTGATGATCGTCCACAGAAAGCGCTACGGAGATTGGACCTTGCCGAAGGGCAAATTGAAACCTGGCGAGTCCTTCACCGACGCTGCCCGTCGAGAGGTCGAGGAAGAAACGGGATGTTCAGTTGACCTGGGTGAATATGTGGGGGCGATCGGGTATCAAGTCAAAGGAATTCCGAAAGTTGTCCTATTCTGGCGAATGTCCGTTCTAGAACAGCATGCGATCGCAGACAGGAACGAAGTTGAGGAGATCGCATGGATGCAGACCACAGACGCAGTTCAAAGCCTTACTCACCCGGAGGAGAGCACCTTCCTGGCCGGGGTAGCAAACGGTACTAGACTGTATCGATCTCCCCAACAACTATCTTTGCCACATCGTTCGCGGCAGAGTTGGCCGTGGTTTCAGGGTAAAGCAAGGTCTTATGGCCGACTCTTGCGGGAATTCGAGGTTTTACGCGTTGAGTTGGCATTTCTGGAACATCGCAGCTGTGGGAGCGACAGGGACTGGATAGCGGCCACTCAGGATCAACTTGGCAACGTAAAGCGCTACCTCGAAAACGAAGATATTGAAGGAGGTTGGCTAAGTCTTCACGCCGCGCGGCGAAACATGACTTTCGGCTTGAGCAAATTGGAGCTTGCTATCCATGCTGCGATCCTTCGAGAAGAAACTCAAAAGGTGTCCTCATGGCGCGGCAAGGTCATGAAGAACATCCTTGCAGTCAATGATGATCAGCTTACGAGTGATCATGTCAGAGAGGCAATGGCACTCAGGGATGAATATGCCGCCAATCAGTATCATAAGATCTGGCTCATGGGTGATCAACTCGGTGTTCTCCTGAAGATCTGCGGCTTGACGCTGCCGCTTCTAGCGCCCCTTATCGTGTTCTTTTCGCGACATTCCGAAGGCCACTTGGCTCCTTGGGGATACCAGATGGTGACTGCTGTCCTGTTCTTTGGTTTACTAGGAGCCGCCTTCAGCGTTGCTCAGTCGCTGATAAAGGATACGAATGAGGCGAGAATTTTGCAGCGAGTTGCTAATCATTTTGTGACTATTGCCCGGACATTCTTCGGAGGAGTTGCGGGATTAGCCGGCTATGCGTTTCTGGAATCCAAGGTGCTAAACATCACCCTTGGCGCCGATAACAGCACCGGCGGAGCTCTAGCGATCGCTTTCCTGTTCGGTTACACGGGAGAGCGACTTGTTGCACGCGTCGCTGCTTCGGTAAACACTAACAAGTCCTAGCCGCTTTTGCCGCGGTCTGCCGGCCATCGATTTTCGTTTCTCCTCCGTGCGCCTCAACCTAACAGAGTTTATAGCGCGCCACTTCTCCATCAGCTTGTTGGGTCATCGCCCCGAAGAGCATTTCTGCTGTCCCAATCAGGCGGCGTGTTGGGAATTGTGGCGCACCTGACAGGCGCCTTCCTGGTCCGGTTGCCACATGGCTTCGGATCAGACAGTCTGCATAGCGTTCCGGCAGGCCGAAAGTGCCTGAGCGGCATGCAAAGTCGCCGTTCTCCAAACGGTTTTGCGCTGCGCCAAGTTTCCTTCGGTCGATTTGGAGAATCGACGAAGCCGCCGTACGACCCGAAAGTTCCGGAGATCGACAGCATATATCGCGTTGCTGGACCACTGAAAGGGCGGCCTGGATCGACCTGCAAACGTGCGGATCCTCGGTTCCCTCGTCCGCCGACCCTTAGAGGAATGGGCGTTCGCACTCGAACAACTCGTAAAGCCCGGCTCCTATCCCCATCATCTTCCTGGAGCGGCGGGCCTCCCTTGCCGGGCAGATCGAAGGAGTTCGAGTAACCACTAGGCAGTGTCTTAATCACTGAATTTAAGACAGTGCCAACCACTACGTCGTACTGGACAAAGATGGCGCTCCACTGTTAAATGCACTTGCGGGTGTGGATTTTGGCCAGAGTTCACTTGCTGCAGGCGCCGCGATTGTGATCGTCGGGAGTTCTGCGAGTAGAGTGGGCGGGTCCACGCCAATGACAAAGAGTCTGCTCCATGGCAGATCAGGGAATTGATCTAACCAGAACCTACGATGCAGTCGTCGTCGGATCAGGCGCCGCTGGCGGGATGGCGGCGCATGTCTTGACCAGCCGCGGCCTGACGGTCCTGATGCTCGAGGCAGGAAAGAAACTCCCGGTCGAGGAAGAATTGCGGTCGATGCAATGGCCCTACGACAATGCCAATCGGGGAGCGCTCCCGCCCGATCGCCACTCTCTGACATTTAACGAATATACTATCCGCCAGCCTCCCTACAGTCCAGGTTTTGAAAAATCCCGGCATCTTCACAGCTATGTCGGCAGCACAGACTACGTGAAGAACATCGTTGTGGATGAGCGTGAGAATCCCTTCACGGGAACCAACTACGCGTGGGTTCGCGCACGCTGCCTGGGCGGTAAGACAAACATCTGGGGACGTCTGGCTCTGAGGCTCTCCGATTACGATTTCAAAGCCAAGAGCCGCGATGGGTATGGAGAAGATTGGCCCATCAGCTACAGTGATCTGGCTCCTTATTACGACAAGGTGGACTTGTACCTCGGTATCACCGGCGTGAAGGAAAACCTTGATTATCTTCCCGACAGCATATTTCAGCGCCCCACCAGACTGAACTGCGCCGAGGTCGCGCTCAAGCAAGGCGTGCAGAAAATGGGCCGGGTCCTGACCCAATACCGCGCAGGAGTCACCACAGACGGATTGAAGCACAACCAGTATCGCAGTCGTTGCTTTGGACGCGGTGCCTGTGAACGCAAGGGCGGCTGTGACATTCATGCCGCATTCGACTCTCCCACCGGCTTGATCTACCCGGCCGCGGATACTGGCAACCTGACGCTGCGCACCAATGCGGTGGTCCGCGAAGTCACAGTCGACCCCCAGACGGGCAAGGCCAGCGGCGTCAACTTCATTGATTCCGAGACGTTGAAGGATTACAGCGTCCGCGCCAAGGTGGTGATCATAGCAGCATCGACACTGGAATCCGCGCGCCTTCTCCTGCTCTCAAAATCACGCCTCTATCCAAATGGGTTGGCGAATTCCAGCGGCCACGTGGGCCACAACTTCTGCGAACATGTCATGGGACCAGGAGTCACCGGCCAGGCGAAAGATCTCGTCGGCAAGACTCCTACGCTCGATGACGGGCGGCCCGGAGGTTTTTATCTGACCAGGTTTCGGAATCTTACGGAAAAGCACCCCAAGTTTATTCGCGGCTACGGATTTGAAGGCGGAAGCGGCGCCAGGATGTTTCCGGAGGGCACGGACAGGCACGGCTTCGGAGCCTCATTCAAAGAAGAGGTGCGCAAGAACCAGGGTTCATACATCAGCATGGGCGCGTTCGGTGAAGTGTTGGCGCGCTTCGAAAACTACGTCGATCTGGATCCGGTTGTGAAGGACAAGTGGGGCATCCCTGCTTTGCGTTTTCACTACAAGTTTGGCGATAACGAGCATCGCATGGCCGAGGACATGAAAGAAACGGCCCAGGAGATGTTTGAGGAAGCAGGCTTCAACATTGTGCATGTTAGTACCCGCGTCCTGACGGAAGGCTGGTCCATCCATGAACTGGGTACCGCACGCATGGGTAGCAACCCGAAGACGTCCGTTCTCAATCAATTTCAGCAGTCGCATGACGTCAAGAACCTCTTCGTGGTGGATGGCAGCGCTTTCGTGAATGCCAGTTGTCAGAACCCCACCTGGACCATCATGTCGTTGTGCTGGCGTTCGTGCGACTATCTGGCAGACGAACTCGGCAAAGGCAATCTGTAGGGGGAGTCAATGTCCACAGACGAACCGATCGATCTGAAACAGGATCGCCGGCAATGGCTGAAAACTTCCGCTACGGTTCTCGGCGCGGCGCTCTTGCCCCTGCCGGCCGTGGCCGAAGCGGAAACCGTCCCAGCCACGCTGCAAGTGAAGCCCGGCGAAACCAGATCCGCCGCACGATTCCTTTCTCCTGCGCAACACACACTGGTTGAAGAGTTGTCGGAAACGATTATTCCAGCTGACCGCCACTCTGGCGGCGCGAAGGCGGCCAAGGTTGCCGACTACATCGAGCACGTCTTGGACGGAAGCACCGATGACAATCAAAAGCTGGTCTGGCGTGAAGGCCTTCGCCTGATCGACGTCATGAGCCAGCACTACAGCGGGAAATCCTTCGTCGATTCCAGTTCTGAAGAACGAATCGCAGTTCTCACCATCCTCTCGGATAACGATCAAATGATCGATCTTCCCGAAGTGCGGTTTTTCCGCGACCTGAAGGGCTTAACCGTTCGCGGCTATTACACTTCCAAGATCGGTATTCATGACGAATTGGAATATAAGGGTAATCGCATGCTGACGGAGTTTGTCGGCTGCGATGATCCAGCACCAAAGTCTCGATAGTCACGCGAAACAAGTAAACGAGGTCAACATGAAATCGGCGATCTTGCGCGCCTCCCTTTGCCTGATTTTCATAGCCTTTACGACTGTTGTTCCTTCCGCATCCGAAGAGAAATCGGAAAATGACGGATGGGTTCCTCTATTCAACGGGAAAGATTTCAGCGGCTGGTACACCTATCTGGATTCCAGCGGCAAGAACAAAGATCCGAAAGGCGTCTTCAAAGTAGAAAATGGCATGATTCATATCCTTGACGTTCCCATGTCCAAGGGAAAATCGGACAATGGCTATCTCGCCACGAATCAGGACTTCTCCAATGTCCGTATCCATGCCGAGTACAAGTGGGGCGTCAAACGCGCTTCGGAAGGCAAAAGGAATAGTGGTTTGCTCTATCTCGCGGTGGGTCCTGACGCGATCTACCCGACGTCCCTGGAATGTCAGATTGAAGAGACGGACGTTGGAGATCTGTGGATTGTCAACGGTGCAGCAGTGACCGCTTTCTTCATCGGCCCATCAACGCCGATGTATGACGATGATATGCAGGCCGGTACTCGTGTTCGCAGCGCCCCAGGCGACTCCCTCCGCGTCCTGAAGTCCGGAGACTTCGAGAACCGGGACGGCTGGAACACAGTGGAAGTAATTGTTCAGGGAGATCGATCCACGCACCTGGTAAACGGCCGGATCGTAAACAATGCGCGTGACATCCAGCGGCCCGACCCGAACAATCCCTCCCACATGATCCCGCTGACGAGCGGACGGATTCTGCTGGAAGCAGAGGGCTCCGAAATCTGGTTTCGTGACATCAGGATCAAGCCGCTTGGGCTGTCGGAGAAACCATAAACAGTTTTAAGGAGTCCGGAAAAATCGCATGGCGAAAGAACAGGCGAGTTAGCGGCGATCGTCACCATCCGGATGTTCGTGACGATATTTCCAGTATGCTCTCTGCTGCGCCCGGTGAAGTTTGTAGAAGGGACGATAAGCTTCATGCCTTTCAGTCCCCCAGCTCCGGTACCTGCCGTCTTCACGGCTATCCCATCGATGATAGTCCCTGTAGCCCCGGTCGTAATACCGCCGCTGGTTCCTTTCGTTCCGCTCTCGGGCATCTTGACGGCTGTCGTCCCGAAAATTGTTGCTGGCCTGCAGCCCTACCGGAACAATAAGAGCCACACCTAGCAGAAGTGATCCTAGATACTTGTGCATATGGTGCATGTCGTCCTCCTTAGTCCGGGTTTCCATACTGCATCCCGGCTTACGACGACTGTATGCTGTTGGCCTTACGAAGTATGTGCAATACAGATCAGTGCCTCAAATCAGCGTCGGTGAGCTAAACTGACCAGCACAAACTCATTATCTCTCAGCATAATTGGTTAAGTAAGACATTTAGTACTCTTAGGAGGTTCTATGTTAGGTTACGGTTTGGCAGGAACAATTCTCGTAGTTCTCTTGATTGTTTTTCTGCTGCGCGGTCTATGAACCCTCAACTCTGGGCGCGTTTGGCATGCGCCCATATCCTCTTTTGTTGAATGGGTTTGCGAGGTTCACCATGCGGAGCAAATTACTTATCATTCTTATTAGTCTGGTTTCATTTCTGGTTTGGACGCCCGCCCCGATGGTAGGTGTGGTTCAGCAGCACGGCGTCCATCATCGCCGGGTGCATCACGACGTTCATCACCGGTACTATATCCGGCATCGCACGAAGCTGCAGCACGCGAAGATTATCGGTGGGACGGCACTGAAGGGAGCGTCCGTGGGGGCCTGATTGGTGGGCCACCAGGAAGTGCGGTCGGTGCAGCAGCAGGTGCGGCGGTAGGTACCACCTACGATCTGAAAACTCGCAAGGTGAAAGCCCCGGGCGGAAATAACGACTAAGATCCTTGTTCGAGGCGCGCACTTATGTCGTTAGAGATGTTGTAAACAGGTGTTTACACTCACAACTGGTCAATGAGTTCAATCGTGATGTTACGACAACAACTCCTGTTTGGGGACGGTCTTCCCTTCGATGCTATCGTTGCTTATCCGGCCGAGTGACCATTTGCACGGTCAATGTTCGTCCTTCTAGATTTCCGGTAACTGTTGCCTTACGCTCCATGTACTCCAAGAGTTGATCTTTGTCACCTTGGAGCTTGTATATGTTGTTTCCGACGACGAGCACTATATCGTCACCTCCACTGACGGAACGGAGCGCCTAAGTCCATCTGGTACGAGAATCCTCGACTCGGTTGCCATGAGGGGAACGCGCGGGTATTCGGGGGGAATCACAGGGCTGACAATTCTATGGCTGCGATGGGGACGTCGGGAATCGATGGACCTAGAAGCTATGCTTCGGCATATTATATGCCTCGACATATTTTCCTCACTTCACTTTGCTGCGTGGTGTGCGAGCGCCTTCACGATACACGAATGACGAACGTTTTTCGGCAACCCGGCCCGTTTCTGCTCAGGCGGCTGTGGGATAGAGCAAGTTGCGCGCTTTCGCAACTAACACCGAGAAGGGATCTGATTTCGAGACCACCTCGGAGATTCCTATCAGTCGCGCCTGCTGCTCGACGAATTTGTCTCCGAAGGCGCTGTACATAATCATCGGAACCGCAGGCATTATGCGCTTCAGAACCCGAGCCGCATCCAGGCCATTCATTACAGGCATAGAGAGGTCAAGCACAATCAAATCGGGAAGCAACTGCTCAGCCATTTCAATTGCCTCTCGCCCGTTCTCTGCATCTGCGCATACCTCAAAGTCTCCTTGGCGGTGAAATAGCTCGCAGAGTGCATGACGGACAAACTCATTGTCATCAACGATCAATACGGTCTTCGCCACGGGCGCACCCCCGGGGGAAAGTATCCCTTTGACTTAGACCATTTCGGAAAACTTGGGATGCGGTGGCCCCATGTCAGGTTGTTCGGGTCCGCGAAGGGTCGACGAGCACTTTCGTAGGCCGTTCCCAGACAGACGATTACACTCATCCTATAACCTTGGTTTTTGGCGAACAAACGACGCAAGCCGGTGAGAACGCCTGTTCGCGCCAATTGACGGCGGCAGCATAATGCGCGGAGAAGCCCGAAACGGTTTTGCGACGAATCTTGGAGGAGGCAGCCGACTGCCTGATCGAAAAGCTAATGATCCTTAGTTGACAATTCCGCCGCCTGGGCGTATCACTTTGCTCAACGGAGCTTGTGGGCGCTCGTTCGTCGTTGTCCCGAACTCTGAATCCGCATTCGGCGCCCTTTCCTCGGTCTTTCTAAAGAACTTCATTCATTGACTAATGGACTGTTAAAAGGTTCTCAGTCGAAAACAGTCGACGACCTTTATTGAAGGAGGCAAACAATGGACAGAATTCCCGTTCCACCATGGAAAGGGCTTCTGGAGCGGAAGACGGCGGAGCATTACCGTCGCTTTCACCCCGAAATCTTTACCCGCCGGGGATTCATCGGGGCGGCGGCGGGAGCGGCCGGGTTGGCGGCGGCTTCGAGGTTTACGGTCGTGCCGCTCGCTCTGGCCGGCAACAACAAGAAGACCACCGCAGAGCCGAATCCGATCCCTGGTGGCGCAACCGCGTTCGGCTTTCACGTCCATCACAATCCATTGCCAAACGATCCGACCGTACCGCTTAGTGGCCTCAGTGATCCGTCAGAGATCGGGAACTTCAATGGTCTGATCCTCGATACGATGATCCGGGGCGGCGGCACTGGGATGGGCGTCACCTTCCCGGGACATGACGGGACCGGCCCGCTTGCGTTTCGAGCCGATATGGGCGCCATGCAGGGCGAGTATGTCGGCGAGGACGGCGAACACCATCACGGGTCGTTCGTGTTCGTCTGACTGGACATCTACACCGGTCCGGCTGGATCGGCCAATATCGCCCAGCAGATCCACGACTACAGTCCTGGAATCGCGCCCAACGGGCTTTTCTGGGTTATCCCAACAACGCACGATGCCATAAATGCCGATCTCGACGAGGGCATCGCTTCTCTGCGTGTGCGCGATGTGCCCGTGATGGATGCTCACGACTTGCTCAACAACCTCACTGGTGGGCAAGGCTTCACCGGGTTTGGGTTGGATATTCCACCCATCGCTCCGGTACCAGCCACAGTCTCGTTCGACATCGAGTGGAGCGGAGTGATTACGTCCGGGAAGGTCGTAAACGAGATGCAGACGTTCCGCGGCAACTACGTGCGAACCGGAGCGACCATCGATTGGTCGGCTAGTTCGCAGGGAGGCTTCACATTTGTATCGGAGCCCCCGGATCCCGAGCGCAACCGATATTCGATTATTGGTCACGAGCAGAACGGGGTGTTCTTCCACCCGAATGGTGACGACTGAAAAAACTGCATGTGGTTTTAACGCAAACGGCCTCTCAACGGGAGGCCGTCCGTTTGTTTTGGTTTCGACAGCTATAAAGCAGGACTCCTGCGTCCTCGCTCAGCGGCAACAGGTTCCGAAGTACAACCTGAGAATTACTCCTTGGAGGGTCTCTTGAGGAGGGAGCTGACGTTCACCCCAACGACGAAGGAAAACGTATTGAGGGGAGGCCGTATGTTGCCACGCCTTCTCCCTTTGCTCTGTCTGCTTTTTCTATCGCCAGCTTCTCTTACCCAACAAGCAGGGACAGCAAAGCCGGACGATGTACCTGATACCTGTCCAGTCACGAAGGCAACAGACCGGCCTTTTATCCCGCCGTGGCCGTATCCAGCTAAACCGTATGGGGGCGGCTTTTGGATTGGCACGGATGGTCTTTGGATAGCTCCCCCAGCCGATGGGACATGGGGAGGGCAACATTTCTCGACCACTGACCCGGCGTCAGGTAGCAAAACGGATTGGTGGCGAGAAGCCAAAGTGAGCTGGTGGCGACAGGGTTATGACTGGCGTGTAGACGGCCCGCCAAAGTTGAAGGTTACAGGCAGACGCCTGGACTTTACTGCCCCACCTCTCGTCGCAGACGAAGCCAACGCCGTAGGTATCAGGTTCCCGAAAGCCTATATGATGGATAGTCTGTACTTTCCCGCGCCTGGATGTTGGGAGATTACCGGGCGTTACGAAGATGATGAACTGACTTTCGTTGTGTGGGTTGCCAAGTAGTCTCCCGCCCATTGCGATAACTGTTGAGACATCGCGATAGTACAAGTTGACCGTTCGTCAATACGCGCTATGGCCTGTTAACAACAGCTGTAAAATCTAGGGTCCGTTCCGCGTGAAGTGCTTACGTGAAGCACTTGGTCGCACGCGGTTAGCAATCGCCACTTCCTGGCCGCCGTCCAAAACAGTATGCAAGGAGATCAAGGATGAGGAGTCACGTCCGATTTGCATCCGTCCTAGTCATTGCCGGCACATTAACGACAACTTCGATCGGGTCCTTGGCGCAGCACAATCGTTCCGTACAGCAGGATCGAGCAGGCATTGAACAGCTTCATCAACTGGACATTGAAACGACGATCTCGGGCAAGGCTGATGATCTTGCGAAGCTGTGGGACAAAGACGCAGTGCGATTGCTGCCGGACTCTCCTGTCGAAATCGGCAAAGCGGCAATTTATGTGACTGACAAGCAGGAGGAGGCAGCTGGCGAAGGTTTGAATGCTTGCTACAGACCTGAAATTAAGGACCTGCAGATTGCGGGAGACTGGGCTTTTGAATGGGGCTATTTCTCATACAAAGGATCTCCGAAAGCAAAGGTGATTCACGGCAAGGTGTTGAGGGTCATCAAGCGGCAGTCGGATGGTTCCTGGAAGTTCTCGCGAGTAATGGCGTTCGTAGATGCCAAGGAGAGTGCCGCTCCGACTTTGGAGCCCTGCAAATAATACCTAACATTGAGGCGAAGGCAGGTCAAGTCATGCACATGGATGCCTTCGAACACCGATTCATCACTCGGGAAAGATCTTTGACCACGGTCAGATAACTACGTGCCAGTTCCCGCAGCATGCGTACTCCCGTCTCGCCGTGGTAGACCGGCTTGAGGTCATTGAGGCGTAACCGATCGGCCAGTTTGCGAGCATCGATCTTGTCACTCTTGTTGCCCTGTTTGAGCACTGCCATCTTGCGCGGATTGCACACGATCAAGTGGGCCACATGCGGCTTGAGCAAATCGTACAACCATGCCGCCCACGTCCCTTCTTCGAAGGTTACTGACAAAGCTCCACGCAAGCCCGCCAAGAACTCCAGAATGGTCGACGCTTTAGTTTCCAGAATGGATTCCATGATTAACTTGCCCTGGGAATCCATCACCGCGACCGAGATCGTTGCTTGATGAACGTCCAACCCAATATACTTTTCGCTGCTCATCGAGGGTGCTCCTTTCGTAGGTGATCATGTCAACGATGACAACCTACTCCAAAAGGGGCGCCCTCTTATAATGCGATTACGTCAACTGCGAACTGGACGCCCTTCTTCATCATCTGTCTAAAGGCCGCCGATCAGGCTCGCGTGAGAGAGTGCGACCAGGCAGGATGGGTGTACAATCTCGCCGCTCTTGAATTCAAAAAGGAGATTCCGGTTGATGACTCAGAACCCGACTACACCGAACCAAGATCCTCCAGCCCACTCTGGCATCCTGCAGATCGTGAACGGTGCGTATGTTGCCGGCGCGGTGTCGTGCCTGGCGCAGCTTGGAATCCCCGACTTGCTCGAAAACGGGGCGAAATC
>Ga0210384_10001878_pt1 | contig 26987 bp, 19 predicted proteins | sample IncBWH2MmetaG_FD_160574 | JGI IMG/M metagenome (GOLD analysis project Ga0210384, IMG submission 160574) | Forest soil microbial communities from Barre Woods Harvard Forest LTER site, Petersham, Massachusetts, United States - Inc-BW-H-2-M | ecosystem: Environmental > Terrestrial > Soil >...
GCCGGCCACCCTTCCGATGACCACCGAAAAGTGGCCGCCTTCGCGTCGGAATGGGTGGCCGCCTTCAGCCCGGAATGGTGGCCGCCTTCACGTCGGAATCGGTGGCCGGATTGGGCCGGAATACGCACTGTCGACGCTCGCGGCCGTTGCCGACCACCTCGACGACCAGCCGCCGCCCCCGAGAGGGAGAGGCTCCGCGACCAGCGGGTCGACTTCGCGGCGTCGGGCCGCGGCGGGTGCGGTAGGGAACGCGGAACGTGGAGGCCGCCTGGCCACCCCGCGAGGAGAGGGCCAGGTCGTTCTACCGGCAATCCCCGTCGCCATCCAGCCTACCGCGGATCGACTGGCGGCCTGTGAAGGCTCCCCCTCGCTGCACTCGGCGGCTGCGCCGGCCTTGACAGGCCGCCACCGTCCGCGGTCCATCGCGTCTGTGCCGACGGGGGGAGCAGGGCCTCTCCGCGCATCCCACGGCGTTGCCCGGGCAGGTTGCGCCGTCGCCGCTCTCCCGAATTCGCGGTCGGGGGTGATGCTTCGGCCAATCCACGTGCCCGGAAACGCCCGCCGACGAGGTGCGGCGGGCGTGGTGCCCGACCCCATGGCGGCGGCCCCCGACGGCCTGGCGCCGCGCCGCTGCAGCGCCGGGCCTCCTCTCAGGCCCCCCACCCGACGAGTCCGGGGGGGCCGCCGAGGTGCCTCGCCGCTAACGCCGCCAAGGCGCTCATGGTAGACTAAGAAAATGCAAGGAGCCTTGTCGGGCTTCGTCGGCTTCTGGCCTCAGAGGGATATCCGCACTCTTAGATACGCTGATGACAACTGGTAGCGCGGTAGAAGCCTCAAGCTTTTCTCAGGCGGAGCTGCAAGAGCTTCTAGACCTATTGAGTTACTCGCCGGAGTCCGATAGCGATTCCATCCACCTCCGCGATCTGATCTGGAACGAGCTGATCGACGAGTATCCCCATTTGCTTTATGAAATCGGGCTCGCGGAGGCCTCCGAACTGGCTGAACCTACAACTCTCAATGCAGCCTTAGTCGATCTTCCAAGGCGATGCAGGGAGGATTCATCGCCGCAGGCGTTTCCGTACCTTCTTCCTAAAACTGACAAAGCCACCCAGGGCGCGAGGGTCAACCGCTCACTCTGGAGCGTAGTACACTCCCTCGCCAGCAATGTTGCGCCAAAGAGAATCTCTCCACGGTTACTGTGCTTCTACGTGACAGCTTTCGCGCTAAGCACCGCGGGAGCCGCATGGTTTGCCTATCAGTTCTTCCGCGCTCTCCACGGCGGTACCCGCCATCTCACTTCCCTGGAAGCAGGCATCGGAACCCTCGGCATGCTCGTCGTATCGATGGAGATGATTCTTGGATTCTTGGCCGACAGCGCTAACGAGTGACGCGCGTTATGCAGCTAAATCCAGACGATTTTAGTGGCTTTATTCGAGTCTTAGTTAGACTTTGCCAAGCGATGGGAATAAAATCTTCCGCTGGCAGGCTCATGGCTCTCGTGGAGTTTCTTCTCCTCACCTTCCTTTCAATCATTCTCTGCGCAGTGATGCTTCATCATCTTTTCATTGCCCTACTCGCACTTGCAAGCGGAACACCGATATCGCTTGCAGAGGATGATACGTTATGGATCGCCGTAGGAATCATTGCATTTTCAGGATTAATAGTCTTGGTCAGAGAACTCGCAGATCTTTGGCTCAGAAGACGCTGACGTTACTGTCTTCCTCCTAGCGCGACTATGATTTTGAAGGCGAATCCACCCATAGAGGTAGACATAGCCGTCGGGGACCACGAGGTGCGGAGGTAGCCTCTGCAAAGACCCTTAGTGTTTAAGCCCTTTCTGGTAGAAGGCGTCGGCATTATTCTGCGCTTGCTGAACCGGCTCAGCCCGTTCGAATACCTCCTTCGCGTCTTCGCCATTTCCGACAAAGAGGCGGTCGCGGCGCTGACAGAGGCGTGGGTTCTCTCGAATCTCCTTGCGGCATGTCTTTCGCTTGCCATTGTGGCCCCCTCGGCAACGGCAGCTCTTCGTTGGGTCGCAACGGTATATGCTGCAAACCGGATCATTGAGATTGTGGTCTTCCAGGCCTATACGCAACTGTATGGTGGCTATCGTAATAAGACACGACGCCTTCATTATCAACTTCTGAGCTATAGCCGCAGCATTTTTCTGGCAGTCATCCTCTACTTCGAAGTGCTCATCTGGTTCGCAAGCCTATATCGCGTTAACAGCACCGCCTTCCATTCGGAGGGAAGGCCGCTAAGCGACCCGGTCAAGGCGCTCTACTACAGCACCGTCACCATGACGACCATCGGATACGGAGATGTTTATCCTCAACTATCCCGTGGTTTCTTGATGGTTATGGCGCAAGGGGTAATTGCGGTATTCATGACGATACTCATCATCGCACGGATCGTTACCTATCTACCGCGCCCCAGAACAGCAGATCCATTCGAGCGCGGGCCTCAGGATCCGGACGAACTCTAACCACTCCCGTGGTGCCAGGGCATTTCAGCTGCCGACCACCCGCAGCTCAAACTCGAGCAAACCGAGCACCTCGACTACGTAGGCCACAGCCAGCCGGGTTGCTCCCTGGTGATCGAAAGTCACCAGCGGAAAAGCCTCCTGCCGCTCCAGACCCGCCGCATCGCGAAAAGAAACGGTTGCCTCGTACCGGCTGACTCCCCTCCGCGATCTTGGTGGAAACATGCTGACCTCGTTGACCCAGAGTTTACGCCATTGAAGGGAATCCATACCACTCCGGCGGTCGAACGCGCTGATCGGCCTCCTCGGTATTCGTGCTGCTGCTTGTCCATGGACTCCCGGAACCTGGACGCCGCTCGGGCCACCCGGCGGCGGCGCATGGTCCTTCGCGGTCGCCCCCTCCGGCCGTCCGGCACCGATCCTACCTCGAAGCCTGCCGCCTCGCGGCGCTCGCCGAGGGCGAGGAGCCCCAGGAGCTGCCGTTCGAGGTCGCGGCCGGCCGGCGCGCGTGCCTCTTGATTGGGAACCCGCACCGGGGCAAATCAGAGACTCGCCTCGCCATTCAGGGCGCCGCACCGGAGTGGCCCGTCCCTCGAAGCGGAGACGATAGACCTGCCATCCGGACTTCCCCCTGGCCGTCCCTGGCCATCTGCTCGCGAAGGCAGTGCCCCGATCCAAGACGGCACCAACCGAGGCATGCGGCAAGCAGCCCGCGGGCACCACCCGTCGTAGAGCCCAGCTCCAAAAGCCAGTCTCACAAGACCACCCTCCCTCGTGACTAGCGAAGCCTCCGGCCTCACTCCGGCATCCCCCGGTTGCCTAACGACGAGGAAAGTGATAGGAACTTTGACATGCTGGCCGATGGCTTCCCCACGTCCGTCGTAGCCGCGAGTCAGGAGCTCCGATTTGAGATCCGGTGCCGGGGAGGTTCACATGCGAACGGGCCGTCCGATTGCTCTGGCGCTCACCGATCAAGTACTCTGAATTAGACAGAGGGGAAACAATGATGTCGGATAACGACGCCGAGAACTAACGTTTGGGAGAGACTATGCTCAGTAGGGGCTCAGAATGGCGCAGGTGGGAGCCACACATTCACGCGCCGGGTACTGTGATGAACAATCAATACCAGGGACACGCCGCCTGGGACGATTATCTTTCCGCTCTTGAAGCCGCGATACCAACTATTCAGGCGATCGCGGTCACCGACTATTACATTCTTGACGCCTACCAGGAGATTTTGAAGCGCAAGGCCGCCGGGCGGCTGCCGGACGCAACGCTGATTTTCCCAAATGTGGAGTTAAGACTAGATGTAGCGACTTCGAAAGGCGGCTTCGTAAATCTTCATCTTTTCGTCAGCTCAGAAGACCCGGATCACGTCGGCGAAATTCAGCGCTTATTGACACGTCTTCAGTTCAACGTTCTGCAGGATCGATTTGATTGCACCCGTACCGATCTCATTCGTCTGGGCAAGAAGGCTGATCCGTCAATTACCGATGACAGGGCCGCGCTCGCCTATGGCGCAAACCAGTTCAAGGTCAACTTCGGGCAACTCAAAGAGGTCTTCGGTGAGAGCGCATGGGCGAAGCAGAACATCTTGATCGCCGTTGCCGGTGGCGCGAGCGATGGCACGTCTGGCGTCAGAGGCGCTGCAGACCAGACCATCCGTCGGGAGATCGAAGGGTTTGCTCATATGATCTTTGCCAGTAGCCCCGCACAGCGAGCTTTCTGGCTGGGCCAGACTGACTTAAGCCCCAACGAAATCCGGGCCCGTTACAGAGGCCTCAAGCCCTGTCTGCATGGCAGCGACGCGCACAAGCTGGATGATGTCGCAACGCCCTTCGGTGACCGGTTCTCGTGGATCAAAGGCGGTCTTGAGTTCGATTCTCTTCGGCAAGCGTGCATCGATCCTGGCGGTCGCGCCTTTATTGGCGCCGAGCCGCCAAGCTCGGCCACGCCTTCGCAGGTGCTGTCCGAGATCCAGGTCCTCAACGCCCCGTGGCTACAAACGTCGACCATTCCTCTCAATCCTGGCCTCGTCGCCATCATAGGCGCACGCGGGTCAGGCAAGACGGCGCTCGTAGACATGATTGCCGCAGGATGTGATGCCATCTCCGACGAGGCTTGGGCCGCGGACGAAGGGGCCAATCCGTCCTTTCTCATCCGGGCGCGACAGCTTCTTGGCAATGGCAAGGTCCAGGTGAGCTGGGCCACCGGAGAGCCGAGCACGCGGGCCCTCGACGGTTCGGACGCCAATGGGCCGTTCAGCTATCCTTGCGTTCGATACCTCTCCCAGCAGTTCGTCGAAGATCTGTGCTCCTCCAGCGGGATGACGGATGGCTTGCTGCGCGAGATCGACCGGGTGATCTTTGAAGCACACCCCGAAAACGACCGGGAGGGAGCGCTCGATTTTGAAGAGCTGCTGGAGCACCGTGCGTCGCGGCACCGGCTGGCTCGCGATCGCGAAGCGGAAGCCGTGTCTCAGGTCTCCGAGCGCATTAGCACGGAGCTCGAGAAGGAGAAGCTCGTCGCGTCATACGAGGCTCAGGTCGCCCAGAAAAAGACACTCGTAGACGCGTATACGGCGGATCGCGCCAAGCTCGTTTCCAAAGGCAGTGAGCAAAGGTCGCAACGCCACACGGAGCTTGCGGGCGCCGCAAACCAGATCAAGACGAAGCTGAGGCAGTTCGCGAACCAGCGTCAAACGTTTCTCGCCCTGCAGGACGAAGTGAAGGGTTTCCGCCGGAATCAGGCGCCGGAGGCGCTTCGGCAGACGCGAGCCAGGCACATTCACAGCGGTATGTCCGAGCAACAATGGGCGGCGTTCATGCTCGATTACAAGGGGTCGGTCGACGCCGATCTCGGCGGCTACATAAAATGGGTGGATAGAAAAATCGGGGAGCTAAAGGGGACCCCGCCGTCTCCCAACGGAAATACATCCTTCTTCGCAGACGACACTGATCTGAGCACGCTATCGCAAGCGATGTTGAATGCGGAGATGGCGCGGCTCGAGAAGCTCGTCAGCGCCGACAAGGAAACCCAACGTCAGTATACCGCGCTGTCCGGCCGGATCGCGACCGAAGCAGCAGCGTTGCAAACGCTTACCGATAAGCTGAACGATTGTAAGGGTGCGCGGGCGCGCGCACGACTACTCCAGATCGAAAGGGAAGAGGCATACGGTCGTGCATTTGACGCATTGATCGCAGAGCAGTCAGTCCTCGAGGATCTCTATGCGCCGCTGATGGCACGGCTCGGCGCCGCGTCGGGAACGCTCAAGAAGCTATCCTTCTCGGTCGCCAGGGTGGCCGGCGTCGAACAGTGGGCTACAGAAGCTGAGGAGGGGCTGATTGACCTGCGAAAGGGCGGATCGTTCAAGGGCAAGGGCACGCTCTTGGAGAAGGCCAACGTGACCCTGAAGCCTGCTTGGGAAACGGGCTCATCTGCCGACGTGGTTACCGCGATGGCGGAGTTTCGACGGCTTTATCAGAAAGACTTGTTGGACCATTCGCCGGTCGCTCACACTGACCAGGCGGAGTTTCGCGCTTGGTCTAAGCGTTTCGCGCAATGGCTCTTCAGCACCGACCATATCGATATCCGCTACGGCATCGAATTCGACGGTATCGATATTCGAAAATTGTCGCCGGGCACGCGCGGAATTGTACTTCTGCTGCTCTATCTCGCTTTAGACGATGGAGATGGACGTCCGCTCATCATTGACCAACCGGAGGAGAACCTCGACCCGAAATCCGTATTTGAAGAACTGGTTATGTTGTTCGTCGAGGCGAAAGCGCATCGCCAGGTGATTATGGTCACCCACAACGCGAATCTGGTCGTTAACACAGATGCCGATCAGATCATCGTCGCCGAGTCAGGGCCGCACCCTCACAGTGCGCTTCCGCCGATCACCTACCTGTCGGGCGGCCTGGAGAACGCCGTCATCAGAAAGGCGGTTTGCGACATATTGGAGGGTGGCGAAGGAGCATTCCAGGAGAGGGCGCGCCGACTGCGGGTCCGATTGGAGCGGTAGCATGGGCGGCCTAGTTGGTTCTCGCCGGCCGTGGCAGCCGCGGCGGGGAGGGCCGTGGACGGCAGGTAGATCTTGAACGTCGTTCCGTGCCCGGGCTCGCTGTAGACCTCGACGTGGCCGCCGTGCTGGGCCGGCGCCGGCAGCTGCCCGCGGCGGCATCGCTCCTGCCCAAGCCCTTCACCGCGAGGCAGCTGCTCGACAAGGTGCGCGAGGCGCTGGATGCACGGCCCTGACGCGGGCGGCGCCACCGGCGCCGCGGCCGCCCTGCCGCGCCGGAACGCTGGCGAGAGCCGCGGCTGCTCCGCAGGTCCACGAGTGGACCCCCTCAGACGCCACTGCCACTACCGCAGGGTCGGCGGGTAGATCCCATGGCGGCCGCAGAACTGTCCGAGGTCCTCGCTGCTCTCCGCCAGCTTCGACACCAAGGTCTGCCACTCCCTGGCACTATGTCGCTTCGTGCTTGCCTGCCTCTCTGCCATGGAGCACCTCCTGGCAGATCAGGTTGACGAATCGAGTGGCCGGGCGGTGGGTGCACTTCACCGAACGCTTACGGGCGGCCATGCAACCGGCGTCGACTCCGACCACCGGTTGAGAACCGAGACCCGCAGTGCCCTGACCAAGGGTCTCCCGCCCCCACCCGACCGAGTCTGGGGGCCCCAGGCCCGGTCCTCCGTGAAACTGCGTCGGTTTCTAAGCGGTGACGCCACCACACCGAGGCGCCCGACCTCCTCGCAGTGCCATGACCAAGGGTCTCAAGGCCCTCGCCTGCTCCGGATGCGCGCGCCGACGCCGAGAGCCCGTGCCGGAGCCGACGCCGAGGTGCCGGCGGCGCCGCGCGCCAGCGGCGCTCACTTGCCGTCGAGGGCCGCCACCACCTGGTCGCCGAGGCCGAGCAGCTCCCAGCGCTGCAGATCTGCCCTGGACGCGCGTTGGGGCCAGGTCATGGCCCTCGGCCGGTGGCTGGAGTCGTCGTCTATCGGCGGAGGCGGCGCCGGTCGCATGGCCGGCCCCCCTTCCATAGCCCGTGCTTGCGTTGAGCGCGAGGGTGTGGGCCGGGAGGGTGGCCGACGGTGATGTCCGCCACCCGGAGCTGATCGTGCCGCATGAAGCCGAGGTCGAGGCCACGTTCGAGACCGCCGAGTGACCAGCCATACAGTAAGATCAACGCAATGATGAGGTGGAGACTCGGGCTGTGGTGGTTTTCAGTTCTTGCTCCCAGCGCGCTGTGCTCGTACGGGCAGGCGGCGGCGATGCCCGGGGATGCGGCGAAGCGATGGGTTGCCGCGGTCGAGGATCCGGCAAGGCGCCAGGAAATGGCGTATGAGCTCGACGAGGTGGCCGCCGAGGGAGAGGCCGCAGTGCCGGCCATTCTGCCAGCACTCGCCTACTCGGCTGATCCATACGTCCGGGGCGCGGCTGCAGCGGCTTTGGGAGAGCTCGAAGCCGAGCCTGGGCGGCTCATCCCTCCGCTGGTCGAAGCGCTCTACGACCCCAACCCATGGGTTCCGGCCCAGGCGGCCATCGCTCTGGCGAAAATTGGAGCTCCCGCGGTACCGGCTCTGATCGAGGTCCTTGAGGGCGGCATGCGTCCGGCCGGAACATGGACGGATGGTCTGATCCTCAGGTCTTCAGGTTACTGCACCGGGTACTGGATCTACAGGCCCGCGGTCGCGGCGGCCCTGGCCCTCGCCGACATCGGGGCGCCAGCCGTGTCGGGTCTCGTCTCGACGTTGCAACTTGCTCCAAGGACCGAGCTCGGGTTCGACACCTACCTGCCTTCCCTCGTCGCGCTACGCAGGATCGGCAGTGCCGCAATCCCCGTGCTCATCGAGGCTCAGGTGAGCACCGACTCGCATTTCCGCCTTCTGGCCGCCATCGGCTTGGCGCGGATTCGCTCCGATCTCAAGGCGGCCGGCGCGGCAACCGTCACGATCGACGAGGTGGCGCCGGCCGCGACCGCCAGCTTGTCGGCAGCACTCAGCAACCTTGGCGTCCCTGACACGGGTGTCCCGGGGGTCAACTGGTGGATGAGATCCCGGCGCCTGAGCTTCCTGCTCGTCAAATCGCTGGGTCAGATCGGTCCGAGCGGCGTTCCTTCCCTGGTCGCTGCTCTCCGGGACGCCGAGCTGGAGTACAGCGCTATTGAAGCTTTGGCACAGCTGGGGTCTGAAGCTGACGCGGCCGTCCCGGCGCTGCTCGCCATCCACGACCTCCCGGGGCGCCGATGGGCAATTCTCGCCTTGGGAAGGATCGGTTCTGAAGCAGCTGTACGCAACCTTGCGGCGCTCATCGACGGGAGCGACCTGGAGGATGCGAGCATAGCGGCCTACGCGCTGGAGGAGATCGGCCCGGCGGCGGTGCCCATACTCAGCCGTGCTCTCGCCAGACCTTCCCTCAGGTCCGCCGCTGCGTCGGTGCTGGAGTATTTTGGAGCGGACGCGGAATCAGCCGTTCCCGCACTCTTACGGATGCTCAGCCCGCCGACTCCCGGCGCGGAGGACGACCGCCGGGACGCATTGAGCGCTCTCAGAGCAGTCGGCCCGCCTGCACAGGAGGCAGTGCCCGCACTGATCCGCATGCTTGACGAGCGGGCTGGGACTGGGCAGCACGACGTACGCGAAGAGACGCTGGCTACCTTAGGGGCCATCGGCCCAGGGGCCAAGGCGGCCGTGCCGGCACTGATCCGCATCATTCGGCGACCTGGTCGGACCCAAGAAATCGGTTTGCGCCTGTCAGCTCTGTATGCCGTGCAAAGGATTGGTCCCGGGGCGAACGCGGCCATACCGGCGATCGTGTCGGCGCTCTCTGAGCGCCAGGTAGCGGATGCCGCCGTTCGAGCCTTGCGCGGGATTGGCCCCCGGCGTGAGGTGGTCCGTGCCCTCGTGATTGCCCTGAACCGGCGTGACATCCAGCGAGAGGCTGCATCTGCTCTCTTGAGCTTCGGACCTGCTGCGTGGGAGGCCGCTCCGGCCCTCAGGCGGATGCGCAAGCGTAGACAGTCTGCCTGCACGGCCGATCTCGCGCTACTCGGCATTAAGCCCGGGCCGGCCTCAGCCGCAGCCCTCTCACGAGACGCATGCGCTGGCACCCGAGAGACCATTGAAAGCTGCGAACGCATCGGTCCCACCGCCGTTCCGTTCCTGGTCAAATTGATGCAAGGGAGGCAGCCGTTGGCGGCCGTCGAGGCTTTGGCCAGAATGGGCTCGAAGGCCAGCGCAGCGCGCCCAGCGTTGGAAGCGGCCCTCAAGAGTTCCGATGCTGCCGTAGGGAAGGCGGCAGCGCACGCCTTGACGGCGATGGACTCGGCGATGCAAGGGGCGGTGGCGACAATCGCCAGCGACGAGGCGGTCCATGGGTATGCGGATGGCGGTTGGGCGGAAATGGTGGCGGCGTGGTCCGGCCCCCTAGACTGCAAGAATCTTGAATACGACCTCGGAAAATGGGTAGCGCCGCAACTTCCCCGGTTTCCCTGGCGACCGCCGCACTTCTCGGCACACGAGGTCCTGCCACGCCTGTTCGCCGGCACCGCAAACGTGACGCTCGGGGCGGTCTACAGCCAGCTTGCCGCGGCGCTCAGGGCCAGCGGGTTTGAGGACAGCGGAATCTTCGCAGTGCCCGGCGGCTTCGCCCTGGTCACGAGGCTCGAGCACATCCAGGCCGATGGCTCCGCCGATCCCAGGAGGCGATGGTCGGCCACGAAGGACATGCCTTTCGACCTTTTTTCCTACCTGAGCCACCTGTTCCTCCAGCGGCGGGGCGAGTTTCGGCTTATCGCTTTCCTGGTGACCAGTGCGGACGACATCGAGAAAGGCACCACAGACCTCACCGAGGAAGAGGCCCGGATGCTGTCCCTTCAGGGAGGCCGAGTCCTTCCAACACGCATCGCGGAGCTACCGTTCGCAGGACGAGACTGCCACGTCCTCATCTACCATTTTGCGAGGCGACACGGAGGCGCCGTCGTGCTCCGCCCCAGTGAACTCTCTGCGTATCAGCACTTGCAGCGGGCTGGACTCTGGCAACGGCTAACTCCCGCGCCGTGATAGCGCACTTCTGATGAGCCGGCGCCACCAGCGAACCCTGCCCCTTGCGCGTGCACGGCTGAGACTGGCGCGCATCTGGCTCCTTGGCGCCGGCCTGATTTATCTCATCCTAATCGTGCAGTCGGTCGCCGGAGAATATGAGGGCGAGGTCCAGGAAGTCTGGGGCTGGGCCTCCCAACCACCATCCCCACGCTGGCACTCATCGTCGCCGTCCTCGGTGCGGGCGCGCTGCAGCCGTGGTACAATTGCCGAAAGCCGCAACTGAGCCGAACGCATTCTCTGATGGCCCGCCCTCCTCGCTGGTGATAGGTGGTCGAAGCCACCCGGCTCCACAGGCGGCTGGGATTCTCGGTGGCCGAGCCCGCCGCCGAGCAGGTCGGGCGGACTGTCCAGAAAAGACGACGCGCCCGGTGACATTCAGGTAACCCTCGACGAGCGTCACTACCAGCTGCGCCACTATGTAATTCAACCGTACGGAGCAGGATTGAAAGCGAGATGGCGAGAGTCTTGGGTCAGGGCACACGGTCTTCATGGCTCCGCCGGCGCCGGCTTGCCTGTATCGTCCTTCCGACAGCCGTGCTGCTCGGCGGCGGCCAGGCGGTTGCTCCGGAGCCCGATACCAGCAGCCGTTCGCGAAGCTCGCCGGAGGACCCTGACCCGGTCCCTGCCCTTCTCGAAGCGCTTGCCAAGGGCGATCCTCTCCTGCGCGGCGCGGCCGCGGACGCGTTGGGTGATCTTGGCACCGACCCCGCGCGCGTCGTCCCGAGTCTCCTGGCAGTTCTAAGCACCGAGGGGCTTGCCGTCAGCGGGCATGCTGTCGTGGCCCTCGGGAAGCTCGGCAGACCGGCCGTACCCGGCTTGGTGGCGCTCGTTCAGTCCCAGATCCGCACGCCGGAGCCCGACAGAATAAGAAACGTAAACAGGGGACTCAAAGCAGCTCTGGCCCTCGCGGACATCGGCGCTCCGGCGGTGACCCCTCTCGTCGAAACTCTGAGGATCTCTGCCGGCTCCCCTCTCGATCCAGACAACGAATCACTCAGGATCTCTGCGCCTCTCGATCCTCGCAACTACGTCAACACCTTCGTGGCGCTCGGCAAGATCGGCGAGCCCGCCGTCCGGCCACTGGTCGGCACACAGCAAGATCCCGACCTTCGCTTCCGCCTGCTGGCCGCGATCGCCCTGGCGTGGGTCCGGGGTTGCCTGAAGGCGACGGGCACTTCTACCTCTGAGATCGACGCTGCGGCTCCTGCTGCAGCCACCACCCTCGCCGCGGCAGCCCGCGCCGAACCCACCGAAGAGACGCAGCAGCTCGCCCTCGAAGCTCTTGGCCGGCTCGGCCCGGCGGGGGTGCCTGGCCTCGTCTCGACGCTTGCCCGCCCGGCGCTGCTCCTTACCACGATGGACATCCTCCGGAAGATGGGACCGGAGGCTGCGGACGCCGTGCCTGCGATCCTCGCGCTGCGTGCCCGGCCCCATCGCCGGGAAGCCATCCTGTCGCTGGGAGCAATCGGCTCGAGCTCGGCGATCGATGCGCTCGTCTCGCTCGTCCAACACGGCGACAAGGACGAAGCTGCGGCCGCCGTTGAAGCCTTGGGGCGGCTCGATCCTGGGCTCGGTCCAGCTGCCGCCATTCCGGGCTTGCTGGCGATCCTCCGGTGGCCGCCCGGTTTTCATTCGAACTTCGATCGTCGGATGTATGCGCTAGAGGCACTTGGCGTGATCGGACCGGCGGCAAAAGCTGCCGTCCCGGCCCTCATCGACGCGCTGGCCGTCAAGAACCTGGCTTCGTCGGCTGCTCAGGCCTTGGGCCGAATCGGACCGGCGGCCAAAGCTGCCATCCCCGCCCTCATCGACGCGCTGGCCGTCAAGAACGTCGGTTCTTCGGCTGCATGGGCCTTGGGCCAAATCGGACCGGCGGCCAAAGCTGCCGTCCCTGCCCTCGTCACCGCGCTGGCCGTCCAGCACCTTACCTTTTCAGCTGCCGAGGCCTTGGGCCGAATCAACCGTGACCCGAGGGGCGTCCAGGCCCTCATCCCGCTGCTCGAAGCTGACGATGACTTGGCGGCCGAAACCTGCCGTGCCCTTGAGCGCTTTGGTGCTGCGGCCCACGGCGCCGTTCCCGCGCTCGAACGCCTGCAAGAGCGCCGCGGCCGGGCTCCGCTTCCCCGGGGCCAGTCACTGCCGACATCGTTTCACGACTTGTCTCCCTTGACGGCGGCTCTCGCCCTGAGTGTGATCGATCCCGACCGAGCCTCGATTCCCGTGCTTGTAGAGCACCTGGCCATCTTTCCTATACTGAAGGGCAGCCTCCCATCCGACGCCCTAGCCGTCGCCTTCGGCCGGATCGGTGCGCGCGCGGTGCCGGCGCTCGAGGCAGCGCTCACGGGTCGGTACCAGCTTGGAGCCGCCCAAGCGCTGACCCAGCTGGGAGCGGTAGCAGCCCCTGCGCGCCGCGCACTTGAGACCGAGCTGACCGATTCGGAACCCGACTTCGCCGAGGCCGTGGCGAGGGCACTCCTTGCGCAAGATACCGAACCCGATGGCGCCCTCGCAGCCGTGATCATCGGGAGCGCCGTCCGCCGGCATGTGGCCGACGCCATCGACGAGCGAAATGCGTTCGCGGTCCCCGTGGTCACAGGCGCGACGGGATCGGGCCCCGCGCCGGACGGCCCTACCGCTGCGCAGTCCCTTCCCCGCTACCCCTGGCCGCCACCCCGCTTCTCAAGCCACGACATCCTCCCCCGCGCCTTTCTGGGCACCGATCGCGCGCTCCTCGCCGAGATCCGTCAGCGGCTCGAGCATGCGCTCGCGGCGGCCGGCTTCAAAGAGAACGGCGTCTTCCAGGTGCCGGGCGGCTTCGCACTGGTGACTCGTATGGAGCGCATTCGCGCGGATGGGTCATCTGAGCCGCACGACCGATGGGTCGGAGGCAAGGCCAGGCCGCTGGATCTCACGGACTACCTCGGCCGATTGTTCCTCCTGCGGCCGGGCGAGTTCCGCCTGATCGCGTTCTTGGTGACCACGGCGAGCGATCTCGGCGGTGGCGCCGAGATCACCGAAGCTGCGGCCAGGGAGTTGTTTCTCGCCGGCGCCAGGGAGCTGCCGCTGCGCATTGGAGAGCTGAAGTTCGCTGGCCACAGTTGCCACGTGTTGATCTACCACTTCGAGCGCAAGCATGCGGCCGCGAGCCTCGTCCGTCCGAGCTCGCACTCGACCCGCGAGCACCTCGCCAAGGCGGGCCTATGGAGCCAGCTGGCGCGCTAAGAGGAGCAATCATGAACCCAGGCGAACCGAAGACCCTACCGATCGAGCGGGCACGCCAAGGCCTCGCCTGGCTTTGGCTTGGTGGCGGCGGCCTGATTTTCCTCCTGCTCGTGGCGCAGTCGCTCGCCGGCAAGTACGAGGGCGAGGTGCAAGAGGTGTGGGGATGGGCCTTGCCAACCATCATCCCGACTCTCTCCCTGATCCTCGCGGTGCTCGGCGTCGGTGCCCTGGAGCCCAGCGACGGACTGCTCAAGGTGCGGAGCGCCTTCTATACCATCGCCTTCTGGCTCTCGGCCACTTACCTCACCCTCATCCTTGTCACTATCCTCGTCGAGCCGCTCACTTCCGACGAACCCCTGGCTCTGTTTAAGCTCTCGAGCTTCTGGCTGGCTCCTTTGCAGGGGCTCGTCTCCTCGGCCATTGGCGTTCTCTTCACCAGGAAGCCCGGACCGCGCGCTCGCCTGCCGAGGCAGCCGCGGAGCGTCTAAGGCCAGGGGTTCAGCCTTGCACGCCCGGCGATCACCAGGGCGAGCCTGCAGGCGGCCACCCGGCCCCTGTCCTGCCGGTGGGTCTCGGCGGCGACGGCGAGGAGCACCAGAGGGTTAACCCACATTTCTTACAACACGTTCGCCACGCCAACCGCCTCCCATTGCCGCATGCCCGAAATCGACAAATCCTTCATTCCAATTATTGATCGACTCCTTGTTCAACGAGTCGAGATCTGCGCCCGTGACTTTGACGACGAGCTCTTCGCATGTCAATATGGTCTCAACTCGCTCATCTTCCATCTAGCAACAAGCTGGTTCGTGCATGACGACGGCGCCCTGGGCACTGCATGTAAGTATCACTGTCTCAAAGCAACTCACGATTTTCTAACCGCCTTTCAACTTCTTCGTTCCTCGATGCACTCCCAAGCGGCGAACGGAGCGTCGTGCCTTGCGGCAGGACATACACGTGAACATGGGACGACGGTACCGGCAAGGGAAGCGCATAGCGTCCCACCGCTGCGAAGCCGGTATTCGCATAGCTCTTGTCCAGCTCGGTCGTCAGATAGGTATCCCGGGCGAGGCTGCCGCCTGCCAAGCGAGGGTCGTTCGCCGAGCCCGTATAGCGATAGAACGCTGTGTCGACACTGAGAATCGCCGAACCGAGCAGGGGGACGGCGCCGACCGCGGGCCGATAGCCAGGTGGCAGCGTCGCGACGTTGCGTGGCCAGCTGCCCGCCAGGTGGACGACCTGCGGCCGGACCAGCCCGAGCCCGCGGCCGCTCACGACGAGCAAGGCTAGAATGCTCGAACCCTCCTCGTGCCGGTCGCCGTAGAGCTGGTAGGTGGACGTCGCCATGCGGAGCAGGCGCGCCGCGGCTCTCGGGCGGCCGGAGGCGACCTCGAGGCTCGCCCCGACGCGCACGAGCCCGGCCCGCTCGAGGTCGTCGCCCCAGGATCACGGCATGTACCACAAGTGGTGGGACGGTTCGAACTGGGGTCCCAGCGGCTGGGAGCCACTGGGTGGTGTCTTCACCAGCCCTCCGGCGGCCGTTCCTGGCGAAGCAGCAACGCCGGTCCCGGGTGTGCAGCGAAGGCTGCCGCGCCTCTTCAACCCGGCCGAGCCGGTGATCTTCCTCGAAGGGGTGGGTCGAAGCTTCAAGCATGGCGGCGACGGGCGCTTCTGCCCCTCGCTCCTCCCGCCCGAGATCCCCTAGCACCGACGGCGTCCCTATCGCCTGCCTCCTCGGCACCGCGCGGCCCAGGCGGCGATCGTGTGCGCGGCTGGTCACCATTCCACGCAACCAGCCGGCAGTGCTCGAGGTGGTGGCGGACGTGCTGCGCTTCGTTTGCTTCGGCGGCCAAAGCCTGCTGGTCGGCTACACCGTCGTCGTCGCCGGTCCGAACGCTTCTCCGCGCAGGGTGCCGCCCGACGCTGTAGCGGGGCCGCGCAGAGTGCGCCAGCTTCTCGGAGGCACCCCGACGCACAGCGCCAACATCCAGTCCTTCGGCTGACTGAAGACTCCTCGGCCTCCGCCGCCCCCGGCCCAGGCCGATGTGCGGCGACGACCTGGGCCAGGGCCGCTGGCGAGGTCGCCGCGGCGCTCTGCGACCGGCAGCCCGAGCGCGCGTCAACGCCGCGTGCCCGCGCCTTGGAGACCCGGCCGCGCACCTCCCCGCCTTTCGAGTCCCCTGCACGGTCCGCCTCGTCGCCAGCGCCGATCGGAGAGACGCATCCACTTCGGTCATACTCAAGCGCAACGCCAGCACACACCTCACGATCGCGCAGGAGGTTCAGAGAATGCCGGATACTGAGATGCAGTTCTCCAACCGAGTTGGACAGGAACTCTTCGAACTGCTCGCCAAACGGGGTTCGGAGCAACTGAACGAGGCGTCGGATTTCGACCGCTTCACGGCGATGTTGGGGGCTGCTTTGCTCGCCGTCGCGGAAGTGTTGCGCCTCCTAATCAAGGACGGTCAGAACGCCGATAAGCTGGTGGACTTCAGCGCGCGGTGGCTGCGCACTTTTCTTGAGCCGGCGTCCGGCAAACGCGGCACATAAGCAGGGCGAGCGTGAGCGAGCGCTGGGTTCCATTCTTGGTCTTCTCGAGGACGGCGACGCACCGCACCAGGTCGACGCGGTGCTAGAGCGTCTCCCGAGCCAGCCCCTGACCGACTCCACGAACTCATGCCCGCCCTCTGGGCGGCAAACTCCACATCTCGTTGACGCGGACGCAAACCTCACCCACCTTTGGTGAATGGGGGGTGGGCGGTTGACCGAACTCTTACCGCCGGACGGCAGTCTGGCCGGCCGCTGGGGCACCAGCTTTCCCTGCAACAGCCTTTGCCTGGTTAGTTGTGGCTCCAAGCGATCCAATCCAAGGATACACCCACCACCAGAGGCACTGGAACTCCGTTGTCACAACGCTTGTGCTGCACTTGGAAGTTTGCCGTCGTCTTATGCAGCACGTTAAAGTAGGTGCAGGCGGTAGTCCCGGAGAAGCCAGCTGTGTTGGTCGGCTGCACTACCACCGAGTACTGCGCCGTGGGCATGGGGACCGAAAACGTAACAGTGATACCCGCGCTCCCAATCGCGAAAGCGTTGGTTCCGGCTCGAAAGCCCACAACCTGCTGCGACTGGGCCGGCGCTAAGGTGATCGCACTGAAGACGACTACAAGCGAAGCGGCGACGGTTAAAAGCTTCCGGCTGCTACGAAATCTGGACATGGTTTTCTCCTCATGTTTGACTACCACCGGAGTGAAAGACCACCAGGAGCGCGTCCGCGGCGAGATCATCCTTGGGGACCTCGAGCGCGAAGTCGGCCTGCACGAAAGTTTGGCCCACAAGCCAATTGCCCCGATACTTTGACAGTATGGGCTCAGGTTTCTCAATTGTCAAGTTTTAGTATATGACATTTAATGTGTGCATATGCACATAACACTCGCAGCTCCACGAGGTGATCCCCCGGCCCTGCCGGCAGCATCGGTGCCGCCGCCGCCGCGAGCGGCGCGTCCACCGACCCGCACTCCTTCGCCCGCCCCTGGGAGGCGGCGGTCGAGCACCTGGCCCTCGACCTGACCGTCGACGAGCGGGCCGCGACCATGGCGCCCCTCATCGTCTGCGAGGCCTGCCACGTGCGCTTCGTCCGGTCGGGGCCGCCGGCGCGGGCCGAGGGGTGGCTGAGGATGGCCCGACGAAGGATGGTCAGGCTCGGCCGCCGGAGGACCCGCTCCTCCCGCCCGTTCCCCGGGAGAGCTGCGCTCCCGGGAGGAGAGGCACTTGACGACGGGACAACCCCGCAGGGGGACACCGTATCGGAACGTGCGGAGAGGATCGCCATGCGGATGAAGAAGCCTCGTATCGCCAGGCTCGACGAGGTCCGGATCACGCGCGGTCCTGAGGACGCCGTCATCGAGTACGTGGAACCGAACATCGCGACGACCCACTTCACGATCGGTCCCAAGATCCAGCAGATGAGGGACCAGGAGATCCTCGATCTCTTCAACGACAGCCTCCGGGCGCAGGAGGAGCTGGCGGCTGCCTATGAGTACGTCGCGGTCGAGATTCCGCCCGGCAAGCCTCAGATCCGGTACTTCGCGGCGGGCGACCAGTGGACGCCGCGCGGCGGCGTGCTGCGCTGCGAGATCGACAACGGCGGACCCGACGGCGAGCCGATCATCGGGATTGACGACAATGAGCTCTCCTGGCGCGAGTTCGGACGGCTCCTGGCGACGTATGCCGGTTGGGGCATGCGCATCGTCTTCGTGCCGGACGACCGCCTCGACGAGCAGCCGGAGGTGCAGATCCGGGAGCTTGAGGAGGAGGACGACCGCGATCCTGCGGCCAACTGACCCACGCGGCGACGACCGCTCGGCGGTGACCTTCGAGCAGTCTCCCCCGTCGAGTCGATCCGCGCCGAGCCGGTGCATCCGAGGCCATGGCAGAGAACAGGCCAAGGATCGGCCAAGTGTTCACGCGACGCTGAACCAGCTCCTGGACGCAGCATAGACCGGGAAGGACTCGGCCAGGCTCCTCGCCCATCTGGCCGACCGCTGCGAGACTGGCTCCCGCGATGTCCGCGGCGCCCTCGGTCGCGTCGCCCGCCCGCCAAGCGGGCCGGAAGCCTACGACCAGGCCTTCGCCGGCAGTCTCGCGCGTTCGGCCGCCGGAGTCGCCGGCATCCACGCCGAGCCAAGACCACGACCCGCCACTCCCCACCGGGGTGTTGCCTCCGTCGGTCGGCGGCGAGCCCGGCGATCGATCTTGCCATCTCAGCGGGCGTCGGCCACCCCCACCCTGCACCAGGCGCGAGCGCCCCGCGCGCACCGACGCCGAGAACCCGGAGCCGGTCGGTGTTGGAAAAGCGCGCTATATTGGCTGGTGAACGCCGGGCTCGACGGACGCCGGTACCGACCGCTTCTGCGGGATCAAGACGACGCGCACCCACCTGCTGCCGGTCTACGGTCCGGCCGTACCGAACCTCTACGCCTTCGCCAGCGATCACGAGGCGCAGCCGCGCATCGGCGTTATCTTTCACGGACGCAGCACCTGCTTGAGGGCGCACGATGAAACGCGACTCCCGTACCCGGGCGACCGCCGAGGCCAGTACCTCGTACACCGAGCCCGGGCACTGGCGCGGCTTCGTCGCCAAGCAAGTCACCGGGCTCGTCCTGGGGCCGTTCACCGGCACGATCAGCGGCTTCCTCCTGCTGGCCGCCGGCATGTTCCTGATTGTCGCTTGGCAGGCGGGGCCGCAGCACTTGGTCGACGCCTCGCGCCTCGGCAAGCTCACCGGCCATGCCAACGGCACGATCGTCGAGAGCTGGGTGGCGGTCGACTGGGACCCGGCGGCGATGGGGACCAGCCAACATTGGCGCGCTTTCACACGGGCCTCGCCGTGCGCCGTCATCGAGTACTCGGGCGACTGGGGGGCGCCGGCGCGCCGGGCCTTCTGCGGGCCGCGCCTGCAGTTCAACGACATGTACACGCTGCACGGCGTGCGCGAGCTCTCGCCGGGCGTGCCCTTCACCTTCGCCCGCGACGCGAACGGCTTCCTCGCGCCAGAGATCCGCGTGCGGCCGGCGGCGCGAGCATGGCTCGCTACGCACCGGCCGGAGTGGCCGCCACCGAGCGATCCGCCACCGACCGACGCGCTCACCGCGCTCCGGCTCGACCTCGACCGCCCAATCGCGTACGCGATCGCCGGCTGGACGCAGCCCGCGCCGGTCGTGCCTCTCGCCGTCGATCCCCTGGATCCGGATGATGCGCTGCCCGCCGGCTGGGTCGCGAAGCGGCTGGCCCAGGGACCGAACTGGTTCGCCTTCGCGATCGTTGCCCTCGTCGGCCTTCTCGTGTGGACCGAGGCGATGGCCTTCATGTTCGGCGGTACGCAGCGCTGGCGATTCGTCCTGACGACCGTCCTGCCGCTCATCGCGCTGCCCTACTGGGCCGAGTACCTGCCGCGCGCGCTGCACATGTTCGACGCCCGCTGGGCGTCGATCGGGGCAGACATGCTCGATGACATCGATCGGCTCTCCGTCTTGACCGCCAGTGACCCCGACGCGGCGGTACTGGCGCACGGCGAGCGCCTGGTCTGGAAGGTAGGTTCCGGCGCCTACGCCGACACCCTCGGGCAGTTCCACTTCACCCAACCGATCTCGGCACCGGTGTCGGCCGACGCGGCGCTCGCCGCGCTCGCCGCGAGCGTCACCGCGCAGGTTCAGGCCCTCAGCGAGGCCGACCGCATGGCGCTCCTCGGCCGTCTCGAGCGCGACAAGAAGCACCAGCTCTCCCGCGCCGGCCTGGCGTTCCTGCCCTTCGCTGCCGCGATCCTGCGCGACCCGCAGGCGAGCCCGGAGCTCTTCCGCGCGGCGCGGCGCTTCCTCTCCGAGTGGACCACAGCCCCGACCGATCCTCTCGACGAGCGAGACGCCGGATACAAGGAGCGGGTCCGCCTGTGGGCCGATCTAGCGACCGTCCCGGTGCCCGAGATCGCCAACATGACGGACAACTACGCCAAGCTCGCCGCCGGGCTGAAGTGAGCGAGTGTCGCGTTGCCTTCCTTTTCAAAAGAGCGGTACAAGACTGGGGGTGGCTCCACGAGCGGACGGCCAGGATCAACCGTGAGCTGGCGACGTACAGGGGGTCCTGGAGTCCGCATCAGCCCTTCTCGGTCAGGCGCAGCAGCTTCGTTCCCAGGAACCTGCCGGCCGCGCTGAAATCGAAGGCAACCTGGGCGTAGCCCGCAACTTCGCAAGCATGGCAGCCATTCAAGAGAACGAAACTGAAGATGAACCGCTGCCCTCCCCCCGGCAGCGCCTGCACCGCCTTGAAGTCGGCGTGCCCCCACAGTTCGACCCTGGGGAACTTCCTGGCAATCGCAGGATAGAGCGGGTCCTTGCGGATGTCGATGTGCTTCAGGTGGACGAAATCCTCGACCTGGACCGTCGGCGGCGAGCCGTTGACCAGCATGAATCCCTCGTTCTCATTGGCTCTCAGCGGATAGGCGACGGTCGCCAGGTCCACCTTTCCCATCTGGCGAAACGACTCGAGATATCCCTCGCCGCCGAGCATGGCGGTGAAGGCCAGCGCCTCGGGCGTCGCCCCCGCCTGCCGCAAGATGGAGGTGACACACTCGATCTTGGGCGCCCCGGCATCAACGGCGACCGGGCAGCTCTGCATCTCCTCGACCACCTTCGTTTCAAGGTCGCGCTGAGGAGAGAAGACAGCCCGCGGGCCGATCCTCGCCGCTTGCGGAGCGGACCATGACTCATTCGCGCCCAGCATCATCACTGCCGCAAGCAAACCCAGGCAACCGCTCACCCTGACGGCTGGCCACCGCTCGCGCATGCTGCTTCTCCTCCGGCCGTTCGAGGCTCTCGCTTGTCGTCTGCCTACACTCTATAACGTGCCTCGGTAAGACCTGTGCGAGGACGGCGGGCGGTTACCGCCTGGCCCCGCGGGCCGCCTGGGGCTTCGACCTCGGATAGTATGCACGGCACCATGCCGGAAGCACCCACCTCCGCCGCCGGGCGCGACTTCATCCGCGACCTGATCGACCGCGACCGGGCGGCTGGCCGGCACGGCGGGCGGGTGGCGACCCGCTTCCCTCCGGAGCCGAACGGCTATCTCCATATCGGACACGCCAAGTCGATCTGCCTCAACTTCGGCCTGGCGCAGGAGTACGGGGGCACCTGCAATCTGCGCCTCGACGACACCAACCCCGAGACCGAGGACCAGGAGTTCGTCATCGCCATCCAAGACGGCGTGCGGTGGCTGGGCTTCGATTGGGGGCAGAACTTCTTCCGCGCCTCCGACCACTTCGAGCGGTTCTACGACCTGGCGGTCGAACTGATCCGCCGCGGTAAGGCCTACGTCTGCAGCCTCAGCGAGGACGAGATCCGCGACTCTCGCGGCACGGTCACCGAACCCGGCCGCGACAGCCCTTATCGCGAACGCAGCGTCGCCGAGAACCTGGACCTCTTCGCTCGCATGCGGGCCGGCGAGTTCGCGGACGGTGAGCACGTGCTGCGCGGCAAGATCGACATGGCCTCGCCCAACATGAAGATGCGCGACCCGCTCTTCTACCGCATCAAGCACGCCGCCCACTACCACCGCGGCAACGCCTGGTGCATCTACCCGCTCTACGACTTCGCCCATCCCCTGTCGGACGTCATCGAAGGCATCACCCATTCGCTGTGCACTCTCGAGTTCGAGAACAACCGCGCGATCTACGATTGGCTGGTCGACACCCTGGAGTTTCCGGATCCGCCGCGCCAGACCGAGTTCGCCCGCCTCAACCTGACCTACACGGTGATGAGCAAGCGCAAGCTCCTCGAGCTGGTCGAACGCAAGCGGGTTGCGGGCTGGGACGATCCGCGCCTGCCGACCCTCGCCGGCCTGCGCCGCCGCGGCTTCACTCCCGCGGCGCTGCGCGACTTCTGCGAGCGGATCGGCGTCGCCAAGGCGAACAGCACGGTGGACGTGGCCCTCCTCGATCACTGCCAGCGCGAGGACCTCAACCCGCAGGTCCCCCGCGTGATGTGCGTGCTGCGGCCGCTCAAGCTGGTGATCGAGAACTATCCCGAGGGCATGGTCGAGGAGCTGGAGGCGCCGTATTACCCGCACGACGTGCCCAAGGAGGGGAGCCGCAAGGTGCCGTTCTCGCGCGTCCTCCATATCGAGCGCGACGACTTCGCCGAGCAGCCGCCCAAGGGCTTCCACCGGCTGTCGCCGGGGCGCGAGGTGCGCCTGCGCTATGCCTACCTGGTCCGCTGCGAGAGCGTCGTCAAGGACCCGGCGACCGGCGAGCCGGTCGAGGTCCGCTGCACCTACGATCCCGCCACGCGCGGCGGCTCGGCGCCGGACGGCCGCCGGGTGCCGGGCACCTTGCATTGGGTCTCGGCCGCCCACGCGCTGACCGTCGAGGTGCGGATCTACGACCGGCTCTTCCGCGTCGAGCGGCCCGACCTGGAGGCGGCGGAGGCAGGATTCGAGGCCGTGCTCAACCCCGACTCCCTCCAGGTCCTCGCCGGCTGCCGCATCGAACCGGCGGCAGTGGATCCCGCCCTGGGCGAGCGCCTGCAGTTCGAGCGGCAGGGCTACTTCTTCCGCGATCCGGTCGACGCGGTCGCCGGCCGTCAGGCCTTCAACCGTATCGTGCCGCTGCGCGACTCCTGGGCGCGGGAGGCCGCAAAGACCCCGCCAGGCCCGCCGCTGCCCAGGCCCGAGGTTGCCGGGCCCGCCGCCCCGCCAGGGAAGGCGCAGCAGGTCTCCGCTCCCAGAGCACCCGAGTCGAGAGCTCCCGGTCCAAGTACTCAGGAGCCGAAGGCCCCCGAGCCGAAAGCGCCCATCGCCCTGTCGGAGGCCGAGTTGGAGCAGCTCGAATCCCTGCGCCCGGCGCTCCTGCCGGTCGTCCGGCGGGTGCTGGCGGCGCACGCCGTCGAAGTGGAGCGATACCGCTCCGGCAAGGCTGGGCTGCTCGGGTTCTTCGTCGCCCAGGTGATGAAGCAGGTCCAGCCGGACGCCGCCCCAGTCAACCCGAAGCTGGTCAACGCGATGCTGGTACGTGAGCTGGGCGCCGGCTGAGGGTTGCTTCCTCGCCGCCCTCCCGCGTGCCGCCCTCGGGGCTTGCCAGCTGTCCCATGGCGGCTGTCGTCTGCGCATCCATACCAAGAGGAGGTGAGCATGAACGCGAACCTGGAGAGGAGGCTCATGCGCCGCTGTTCCGCGCTGGCGGTGGCGCTGCTCTGCTGCACCTCATCGGCGACTCTGGCGGCTACCGGTCGAGGCTGCGCCGGAAGCTGGCTGACGTTCCTCGGCGGGCCGGGAACGGACGTGGCGGGAGGGATCGCCGTCGACGACGGCGGCAGCGTCTACCTGACGGGGACGAGCAACGCCGGGTGGGGTAAGCCCGTGCGGGCCTACACACGGGGCTTCGACGCGTTCGTGGCCAAGCTCGACGCGCATGGGACCCTGGTTTGGATCACGTTCCTGGGCGGCGACGGCGATGACTATGGCCACGCCATTGCGCTGGACCGCAGCGGAGGCGTCTACGTCACCGGAGCGAGCGCGGCGGATTGGGGGAGCGGTCCGGTGCGGCCCTTTTCACCAGGGATGGATGCGTTCGTTGCCAAGCTCGATGGGGCGAAGGGTACGCTCGAGTGGCACACGTTCCTGGGCGGCCCGAGGACTCCAACCGAGGACGAGCGCATCGCAGCCGAGCAGCTGGGGCTCAGGCCTTCCCCCTTCAAGGGAACAGACGGGAGCGGCATCGCGGTGGACGCACAAGGGAGCGTCTATGTTGCAGGGCGGAGCGACAGCACGTGGGGCCGCCCGGTACGGGCGCACACGGGAGACCGCGACGCCTTCGGCGCCAAGCTCGATGCGAAGACCGGCGCCCTGGTGTGGAACACCTTCCTCGGTGGCAAGGGCGAGGTCTTGGGCCATGGCATCGCGGTCGACGGGAGCGGGAACCTCTACATTTCCGGAACCAGCGCGGGCACCTGGGGCACGCCCGTGCGGCCCTATACGGCGCGGAGAGACGTCTTCGCCGCGAAGCTCAACGCCGCGACCGGGGAGCTGCGGTGGAACACCTTCCTGGGTGGCCCGGGCCACGACCATGGTCGAGGTGTGGCGGTGGACGGCAGCGGCAATGTCTACGTGACGGGCTGGAGCCGCACCGGGTGGGGCGACAACCCGGTGCACGGCTTCACCGGGGCCGATGACGCCTTTGCGGCGAAGCTCGACGCGACGACCGGGGCGCTCGCCTGGCACACCTTCCTGGGCGGCAAGGGAGACGACAGCAGTCACGGCATCGCTCTGGACCGACTCGGTAACCTCTACCTGGCGGGCGCGAGCGACGCCTCGTGGGGGAGTCCAGGACACGGGTATGCGGCGCTCGACGACGCCTTCGCCGCGGAGCTCGAGACGACCACCGGGGCGCTACTCTGGCACACCTTCCTGGGCGGCAAGGGGAGCGACTTCGCGTTCGGCGTTGCGGTCGACGGCGGCGCGAACGTCTACCTCGCCGGGTTGAGCGCCGCCCCTTGGGGCAGCAAGCCGGTGCGTGCACATGCCGGCGGGCAAGACGCGTTCGTGGCGAGGCTCAGTGCGGCGAGCGGCGCTCGCGGAGCTGGAGCCGGTCCCTGCCCTGCACCGCCCGACTAGGGTGAGGAAAACGGCGCGTCTGGCGCCCTCGGTATCTCGATCGAATCAGCTGCGGAGCGGCGGGACCACCCGGCGCGAGCATCGGACCCGGTGCATCCCCTGCAAGCCATCAGCTCACGAGGCGCTCCCGCAGATGCGCAGCGACGAGGTGGACCTGCGGCTCCTCCAGCAGGGAATAGTGATCGCCGGAGATCTCCAGCACCTCGATGGGGCCCTTGGCGAGGGCGCTCCAACCCAGGTCCGGCGCGGAGGCAGAGGTGGCACTGGCCGCGGGCGCGGGGACCGTATCGGCCGCGGTGGAGCCGACAGCCTTGAAGAGGGTCAGCGGGACGGCGCAGGCGCCTCCCGTGTAGCGTTCCAGGAGATGATCGTTGGCCTCGAAGATGGCGAAGCGGCGCGCCAGCTCGGCGGCGTCGAGGCCGAGCGGGACGCCCAGCGTCTCGGCTTCCGCCGGCAGCGCGGCCAGGGCCTCCTGGGTCGTGAGCAGGGTCAGGTCGATCGACGTGGCGGCGAGATCCAGCCCCAGGAGGTGGGCCAGGTCGCCGGCGAAGCGGGCGACCCGCGCGCCACCGCCGAGGTCGTCGAGGTGGGCGTCTCCGCGCGGCGCGGTGGCGTCGATCAGGGCCAGCAGCTCCACCTCCGCGCCCGCGCTCTCCAGCTGCCTCGCCATCTCGAAGGCGACCACTCCTCCCATCGACCAGCCGGCCAGGGCGTAGGGCCCGGCGGGCTGGGTCTCGCGGAGGCAGCCGACATAGTGCCGCGCCATCTCCTCGAGCGTCGCCCAGGGGGCCTCGCCGTCGCGATCGGGTACCTGCAAGGCGTGGACCGCTCGCTCGCCGGCCAGGTGGCGGGCGAGGTGGGCGTAACAGAGGACGTCGCCGCCGATCGGATGCACGCAGAAGAGCGCCTTCGTCCCATTCGGCGTCATCTCCACCAGGGCCCTGCGCCGCGCCGGCGCGGCGCCCTCCCGCAGCAGGGCGGCCAGCCCCTCGACGGTCGGGTGCTGAAGCACGGCCGCCGTCGGCAGGCGGCGGTCGAAGGTCCTCTGCAGCCGCGCGATCAGCTGCACGGCGAGGAGCGAGTGGCCGCCGAGCTCGAAGAAGTCGTCGCGCACTCCGATCGGGAGGATGCCCAGAAGCTCCTCCCAGATTCCCGCCAGCCGCAGCTCCAGGGGGTCACGCGGCGCCAGGTAGTCGCGGCCCAGGTCCTGGCGGCCCGGCACCGGCGCCGGCAGCGCCGGCCGGTCGATCTTGTCGTTGGTGTTCAACGGCAGGCGGTCGAGGAGGACGAACGCCGCCGGCACCATGTAGGCGGGTAGCCGCTCGCGCAAGAAGCGCTTCAGCTCGGCAGGAGCTGGCCGGGCCTCTTCCCCGGCGACGACCCAGGCGGCCAGGAAGAACTCGCCGCGCGCATCCTCGCGCACCGCCACCACCGCTTGCTGCACTGCCGGGTGGCGGCAGAGCGCCAGCTCGACCTCGCCCGGCTCGACGCGGAAGCCGCGGATCTTCACCTGGTCGTCACCGCGACCCCGGAACTCCAGCCTGCCGTCCGCGAGGTGCGCCGCGAGGTCGCCGGTGCGGTACATCCGCGCTCCCGGGACGCCGCTCCAGGGATCGGGCACGAAGCTCGCCGCCGTGAGGTCGGGACGGCCCTGGTAACCGCGTGCCACGCCCGTGCCCGCCACGAAGACGGCGCCCACGGTGCCGGCGGGCGCCGGCATGAGGTCGCCGTCGAGCAGGTAGATGCGGGCGTTGGCGACGGGGCGGCCAATCGGCACCTCGCGCCCATCCCGCTCGGTGCTCCCATCGCGCCGGCCGCCCGCCCCCAGGCGAGCGTTGGCGCAGACCACCGTCGCCTCGGTCGGGCCGTAGCCGTTGACCAGCTCGACGCCCGCGAAGCCGCGCGCCAGCCAACGCTCGACGTGCTCGCGCCGCGCCTTCTCGCCGCCGATGTAGATCACCCGGAGGCCGGCGGGCGGCCGCACCTCGGGGTCGACGATCGCCGCCGCGAGCTCGTGCCAGTA
>Ga0210384_10001879_pt1 | contig 26983 bp, 22 predicted proteins | sample IncBWH2MmetaG_FD_160574 | JGI IMG/M metagenome (GOLD analysis project Ga0210384, IMG submission 160574) | Forest soil microbial communities from Barre Woods Harvard Forest LTER site, Petersham, Massachusetts, United States - Inc-BW-H-2-M | ecosystem: Environmental > Terrestrial > Soil >...
GGATTGTTCTTCGAAAGCACTTTCGTGATCGCTGCCGTCAACGTCGTCTTGCCGTGGTCGATGTGCCCTATCGTCCCCACGTTTACGTGCGGCTTACTCCGCTCGAATTTCTCCTTCGCCATATGTGTCCATTCCTCCGCTCAAGCGTGCCCAGCCCATCGGCCGGGTCAATCTCTAAAGGCCCTTAAGACTTGACCGTCTTGCCAGTCGCGCGGGCAATCACTTCTTCAGAAACCGAACCCGGCGCCTGTTCGTAGTGCGAAAAATGCATAGTAAAACTGCCGCGCCCCTGGGTGCGGCTGCGGATTTCCGTGGCGTATCCGAACATTTCTGCCAGCGGGACCTGCACGTTGATGATCTCAGTGCCGCCGCGCGATTCCCTGCCTTGCAATTGTCCACGGCGCGAGTTCAGATCTGCGATCACCGGGCCCATGTAATCTTCCGGCACCACCACTTCCACACGCATGACGGGCTCCAGCAATTTCGGGTGGGCCTTCTTACAAGCGTCTTTGAAAGCCATCGAGCCGGCAATCTTGAACGCCATTTCCGAGCTGTCCACATCGTGATAGCTGCCGTCTTCGAGAACCACTGCGCAGTCCACCATCTCATAACCAGCGAGGACGCCAGTTTCCATGGCTTCGCGCACGCCGTCTTCGATCGGCGGAATGAATTCTTTCGGGATCGCGCCGCCGATTACCTTGTCAATGAACAAAAGGCGGTGTTCCTTGTCGAAATGCCACTTGCCGCCCTTGCCCGCAACCGCTTTCGAGAGCGCGTCAATTTCGTCCGTGGACATCTCGTGCATGTCCTCGTGATTTGAATTCGGCAAAGGATGCACGGAAAGCTTCGCGTGCCCGTACTGGCCGCGGCCGCCGGTCTGGCGAATGTAACGGCCTTCCCCGGGCGCAACTTTGGTAATCGTTTCGCGATAAGCCACCTGAGGGCGTCCGACATTGGCTTGCACGTTGAACTCGCGCATCATGCGGTCCACAATAATTTCCAGGTGCAGTTCGCCCATGCCGGAAATCAGCGTTTGCCCGGTGTCGTTATCGGTATGCACGCGGAAGGTGGGATCTTCCTGCCCCAGTTTTGCCAGCGCGTTGCCCATCTTTTCCTGGTCGGCCTTGGTCTTCGGCTCGATCGCGACTGAAATAACCGGCGCCGGAAAATCAATGGATTCAAGCAAGATTGGCTTGTCTTCGTCGCACAGCGTGTCGCCCGTTGTAACGTTTTTCAGCCCCACGCAGGCGGCGATGTCCCCCGCCTCGATGGATTCGATTTCTTCACGCTTGTTGGCATGCATGCGAAGCAAGCGGCCCATGCGCTCGCGGGTTTTCCTCGAGGAGTTGTAAACCGACTGACCCGTCTTCAGCACGCCCGAATAGACGCGAATGTATGTCAAATGGCCGACGTAGGGGTCGGTCATAATTTTGAATGCCAGTGCCGCAAACGGTTGGTCGTCCGACGCGCGCCGCAACACAGGTTCGGCGCCGTCAGTCGTCAAGCCTTCGACAGGCGGCAGTTCCGACGGCGAAGGAAGGAAATCGACCACGGCATCGAGCAGCGGCTGAATACCCTTGTTCTTGAACGCCGATCCCGCCAGGACCGGCACCAGTTTCAATGCAATCGTCGAGCGTCGAATCGAGGCGCGCAACTCCGCAGGCTCGAGCTTATGCTCGGCAAGATATTTGGCCAGGATGGCATCGTCATGCTCGGCGATGTACTCAACCACTTTTTCGCGATGCTCTTTGTAAAATTCCAGCGTGAGCGCCGAAGCCTTCACAGCCGTTTCGAGTTCGGGCCGTGATTTCACATAGGCGGCATCCCACAATTTCTCGAGCGGCAGAATCTCGTATTCCGCGCCCAGTGTTTCATCCTTCCAGATGATGGCGCGCTCTTCGATGAAATCAATTATTCCGATAAAGTTGTCTTCCTTGCCGATGGGAAACTGGAGGGGAACGGGATGGGCCGAAAGCCGCTGGCGCATGGAGCGGATGGAATGATCGAAATCCGCGCCGATGCGGTCCATCTTATTAATGAATGCAATGCGCGGGACGCGATACTTGTCCGCCTGGCGCCACACCGTTTCCGACTGCGGCTGCACACCGGCCACCGCGTCGAAAATCGCCACAGCGCCGTCGAGCACACGCAGCGAACGCTCGACCTCCACGGTGAAGTCCACGTGACCGGGTGTATCAATGATGTTGATGCGATACTTTTTGTCGAATCGTGTCCAGGAAGCTGTTGTCGCCGCAGAGGTGATCGTGATGCCGCGCTCTCGCTCCTGCTCCATCCAGTCCATTACGGTCGTGCCGTCATGCACCTCGCCGATCTTGTAAGTCACACCCGTATAGAACAGGATTCGCTCCGTAGACGTCGTCTTTCCGGCGTCAATGTGAGCCATGATCCCGATGTTCCGGGTGAGATCGATGGGGACTTGGCGTGCCATGATAATTTCCGCTTACCAGCGATAATGCGCGAAAGCCTTGTTGGCTTCCGCCATGCGGTGCACGTCCTCCTTCTTCTTCACTGCTCCGCCCCGGCCGTTCGCCGCGTCCATAATTTCTTCCGCGAGCTTGTCCGTCATGGTCTTGCCGCCGCGTGTGCGCGAATACAGCACCAACCAATGAATCGCCAGCGATTGCCGCCGGAACGGGTTCACTTCCACCGGTACCTGGTAGTTCGCGCCGCCCACGCGCCGCGTTTTCACTTCCAGGACTGGTTTGCAGTTCTCGACGGCTTTCTTGAACAACTTGAACGCGTCGTCATTCGTTTTCTTCGCGACTTGATCCATGGCCTTATAGAAAATCGCCTGGGCCGTCGAGCGCTTTCCGTCGTACATCATGCTCGAAATAAACTTCTGCACCAGATCGCTGCCGAATACCGGATCGCCGGGAATCTTTCGCCGAAGAACCCAACCTTTACGTGGCATCGTTCCGCTCTCCTACTTCTGTGCGGCTTTGGGCCGCTTGGCGCCGTATTTCGAGCGCCCCTGCTTGCGATTTTCAACACCCGCTGCGTCAAGCGTGCCGCGGATCACGTGGTAGCGAACGCCGGGAAGATCCTTCACACGGCCGCCGCGCACCAATACGATCGAGTGCTCCTGCAAATTGTGGCCGATGCCGGGAATATATGTGGTCACTTCGGCGCTGTTCGTCAGCCGCGCGCGCGCGACTTTGCGCAGCGCTGAGTTCGGCTTCTTCGGCGTTTGCGTATACACGCGAACGCATACGCCGCGCTTTTCCGGGCATCCTTCGAGCGCAGGCGATTTCGTCTTCGTCCGGATCTTTTCCCGGCCGTAACGCACCAATTGTGCAAACGTCGGCACGCTTTTCCCCCTCACAACGCGAAAACTTTGCGTCCACTCATGCGCTCGCAAACCTCGCCGCGCAGAGCTACGCAGGTGTAATGAACAGAAAAGGTCGCCTACTAAACCGAGGAACGGCTCAGGTACTCCGCAACGACGCTTCACCCCGAGGAGTGAACTGCATCTGCGTACAGCGGAGAGGCTTTACACGGCTTTGCGGGGCTGGCGCCCCATTTCGGCCGCTCTTCCAACAACCCCGTTCCGTCGTTCTATGTTCCGGGGCGGAAGACTTCCCTTTCACCACCAGGCACAATGGGCCCTGGACAACCGCGCAAGTATAGGAAAAAGAAGGACTCCTGTCAACCCGTTTCACGGTGGAAATTCAGGTGAAAAATTCAGAAATTTTCTAGCCGGGAAAAACCCAAAATCACCCCGAACCGACCGAACGCTTGTCGCCAGGGAAAGATTAACCCGGGAGGCTTGCGCGTCAAACTACGCCCTGCGAGACGAAGCCGGATCGGGAGCTGAGGAATCAGCTGGGAGGCCTATATCACAGCTAAGTATTTGACAGGGCGTACCTTACCACGTCGCATTCGACCAGAAGAAAAACCTGCTCGGAAGACGAACTTCAATCCACAAGGGCCTGTTTGGCGATCGATCGAGCGCTCTGATTCACTATTCCTCAACAAGCCAACTGCGAACGCTTTACCCGTTTTGGGAACCCGCCTAAACTGGTCCTGCAAATCTTGAGCAGGGAGCAGGCATGAATCGTCTGTGGACGGTCATCTTAATCCTTCTATCTAGCTCCGTTTCGACCGTGGCACAGCAGAAAGCGCCACGCAGCAAACCAGCTCAGTCCCCTGCTCCAGCAACCAGCGCGAATCCGGCTCCGGCAGATTATTCGCAGGAGCCATTCGTCATCGAATCCTATGTAACTACGGCGCGATATGAAAACGATGGTACGGGCGACCGCATTTTGAAGGTGCGCCTCCGCGTGCAGAGCGACGCGGGCGTGCAGCAACTCGGCGAGCTCGTTTTCGGATTCAATTCGGCGAACGAACAGATGGAAGTTCGCAGCGTGCGCGTGCGCAAAGCGGATTCCACAACCGTAGCCGCCGCGCCTGAAGCGATAAAGGAAATGACGGCGACCGTCGCACGTGAAGCGCCCGTTTACACCGACTACAAGGAAAAACATATCACCGTCCCAGCCTTGCACACCGGCGACACGCTCGAATATGAAATCGTCACGCGCCTGGTGACGCCGCTTGCGCCGAACGAATTCTGGTACGAGCACAATTTTCTTGAAGGCGCTATCGTGCTCGAGGAGCGCCTGGAAATAAACGTTCCCGCCGGCCGCGCGGTGAATCTCGAATCGCTTGGGTCCCCGTACGAAAAAGAAGATGTCAGCGGCCGCACCTTCTACCGTTGGAAACGAGCCACGCTTGCGCATCCCAGCGAGGAAGAGCAAGCCAAGGCAAAATCGAAGAAGTCGGAGCCCAAGCCCCCAGCCGTGCAATTCACCACATTTGCAAGCTGGGAGGAGGTGGCCCGTTGGTATGCAAAGCTTGAACAGGGACGCACGCAACCGACTCCCGAAATTCGTGCGAAGGTCGAGGAGTTGATCGAGGAGCGAGCGACGGAGCTCGAAAAGATTCAGGCGCTTTACGAATACGTCTCAAGAAACGTCCGCTACGTCAGCTTGTCTTTCGGGCTGGGACGCTATCAGCCGCACTCGGCCGGGGAAGTTTTCGCCAATCAGTACGGAGATTGCAAAGACAAGCACACGCTGCTTGCCGCCATGCTCGATGCCGCGAACATTCCGTCGGACGCAGTCCTGATTCCGTTGACGCGCAAGCTCGATACGACCCTGCCCTCGCCTTCGCAGTTCGATCATGTAATCACCGCAGTCCCCTCGAGCAATGGTGTGATTTGGATGGACTCGACAGCGGAGGTCGCGCCATTCCGGCTTCTTGCCTCCGCGCTTCGAAACAAGTCGGCGCTGCTGGTGCCGCCGGACGGCGCCGGTAAAATTGTCGAAACTCCGGCCGATCCGCCATTCCATTCTTCCCAGCTTGTGGAGGTCGAAGGACAGGTTAGTGATCTCGGAAAACTGACCGCAAAGATGCACTACGTTCTCCGTGGCGACAACGAATTCGCACTGCGTGTGGCTTTCCGCCGCACTCCGCAGATACGCTGGAAAGAGCTCGGCCAGACCATCGCGACGGTCGACGGGCTGCATGGCGACGTAATCGCCGTGAAGCCGAGCGATCCGTCGGATACGAAGAATCCGTTCGAGTTAGACGTGGATTTTTCGCAAACCAATTTCCTCGATTGGTCGAGCAAGAAAGCCAAGGTCACGCTCCCGCTTGTTGTGATTGGTGTGCCGGATGCGCCCCAGGACAACGCGGACCCGATCCAGATTGGAAGCCCGCTCGATGTGACCGTGAAACTGAAGTTGACTTTCCCTGCGAATTTTACGGCTCACGCACCGGTCGGCATCGCCTTAGCCCGCGACTATGCCGACTACAAATCCAGCTATCAGTTCGAGAGCAACACGGTGGTGGTCCAGCGCGTGATGAAATTCAAGATGCGCGAACTGCCCGCGTCTCGTACCAGTGACTATCTTGCGTTTTCCCGGGCCGTGGAATCGGACGAAAGCCAGGTCCTCTCCGTCGAGACCGGCACCACCGGCGCGCCTCGGATCCCTTCCACAGCGAAGGCGGGGGAACTCGTCGAAGCGGGCCTCGCCGCACTGAATTCAGGTAATCCTCGCGCAGCAATCCCGCTATTTCGGCGCGCAGTCGAGCTCGAGCCACAGCATAAGCAGGCGTGGAACGACCTGGGCCTCGCCTATCTCCGGCTCGGGAAATTCGATGATGCTGTTTCTTCGTTCCGAAAACAAGTCACCGTGAATCCCTATGACGAGCACGCCTACAACTATCTGGGCATCAGTTTTCAGTTACAGCAGAAATTCAGCGATGCGGCCGACGCCTTCCGCAAACAGATCGAAGTGAATCCACTCGATCCAGTCGCCCACGCGGCGCTCGGCGGACTTTTCCTTGCGCAGCACAAGTACGCAGAAGCTGTCCCGGAACTCGACAAAGCCACAGTTCTTACGCCCGACAATGCCGGACTGCAGGTCAGCCTGGGCAATGCCTACATGAACACGGGCGACAAGGAGAAAGCTCTCGCAGCGTTCGAGAAAGGTGTGGAGCTCTCACAAACGCCCAGTATTTGGAACGACATCGCTTACAGCCTCGCCGAGCACCAGCTCGAACTCGATAAGGCGCAGCGCTATGCCGAATCGGCCGCCGCGGCCACCGCTGCCAATCTGCGCAATGTTGAACTGGCCCGTCTCACCCTTGATGACCTGAATGAGGTGATTAGCATCGGCGCTTACTGGGACACGCTCGGCTGGGTGTATTTTCAGCAAGGCAATCTGGACGCGGCCGAACGTTACATCCGCGCCGCTTGGTTGCTCAACCAGCATGGCGAGGTGGGCGATCACCTCGCGCGCGTCCTCGAAAAGCGCGGGCTGAGGGAAGAGGCGATTCGCACCTATGCGATGGCAGCCGCGGCGGTTCATTCCGTGCCCGAGACGCGCGGCCGACTTTCAGCGCTGCTCGGCGGCGATGCCAAGGAATCGCAAATCGAACAACTCCTGAAGCAGGCCCACGATGATCTTTCCGTCCTGCGGACATTCCAAGCTGGAAAGCTGCTAAACGAAAAAGCAGAAGCGGACTTTGTGGTTTTGCTTTCGCCGGGAGAGAAGGGCGCGAAAGCGGATGCAGTGCAGTTTGTCAGTGGGAGCGAAAAGCTCAAGCCTTTTGCGAACTCATTGCGCTCGCTTTACTTCGCGGAAATGTTTCCCGACGCCTCGCCAGTAAAACTCGTCCGCCGCGGGACGCTCTCTTGCTCTGCAACTAGCGGCGAATGCGCGTTCGTGCTGGTGATTCCTGAAGACGTGCGCACCGTGAATTAGACTTTCGGTCCCCCGTTACTTGATTTCCATCACTTCTTTCTCTTTGGCAGCGGAGAGGTCCTCGATCTTCCTGGTTTCCGAGTGCGTTAACTTCTCAAGCTCATCCAGCGAACGCTTTTTGTCGTCCTCGCTGATTTTCTTTTCCTTCTCGAGCTTTTCGATGGCCTCCTTAATATCGCGGCGGATGTTGCGAACGGCGGTGCGATGGTTCTCGAGCACTTTATGAATGTGCTTCACAAGTTCTTTGCGGCGCTCCTCAGTGAGTGGCGGAATAGGTACGCGAACCACTTTTCCATCATTCGCGGGATTGAGCCCTAGGTCTGATGTACGGATGGCCTTGTCCACCAACGGGACCGCCCCCGGATCCCACGGCGAAATCACGATCATCATGGGATCAGGAATCGTCAGATTGCCGAGCTGATTAATGGGCATCGGCGTGCCGTGGTAGTCCACACGAATGTGATCGAGCAGCGCAACATTGGCACGCCCGGTTCGTATGCTCGAGAGGTCCTTGCGAAAATCCTCTACCGCCTTTTCCATGCGGGATTTTGCCTGGCCCAGGGCATCCTTAGTTGTGGCAATCGTTGTCATGGGATGAATTGCCTCCGCAGAAGTGGATTATGCCGCGCTGACGACGGAGCCAACGCGCTCGCCCAGCACCACCCGTTTCAAGTTTCCCGGGACATTCATGTTGAAGACAACGATGGGCATTTTGTTGTCCATGCAGAGCGAGATGGCGGTGGAATCCATTACTGCAAGCCCTTTTTTCAGCACGTCCAGATAGGTGATGCGCTCGAATTTTTTTGCGCCCTTCACTTTTTCCGGATCCGCGTCATAAACGCCGTCCACACGCGTGGCTTTCAGAATCACCTGCGCCTTAATTTCCATGGCGCGCAGGGCCGCGGCTGTGTCGGTCGAGAAGTAAGGATTCCCGGTGCCCGCGGCGAAAATCACAACGCGATCCTTTTCCAGGTGCCGCGTCGCGCGCCGGCGGATGAACGGCTCGGCCACTTGATGCATCTCAATCGCGCTCATCAGCCGCGTGAAGCAGCCGGCTTTTTCTAGGGCGTCCATCAATGCCAGCCCATTGATTACCGTCGCGAGCATGCCCATGTAGTCGCCGGTGGCGCGATCAATGGCCAAATCCTTCTGCCTTGTGCCGCGGAAAATATTCCCTCCGCCGACCATGATGGCTACCTCGACGCCCAGATCGCGCACCTCCTTTACTTCATGCGCAATGCCCTGAATGGTCTCCGCATGAATTCCGGAATCCTGAGGCCCGGAGAGTGATTCGCCGGAAAGCTTCAGCACCAGGCGCTCGTAAATAGGCGTCCCCTTTTTCGCGACAACACGGCTGGATGTGTCTGCCTTGGTCATTTCGTGTCGAACGATCCCCGTCGGCGATCCATCCACGGATTGCGGAAGGAAGTCGCGCGGGCATTCTAGCAGAGAATTCGCGCAACCTCACGCGACGACTCGCAAGGTATCGGCAATCTGGAGATGTCCGTAGTGGACGAAATGAAGTGCCGCGTCTAGGAGGAAGGGGTGCCCGTAGGAACTTCTGGTCCCCCCGAAGCAGGAGCGGCCGGCACGGCTCCCTCCATTTCGCCGACTTTGAACCGGGAAAAACGGCGCACGGCGACGTTCTCGCCCAACTTGGCGATGGCCTGATCCACCAGCTCCTTCACCGTCACGCCCTCATCCTTGATGAAATGCTGCTCGTACAGGCAGTTTTCTTCGTAGAATTTTTCCATCTTGCCATTCACGATTTTTTCGATCACTTCGGCCGGCTTCCCGGTGGCTTTGGCCTGCTCGCGGTATATTTCTCGCTCGCGGTCAAGAGTCTCCTCGGTCACTTCCTCGCGGCGGAGAAAGCGCGGATCGAGCGCGGCGATATGCATAGCCACGTCATGGCAAAGCCGTTGAAACTCCTCCGTACGCGCGACGAAATCGCTTTCGCAATCCACTTCGACCAGCACGCCGATCTTGCCGCCCGCGTGGATATAGCAGCTCACCAATCCTTCCGAAGTTGCGCGCTGCGCTTTTTTCGCCGCTGCGGCCTGTCCCTTTTTGCGCAGGTGATTGATGGCTCCCTCGATATCCCCACCAGACTCAATCAAGGCTTCGCGGCATGCGGTAAAGCCCGCACCGGTGCGGTCGCGCAGTTCCTTCACTTGCTGCGCCGATACATTTCTGTTTCCGGGTTCAGGTGCTGTCGCCATAGATATATTCAATTCCCTTTCGAGGATTCAGGTCAGGAGACCGGGTCTGCTCCATCACTGTTCGGTTGAAAAAATGCCAGCGGAAGCAGGATCACAGAAGCTTCCAGATTAACGTGGAAGTGTTTCGTCTCCATTCGGTACAGGAGCGGCCGCGGCTTCTTCCGCAGGCGGGACCACGTCAACCGGCTCGCCTTCCACGAAATCGCCTTCCTGTTTTTCGTACACTTCGTAGGCGCTGGTATCCACGTACTCGACACCCTCTTCGCCGGTCACGCCCTGAGCGGCCTTCTGATCCGCGATCTGCGATTGCTCGAACGATTGGCGGCCGGACAGAACGGCATCGGAAATTTTCGAGGTGAACAAGCGAATGGCGCGCAGCGCGTCGTCATTGCCCGGAATAACCCAGTCAACCAGATTGGGATCGCAATTGGTGTCTACAATGGCAACCACCGGAATGCCCATGCGGCGCGCTTCGCGCACGGCAATCACTTCGGCATTCGGGTCGATAACAAACATCGCGTCGGGCAGCGCGGCCATGTTTTCGACGCCGGAAAAATTCTGGAGCAGGTGCTTGAGCTCGCGGTCCAGACGCGCGCCTTCTTTCTTCGAAAATTGCGCCATGCGGCCGTCTTCACTCATGGCTTTCAGCAGCTTAAGCCGCTTGATGGATTTGGTGAGCGTCACCCAGTTGGTCAGCGTCCCGCCGAGCCAGCGGTGATTTACATAAAACATGCCGCAACGATTGGCTTCTTCGGCGATGGCTTCCTGCGCCTGTCGTTTTGTGCCCAGAAAAAGGATGCTCTTGCCCTGCGCGGCCAATTCGGAAACGTAGCGGGCTGCTTCACGGAACATTTTCAAGGTTTTCTGCAGGTCAATAATGTGGATGCCGTTGCGCTCGCCGAAAATGTATTCCTTCATCTTCGGATTCCAGCGCCGCGTCTGATGGCCGAAATGCACACCGGCCTCCAGAAGCTCCTTCATCGAAATTTCGACTCCCAATTTACCTCCTCCTTAAGAGGGATGCTTTTCCTCCGCGCCAGGGATTTCCAACGCGAAGCAGCATCCTTTTTTGCCGACCTCTTGCCGGCCGTGAATTAGGCCCGGCCTCCTTGCGGAAGACAGACCGAAATCATTTAGCGCTTGCTGAACTGGAAGCGGCGACGCGCGCCCTTCTGTCCATATTTCTTGCGTTCCTTCATGCGCGGATCACGCGTCAGAAAGCCGTTCTTGCGCAGGCTGGGCCGCAGGTCCGGATTCAGCTTCGAAAGCGCGCGCGAAAGCCCCATGCGCACCGCTCCCGACTGCCCGCCCACGCCGCCGCCCTTTACCGTGGCCTTCACTTCCACCTGGTCGTGCATCTGCGTGAACTTCAAGGGCTCGACAGCGGCCGTGTTCCACGCCACGTTTCTGAAATATTCATCCACCGGCCGGCCGTTCACCGTGAAGCCGGCCGCCCCTATCTTGATGTAAACGCGCGCCACCGATTCACGGCGACGGCCCGTGCCGTAAAATTGTTTCGCTTTCGCGCCTTCCACAGAACTCGCCGATGAACTCAACTTTCCTCCTCTTTACCCCGCGCCCCCTTCGCGAAGGGAGCGCAGGGAAGGCCCCCGGGTAGCGGCGGCCTTCGGTAGCGCGGCTCTGACGGATTTCTCCGTGGAGCGCAGAAATTTAGAATCCCTGGTGCGAGGCTACAACGCGAGCGGCTGAGGCTTCTGTCCGGCGTGGCGGGCAAGCGCTTCACTTCCGGCATAAACACGCAGCTTCTTGGCGCGGCGCGCGCGGAGCTTGTTCTTCGGCAGCATACCCAGCACCGCTTCGCGCAGTACCTGTTCGGGACGGCGTTGCAACAGCACCCGGATGGGAACTTCCTTGAGCCCACCCGGAAAACCACTGTGATGGTGATAGACCTTTTGGTCGATCTTGTTACCAGTCAGTTTTATTTGCTCCGCGTTGATCACCACCACGTGATCCCCGCAATCCAGATAGGGCGTGAAATTCGCTTTATCCTTGCCGATTAAGATCCGCGCAATACGCGTCGCCAGGCGCCCGAGCACCTGTCCCTGCGCGTCCACCACGAACCAATTTTCACCTACTGTCAGGCCTTCCGCTTCCCGGCCTTTTGCCACATGAGTCCGCATCTGCCCAGTCACACCTTTCCGTCTAGAGACAAACCCCAAGTCTAAAGTACGAGCCTGCTTCTGTCAACGAAGAGTGGCCAAAAACTCGAAGGCGTGCCAAGTCCCGGTCCCCTGCTCACGCCACCAGTGCACACAGTCCAGAATTAATTCCCAACAACAAACAGGTGCCCGTCGTTCTGGGTGTAGAATTTCCCGTCGGGCCCGATGGAGAGTGGTGTGTACGCTGCGCCTAGCGCAAGGTTGAGGAACAGGTTCCCTCGCGGTAACGTGAATGTCCCAGAATGCCCCTGCGGCAGTACGTAGATGTTTCCGTCCTCGCTGTTCACGTAAACGGTCCCATCCATATCGATTGCGGGCATATTGATGCACCATTCAAATCCGTTCGGATGATCCGAAACGCAAGTTGGCGGCCCGCTCGGGTTGCTCCTACAGCTCATCGTGTTCGTGCTCTGGAATTGCCATTCGATCTGCAAGTTTGGATCGAGCTGGGTGATGTAGTACACCTTCGGGGTCGGCGCGCAAATCGAACCGCGTCCGTGGCAGTAGGCGGGCGCACCGTAATGATTGTCCTTGATCACAATCGAGTAAGTTCCGTTATGCGCGTACACGCCCGGCGTCGAGTCCCATCCAAAGGGATACGCGGACTGAAAATGCCCTTGTGCGTCGAACTTGAACAGGTGCCCGCGCGCATAGTTGTAGTTGTCGAGCGCGCCAAACACCACTCCATCAGGCACCACGGTCGGCGAAGAAGAGGCCTGGTCCGCTACCGTACCTGAACCCGGCGCGTTCGTGGTCGGATCAACTCCGGGCGTTGCGCCATTGCGACATGAATTGGCATCAGTGTTCGCAGGTGCGGAGATGAGAACCAGAAAGCCGCAACCGTCGTTCAGCAAATTCTGAAGAGACGCTTGCCATCGGGGGGTCAGGTCCGGATTCACGGCGACCAAGTAGGCCTGCGCGCCATTGAAGTGCGCCCGGCTTACCGTGTAAATAGTCCCGTCTGCCGCAACGGCTGGCGCGACATTCATCCCCGGCCGTTGCGAACCACAAGGCGACGGTTGTGGCGTCGCGCCAATCGTCGGGGGCCATGGGAGAGGATCGGTACTGGGGCTGAAGTTGCCCGGGCAAGTCACTGCGGTGCCAGCCGGCGCGCCGGGAATCAATGTGGCGAAACTGGCGACCGTGGAAGTGTCATTCGGCGTTATCTTTACCAGCCATCCTCCGGCGGCGTCTTCGAAATCCCAAGGATCTGCTTGGTTCGAAAGCGCGATCACGTTGTAAAAAATGTTGCCATTCGCGTCGGCCGTCAACGGGCCCGACACGAATGCCGTGGCCGCATTCTTGTCCAGACCATTAAACGCGGGCACGATGTGTGTGGTGGCAGTTCCCGCCGTCTTGTCCACCTTCCAGACGCTTCCTCCGGCTCCGGGAGCATAAATGAAGCCGTTTGCGTCCACGGGGTGAAACACGGGCTCCCATCCTTGGAGCCCAGCTGCTCCTCGCGGAAAGTTCGTCCCATTAGGCTCCGGCTTCCAATCGCTCACGAAAGTCCAAATCTTCACGAGCTGACCGTTTTCCCAAGTGAAGCGCGCCTCGTTCCAAACTATGGACTGCCACGCATTCGGCCCGCAAGCAGTTCCATTCGTCCAATCCTCCGCCGGAGTACATGACTGGTATGTCCCGCTTTTGACTTCCATGTACACATCATTGCCGTCGGTGATCACGGCTTGAAAGTGAGCTACCAGGTCGCCACCTTGCTCTACTTGCTCCTGCGCCACAAATGGATCGTAGGTGATGTCCGCAAGTTGATGACTGGCATTCTGTCCCGTCACAGCGACCGTCCCACTATGTTGCGGGTTCGCGCCCCATTGGGCCCAGAAAGGCGTGTTCGATGGCGCAGGGGGAGGCGGGTTCATCATCATCCCCCGACCCCCGCTCCCGCACGCCGCGAGCGCCGCGCACAGCACTGACGCGAACATTATCCCCACGACGCGTTTCATTGTCTCGACTCCCTCCCGGCGCGGTCCACCGTGTGCCCCTTCGAGCAGTGGATTGCGCCCGGGCGCTCCGAGATCTATAGTTCGCTATTCCCGTTGAAAATCAGACGGGTTACGCACACCCAGGCTGTTCGGTGCGATGCAGACTGCTTCCGGGCAGGTTGCTCTAGCATGGACGTGAAAATTGCAACAGGGTAAGCGCAAAATGAGGAGATTCACTGGCGGGCCGATTTGAGCGGCCCGCCAGTCATACTTCTGAGCTCAGAGACCGCCGCGCTGGATCTGCGCGACGAAATAGAGACACTTAGTCCGAGGAAGAAGTGGTCGCCGCGGTGCTCTTCCCTGCGCGCGTGTAAGCCGGCTTCTCGAGATCTGTGTCATGTGCTTCCCCGGCCTTGTCAATCTCGATCGAGCCCTTAAAATACGCGCCGTCCTCGATCATGATCCGGGCCGTCGTCAGGTCGCCCACGACCGAGCCGTCCTTCTTGATCTCGATGCGGTCGCGCGCCCGAAGATTACCCTTCACATTGCCGTACACGATCACCTCGCGGGCCATCAAGTCGGCAGTCACTCGTGCACTCGCGCCAACCGTCAGCTTCCGATCGTCAAGCTGGACCAGCCCCTCGACGCTGCCGTCTATCTGCAGATCCTCGTTACCGGTAATCTCCCCTTTGATGTGCAGACTGGCGCCGAGCCGCGCCGTGGCGCCGCCCGATGTCGTAGCTGGATAATTCGAATCTGCTGGTGCCATGTTCTTAGCCTCCCCAGGATAAGGTGTAGCGCTAGTGCTGGTTATACTTGGCCTGGACTGCTGTTGCGGTAGCGGGGACTTCGCGGGAGCTTCGGGTTTCTTGTCTCCCCACATTTACCCTCCTTGGGCCCAATTGCGGGATTGCCTAATTTAGTCGAGGTCTGGGTCTCTGAATGTAGTCCTCTGGCGAATCCAACGCAAATCCATTTTGGAACATTTGTGTCCGGCGCGGTAATGCAAGGGGCGAAACGCGCCAGTAGGCACTGCGCTTTGAAGTCGGGAAGGGATTGGTCTTAAGCCTCGAAGGTCAAAAATCCTAGTACTTGCGGAGCACTCCAACTACGCGCCCCTGAATCTTCACATCCGCGGCGGCTACCACAATCGGCGACATCTGCGAATTGGCTGGCTGCAAGCGGATTTTGCCGGCAGGCTCGCGGTAGAATCGCTTCACTGTTGCTTCATCCTCTCCCACCAGCGCCACAACAATTTCACCCGGATTGGCCACCTGCGTTTGCTCGACGACGATGTAGTCGCCATCCAGAATGTGGTCATCGCGCATGGACTCACCCTTGACCTGCAGCACAAAGGTGTTCTGGCCGCGCGCAAAATCCGCCAACGAAATCGTTTCGTTTTCCTCGACCGCTTCGAGCGGCTTGCCCGCGGCGATGCGCCCTGCCAGCGGCAGCTCCACCACATGGCGATCGAGCACCTGCTCGCGAATCGGTTTTGGGAGCTGGACTACTTCAATCGAGCGGCTTTGGTTGTATCCGCGGCGGATGAACCCCTTCTTCTCGAGCGTCGAGAGATGCTTGTGCACGGTCGCAAGCGAAGTCAGCTTCAGGGAATGGGCAATCTCTTCGAAGCTTGGCGAGTAACCGTTCTTGTTCAGAAACCCGACCAGGTAATTTAGCACTTCTTTTTGCCGCTTCGTCAGTGTCATCACAGGCCCCCGACCGCCCTCCGGAATTCCAGTTCAGCATCCGCAATGTAGGCGAATCAAAAGCGAAAGTCAATAGTACTTTCGGTCAGTGTACTTCGCGAATTTCAATTCCATCCCCTCGCATTTGCTTGATCTCGCCCGGGATTCACCGGGTGCTCTAAAACCGGAGGCCGGGAAAAGCACTCAGGAATTCCTTGAGACAAACCTTGCCGACCGCCCACTTCAGCCCTCCAGAGCCAGTCCCAAGCTCCCGCGAACTGCCGCATTCGTGTAAAAAGTGCGGGGTCCTGGGCCCCGGGGATTAACTGTATTGCGACCGCGGCCGGCATGCCTAGATTACGCTGGCACAATGACTTACGTTGAACCACTCCGATGGCATGACCATTGCTTTTTTTCGCTACCGCAGGCGGGATGGAAGCACATTTCGGTCCAGGGCCTCTCGGGAGGAACCAAATGTCGTCGGCCGTCTGCTCCCGAGGAGGGAGTCGCCATGAAGAAAGTGGTCGGGAAATTAGGCAGCATTCCCCGGGCTGCCATGTCGGGGGTCATCGAATTCCCGCAATTCGATGAAGCCAGCGAGCGCGAGCGACAGATCGAAATTCGGCTCCGGGATCTTACCGTCCTCGTAGCAGACCTAAGTGATTCTGGATTCAGCGTTCTCCTCGCGGAGGAGGCTTCGACCCGCGAAGCCTTCGATGAGATCCGCGTCAAGGAAGCTGCCCTGCGCTGGATCGTCCGCGTGGCCAAACACTCGGCCGGCCCTGTGCGCGAGAAACTGTGGTCGGATGTTGAGGAGGCCATCTTGGGTCTTGAGACAACTGCGGGCCTGCTGCTGGATTCCGGATTAGCTTGGCCCTATTTGACTGCCGTGAACCCCCGACTGAGCCACGATGGTTCCGGCCGTCTTTGATCGGACTTTTACAACCCCTTCTTCACCATCATGAAGGAGAAAAAACCATGCGCCAGGTATCCCGGTGGATTAACTCCCTGTTGTTCGCTGCGCTCTTGGGCTCTGCCGTGATGCTCGGCGGCTGCGCCGCTCAGGGCGGCTATCGCGTGTATGACCCCTACCACAACGACTATCACCGCTGGGACGACCACGAGACTGGTTTCTACGTCCAGTGGGAGGGTGAAACACGTCGCGACCACCACGATTTTGATAAGCGCGATAAGGACGAGCAAAAGGAATACTGGGATTGGCGCCACAGGCACTAATTATAAAAGCCCTGAGTAGTTCCCATCGGTCTTGGTCACTCGTTGCGTTTCAGTGCAAACAGTCGGGCCCTCAGTGCCGTAACCACTAATTTCTACCACTAAGTTCAGGTGCACACCTGTTGGTCCCGGGGTCCGGGAAATCTCTCCGAAAGCAACTACGCCTACCGTGTTGTACCGTGTTGCTGACAATGTTCCAGGCGCTCGCGCCCTTCCGCGACAGTCGGGCTGAGGCCTGGGGAAATCCTCCATGGGTATTAATTGGGCTGATCGATTTTCTCAAACCCCTTTGCGCCCTCGCGAAACACGCGTGCATGGTCGGAGCGGTAAGCCTACTCGCGCAGCGCTTCGACAGATTGCGAGACCGACCTATTCACCATGAGAATGGGTCATCACCGTTAATCGGTGGCTCGCGTGCGAAGCAAGATCCAGTCCATAAAACCTCTTCAATTCCCTGATCCGGCGGAGCGATTTCGCCTTGAACGGACATGTTCGGTCGAAGGCGCGAAGCACGATGCCCTCCAGCAGATCGCCGAGTGTCATGTCGTGGTACTCGGCAAACACATTTAGCACTCTCAGCAGGCGTTTCTCCATTCGCACGCCGGTTTGCACGCGCTCAATCAGAAGCTTGTCTTGCTTCATAACGGCATCCCTCGCGATTGGTACCAATGTACAAACTACCTCGAAAGATGCAAGCACGCCCAGTAGTCCACCCCAGCCTGCTTCTCAGCGCTGCTGATCCCACCCCGGCCTTTGACCCGCGTCACATCAGGTATCCCGATCCCAGCAATCCCGCATCTAAGCCAGATAGCATGGTTTTCAGTGACCAGAATGGCATGGCAATCAGTCAATTTTCATTTTACTGCCGCGTTCGGCGTGTTACCCTTTTGTGTGGCGGGGGACGCGGTTCTGTCCATTCATCTGACCAAGCGGCGGGGGAGTTCCTCGCAAGAACCATCCGTGGATTTGGGAGCGTAAGCAATTATGCCGACGACCGCAATTGAAGCGCCGCACCGCAAGCGCGAGGTAATAGACAAAGCCGTCATCCGGTTCTGCGGCGATTCCGGCGACGGCATGCAGATTACCGGAAGCCAGTTCACTAATACCGTGGCATTGTACGGGAACGATTTGGCCACCTTCCCAGACTACCCCGCCGAGATCCGCGCCCCGGCCGGCACTCTTCCGGGCGTCAGCGGGTTTCAGGTCCACTTCTCATCGAGCGATGTGTTTACGCCAGGTGATTCCGTCGACGCGCTTGTGGCTATGAACCCTGCCGCGCTGAAGATGAACCTCCCTGATCTGCGCAAGAACGGCATCTTGATCGTCAATCTCGACGCGTTCAAGGAAACCGATCTTCGCAAGGCGCAAATGACCGCGAATCCCCTGGAAGACCATTCGCTCGACGGTTACCGCCTGTTTCCCGTCGAGTTGACTCGCCTGACGCGTGCGGCGCTGCAAGTGATCGGTCTGGACGCCAAGAGCATGGACCGCTGCAAGAATTTCTTCGCGCTCGGCATGTGCTATTGGCTCTACAACCGTTCGATGGAAGCCACCGTCCGCTGGATCGACGACAAGTTCAAATCGAAGCCGCAACTCGCCGAGGCCAACAAACTCGCCCTCAAAGCAGGCTACAGCTATTGCGAAGCCACCGAAGCTTTCTACATCAGTTACGAAATCCCGCCGGCGAAACTCGCTCCCGGCGTTTACCGCAATATCAGCGGCAATACCGCGCTTGCTCTCGGTTTCATCGCCGCCTCACAGAGGGCCGGAATTCCGTTGTTCCTTGGCTCCTATCCGATTACTCCGGCTTCCGACATTCTTCATGAGCTATCGCAGTATAAAGATTTTGGCGTCACCACATTTCAAGCGGAAGACGAAATTGCCGCCATCACCTCGGCCATCGGCGCAGCCTATGCCGGTGCGCTCGGCATCACCACCACTTCCGGCCCGGGCATGGCGCTCAAGACCGAAGCTCTCGGCCTGGCAGTCGCCGTTGAGCTTCCGCTCGTCGTCTGCGACATTCAGCGCGGCGGCCCTTCGACCGGACTGCCCACGAAGACCGAACAGGCCGATCTGTTGCAGGCTTTGTTCGGCCGTAACTCCGAGGCTCCCATTCCGGTCGTGGCCCCGGCGACTCCGGGCGATTGCTTCTGGGTCGCTCTCGAAGCCAGCCGCATCGCCATCAAACACATGGTTCCAGTGATCATCCTTTCCGATGGCTACCTCGCGAACGGCGCAGAGCCGTGGAAAATCCCGGAGGTCTCGGAGCTACCGGAAATCCCGGTTCACTTCGCCAGCGACCCTGTCGGATTCCAACCCTACCGCCGCGATCCAGTCACGCTCGCGCGCCCCTGGGCCATCCCCGGAACCCCCGGCCTCGAGCATCGCATCGGAGGAATCGAGAAACAGGACGTCACCGGCAACGTGAATTACGATCCGCTCAACCACGAATACATGGTCCGTACCCGTGCAGCAAAAGTGGAAGCAGTGGCGGACGACATTCCCGACCTCGTGCCCGAAGGCGATCCCTCTGGCGACTTGCTGATCGTAGCCTGGGGCTCGACGCACGGCCCCGTCACCGCCGCGCTCAAGGCCCAACGGGCCAAGGGTCGTCGCATCGGACACGTCCACCTGCGCCACTTGAACCCGATGGCAAAAAATCTGGGCGAGCTGCTGAAGGCTTACGACCAGGTGCTCGTCCCCGAAATGAACATGGGGCAACTAATCATGATTCTCCGAGCCAAGTTCCTGATTGACGCGCAAGGCTTGAACAAGATTCAGGGCAAACCCTTCAAGCAATCGGAGATCGAAAGCAAGATCGAAGAAATGCTGGGCTAATGCCCCGCTGCGTCGAGGAGAGTAAGCATGGCCACGGATACCTTGCCGGTTTACACCAAGAAGGATTATCAAACAGACCAGGAAATTCGCTGGTGCCCGGGCTGCGGTGATTACGCCATCCTGTCCGCGACTCAAATGGTTTTCGCTGACCTGGGGATTCCCCGCGAGAAATTCGTGATCATCTCCGGCATAGGCTGCTCCAGCCGCTTCCCGTATTACATGAATACCTACGGCTTTCACACGATCCACGGCCGCGCCCCGGCCGTGGCCACCGGCGTAAAACTTGTACGCCCCGACCTCGATGTCTGGGTTGTCACTGGCGACGGCGATTCGCTCTCGATCGGCGGCAATCACACCATTCACATGCTGCGCCGCAACGTGGGCATCAAAGTCCTAATGTTCAACAACAAGATTTACGGTCTGACCAAGGGCCAATATTCACCGACTTCCGAGATCGGCAAGAAAACAAAGTCCACTCCCTTCGGCACGGCGGATCGTCCTTTCAATCCCATCGCCCTTGCCATCGGAGCGGAAGGCACATTCGTCGCGCGCTCGGTGGACGTTTTCCAGCAGCACTTGAAAGAGACTCTGAAGAAGGCCGCCGCGCATCAAGGCTCGGCCTACGTCGAGATTCTGCAGAACTGTAATATCTTCAACGATGGCGCCTGGGAGTCCATCACCGAAAAAGACGCGCGCAGCGAGCATGTACTGCAGCTTGAGCACGGTAAGCCGCTCATTTTCGGAAAAAATCGAGACAAGGGCATTCGCCTGACCGGCCTTGATCTGGAAGTGGTGCCTCTGGGCGACGGCATCACCGAAAAAGATCTACTCGTTCACGACGAGCATCACCCGCGCCCGGCGTACGCTTTCCTTCTCGCGCACATGGAGCAGCGCCCGGGTTTCCCTACACCCATCGGGGTCCTGCGCGCCTGGGAGGATTTGCCACGCTACGAGGACGTCGTCGCAGATCAGATTCACCAGGTGCAATCCAAGCGCGGCAAGGGCGATCTGGCAAAACTTCTCCGCGCCGGAGATACCTGGGAAATTCGCGCCTAGTTTCACTCCGCAGAAATTTTCTTGATTGGCGTCCTCCGCCATAGCGGAGGGCGCCTTTTTCCTGTACGGGGAAAGGTTCCAACTTTAGTGGCCCGACTGCGCTGCCGCTTTCGCTCGCCTCGATCGCGGCGCGGCAGGCAAAGGTTTTGAATCGCGGGCGTTCGCTTGCTGCGAAGGCAGCGCCGGCAACTGCGTGAGCCCCCGCTCGCGCGCAGCAGCGAATTCGCTCCAGTCGCGTTTCTCGACTGGTCCCGCCGGTGGCAGCGGCAGCCGCTCGAAGTTCAGAAATTGCCCGCCCCGCTGAATCCGAAAATCAAGATGCGGCCCCGTTGCAAGCCCGGTCATGCCCACCAAGCCAATGCGCTGGCCCTGCTCCACCTTCTGCCCCGAACGCACCAGCACGCGCGAGAGATGCATGTAGTAGGTGCTGTAGCCGTTGGTGTGTTGGATCTCCACCAGATTCCCCGCCCCGCCCTTGGGCCCAGCCCATCTCACACGCCCATCACCGATGGTCTGCACCGGCGTCCCGGTTGGCGCGCCATAATCAATGCCCAAGTGCGGCCGCGTCTGTTTCAAGATGGGATGAAACCGATGCGCGCTGTAATGCGAAGTAATCGGCGCGGCAAACTTCAGTGGCGAGTGCAGAAACGCCTTCTTCATGGACTTGCCTTCCGGTGTGAAATATGCGGGATGACCGGAACCATCGTGGAACAGCACGGCGCGGTACGCGCGGCCTCCATTGTTGTACTCGGCGGCGAGAATGCGGCCATAGGATGCTACGGAGCCGTCGGCGAAGGTTCTCTTTTCCACCACCACGCGAAATGTGTCGCCTGGTCGCGGATCGGTATAGAAATCCAGGTCATATCCAAAAATATCCGCGAGTCGCATCGCCAGTTCGGGCCGCTCGCCTACATCCACAATAGACTCGAACAGCGAGCCACGGATCTCGCCGCTCACTCCTGCAGTTTGTGTCTCCGAAGGAATCGTCTGAATCTCGGAATGGAAATCGTCGCCCGCTGGAGCGATCCACAGCGCGTGCTCACTATCAATCCGGTAGCGCACGGCGCGCAACTCTCCAAACACAGAACGCCCGACCGCCACTTGATTTCCCGCGCGCACGTGCCGCAGATTAAAGACAGGCTGCGCCGCCGCCGTGATGCGTGCGGCAAGGAATGAATCGACTCCCATGGCCTCCAGCAACGCATGAAACGGCAGGCGCGGCGGAACAACCCTCTGCGTGAACAGGATCAGTTTCTCCTGCGTGCGAACCGCTTCCTCGTGCGCCATGGAAGCCTGCGCCGAAATCTGCCGCTCGGCCATACCCCGCACGTGGTAAGACCATCCCACGATCCCCGTGCCAGCCGTTGTCAATGCCAACCAGAAAATGATTTTGCCGCGATTCACCTTCGCCCCTCGACTGCTCTTCTCAGAGGCGGGCAGAATAACCCAGGCACGCTGGGGTGCAAAAGTGGAAAGGCTTGTGCGTGACTCGAGCAAGTCAACAGGGATGGAGCGGGCTGGTTATTGAGAGGGGCCTGCCGACCCAGCATAGAGCGCGTTGCTCCTGGCGTCGGCGAAATAATTGCGTTCGCGCAGGCCGTGGTAAATCCGGCCGGCGATCTCGGAAGCATGCGGGCCGTTGACGCTATGCCCGCCACCACGTATCAGCACGATAAGCACGATCTTCGGGTGAGCCTGATCCGCGTAAGAAACAAACCAGCCCAGGCGCCCGCCGAGCGATTCATCATTGCAAGTGCCGGTCTTTCCCAGCGCTTGCTCGCCGTAAGGATCGTAGCTCTGCCTCGCCGTGCCGTAGAGAACTGCAGCAAGCATTCCTTCGCGCAAATCGGGGAGCAGCGGTGCGATGTCAAGTTCGCGTCGGATGCGCGGCTGAAAATTCTGCCGCTCCAGGTCCGTCCGCGGATATTGCAGGTAGTACTGCGTCCCGCCGTTGGCGAGGGTCGAAACCAGCGATGCAAGCTGAAGCGGCGTGATGCGGATGCCCTCGCCAAAACTCGACATGCGCGCAACGCCACCGTAAGCAGGCGGCCTCGATGGCAGCAGGCCAGGCTGTTCTTCCGGGATGTTGTACCCCGCGCGATCGCCGAGCCCTAATAGCTGCGCGTATTTGATGACCGTGTCGAATCCGAGCTGCGAGCCCACATGCTCGAAGAAAGTGTTGTTCGAGTGCGCCATCGCCTCGGTTAGGTCCATGTAGCGGCGGCGGTCAATGCGGATCATAGTGTCGTGCGAGATCGCGCCTTCCTCGAGGCCCGCCAGTGCAATCACGGGTTTGATCGTCGAGCAAGGTTCGAACCCGGAGGAGAATACCATCTTCTGATTGACAATCGTGAGGATGCGTCCCGTCGTCGGGTCCATTGCCAGCACCGAACCATTCGAGTGGCCCAGCGCGTCCACAGCGATTTGGCGGACGATCGGATCGTCGTAAGCCGAGGAATCGTCTCTTGCCGGATCAGCATGGTTGGAAAGCTGTCGCGAGCGTTTTGCGCGTCTCGAAGGCCCCGCGGCGGAAGCAATTCCCACGGCGCCTGCAAGAAAAAGACAAACTATCGATACTGCTTGACTAAGGGCTGGGGTACGTCGCACTGGTTCCTCGATTGGCCCGTACAATACTTCAAGACCACCCGCTTCATCCTACAACTAAATTCTACGGAAGTGTAGGAATCGCGCGCAACTGTAAAGGAGGCCAGCGTTCCTCTGAACGCACTCCTGGCCGCTCGTACCATTGCGGCCAGGTACGCTGGGAGAAGCCACAAGGGGGGCAAGCCGAGAATACGACCGCGCCCCAGGCATCGAGCGAAGGAACGCGCAACTACCGGCCTGGGCGGCCTTGCGACGCCACGGCGGCCTTGGCAGCAGGCTTCGGCCCGTCTGTCGGGGCCGCCTTGGCCGCCTCTTCCAGCTTGGGCGCAGTATGGTTGGCAAGCCCGAGCGACTTGCGCAGCTCGTGCTCGATCTTGTCGCGGATATCCCTATTTTCCTTCAGAAAAACGCGCGCGTTCTCGCGCCCCTGGCCCAGGCGCTCCGACTTGTAAGAAATCCAGGTGCCCGATTTCTCGAGCAGTCCATTGGCAACGCCGAGATCCAGCAAATCGCCTTCGCGCGAGACGCCTTCGCCGTAAATAATGTCGAACTCAGCTTCGCGGAATGGCGCGGCAACTTTGTTCTTCACGATTTTGGCGCGCGTGCGCGAGCCTACCACGCGGTCCCCTTCTTTGATGGACTGAATGCGCCGGATGTCCACGCGAATCGAAGAATAAAATTTCAGCGCACGCCCGCCGGTGGTGGTCTCTGGATTGCCAAACATCACGCCGATTTTCTCGCGGATTTGGTTGATGAAAATTAAGCAGGTCTTCGATTTCGACACAATCGCCGTCAGCTTCCGCAGCGCTTGCGACATCAGCCGCGCCTGCAACCCCATCTGCGGGTCGCCCATATCGCCTTCGAGTTCCGCGCGTGGTACCAGTGCCGCCACCGAGTCCACCACTACCACGTCCACGGCATTCGAGCGGATCAGCGTCTCTGCAATCTCCAGCGCTTGCTCGCCATTGTCCGGCTGCGATACCAGCAGATTGTCCACGTCCACGCCCAATTTGCGCGCGTATGCCGGGTCCAGCGCGTGTTCCGCATCAATAAATGCCGCCTGACCACCTAGCTTCTGGGCTTCCGCGATCACATGCAAAGTGAGCGTCGTCTTGCCGCCCGATTCCGGCCCGTACACTTCGACGACGCGCCCGCGCGGAAACCCGCCCACTCCCAATGCCGCATCAATGGAGATCGACCCCGTCGGAATCACGTTCACGGGCACCAGTACGTCCCGGTTCCCCAAGCGCATGATCGAGCCTTTGCCGTACTGCTTCTCGATTTGTGAAATTGCCAGATCCAGATTTTTTGTTCTTTCGTCGGTCATCGTGCACCTCAAGAAGGAGTTCGTCCAGTACCTGGGGATGCCGGCCACACAGTTTACCACTCTGCCCCACCCCGCCTATCCGCATTTCTACGGTCACAATATCACTAGGCGAACAAAAAGCAAAGACCATTCTTGGCCCTTAAGAGCCGCCGCCCGGCCAGAGACCGTCTACATGTTGATGTCTTTGTGGCTAAGGGAAACGAAAATCAGGTGCTTCAGTTGCGGGATCTGTGGCATGTTGTCGGCGGCAGGCCAGCCCTTCCATTTTTCCGGCAGCCCCTCGGCCTGAATCTGTTCGTCAGTCTTTCCTGCCGCGATTTCTCTCCTCACCTGCTCGATGGAATCCTGGAGTAGCGCAACATACTCACGAATTTCGGAGCGCGTGGAGAGTTCGCCGTGGCCGGTGATCACGATGGTCTCATCATTGATGCGCGCAGCGATTCCCGAGAGCGTTCCCACCAACCCCTCCATGTCCGCTCCCTCGGCCAACTGTCCCTTGCCGTGGAAAACGTCGCCCGTCTGCACGATGTTTGCGCCCGTGAAATAGACGATCGCGTCGCCATCGGTGTGCGCCACGCCGTAATGCACCATCTCAACGTCCTCGCCCGCAAAATGGATCATCAGCGATTCCTTAAAGGTCACGCGCGGCCAGGCGCGCTCCGGATAAGGGCCAATGGGCGTCGGTGACCACCAGGGCCTTTGCTCAGTCACCAGCCGCTTGCGCGCATTTTCGTGCGCCACAATCACCGCATCCGGCCCGAAGATTTCGTTACCCCCCACGTGGTCGTAGTGCCAGTGCGTGTTCACTAGGAAACGCACCGGCCGTTTGCCCAGCCCGTCGAGCGCCTCCTGAATCACCGCATGCGAGGCCGGTTCCGGGTGATCCACTAGCAAGTAGCCGTCAGGCCCGGCGAGAAGGCCGATATTGCTGACGGAATCGCCCGCGCGCACTTGAATCACCGACACATTTCCGCGCAGGTGCACCAGCCTTGCAGTGGCTTTTGAGTAGTCCACCTTTCCCATTTGAAGCGCAAGCGCAGGGCGAGCGGCAAGCAGAACTACAAACACGAGGGCCATGCGGACCGTCAACTTCATCGCGGTATCTCCGGGTCAGAACATAACACGGCGAGGATCGGTTGCGCGGATTTAGACGTGCCGCAGCATTTGAAGTGAGCGGTCGGGGAAACTACCAGCGGCAGTCACGGAAGCGGGCGGCGCCAGATTTGCCGCGACTGCACGATTCGCGTGCAGGCGATCCAGCTCCCGTCGGGCGACACGCGCGGGTGCATCAAATTGCCGGAATCGTGCGTCAACTGTTGGGGAGCGCCGCCGGCCCGCGGCACGGAAAATAATTGCAGACCCTCGCCGGCCAGAGCACTGTAGATGATGCTCTTGCCGTCCGCTGTCCAATCCAAACCGCCGTAGGTAGTCCCCTGATAGTCGAGCAGCTTTGCGGCCTGCGAGCCATCTTCATGCGCAATCCAGATAGCGCGCTTCCCATCGCCGCGATTGTCCTCAATGGCGATCTCTCGCCCGTTGGGCGACCACGCCCCCCACTGTGCGCTGCGAATCTCCTCAGCCAATGGAAGCATATCCGTACGAAGTGCGCGCCCAACCTCCAGATCCACGGTCGTGACCCACAATTTATCAATCCCCGGCTCTCCGCCTCGCACCCAGGAGCTGTACAACAACTTCTGCCCATCGGGCGACCAGTAGGCCGGCCCCGTCTCCCACCCGAAATCCGTCAGCCGGATTTCCGGAGCTTTCGGATCATCAGACTTGCGCAGATAAATATCATCCGTACTGCCCGCACTCGAGTACTCCGGCACGGGCGTCTTCGACCGGTGTGAGTGGAAAGCGATCCAGTGCCCGTCGGGCGACCATGCCGGAGGAAAATCCTCGTGGTAACCGGAAATAATCACAGACGGCGCCGAACTACGCCGCCCTTTTTCATCCACGCCCACCACAGCAGCATCCAGATCCAGAGCCCAATCCGCCAATCGCCAGTCACCAAATGAATAGCCAATGCGCTTGCTGTTCGGGCCCCACATCGGAACTTGCCCGCCGGTCACAATCTCCCTTGCCGCGCCACCTGTCGCCGGTACCACCACGATCGAGTCCGCTGTCAGATTTCGCGACCAATACAGACTCCCGCTGATGATCGCAGGTTCAAAATTATCTTCGCGCGCGGATTCCACCACCACGTGCCGCATCCCGGTAGAGACATCGACCTGATAAATCTTCAGCCAGCGATCGGCCTCCGGCCGATGCCGCGCTTCATTGTTGGGCGCGCCACTGGTCGCAAGTGCAACGTAAACACTCCGCCCATCCGGAGAAATCGCCATGCTCCCGCGCTCGGGACTTGCGTCCAGATTGCTCGCCAGAGTTTTCGTGCTCTTCGAGTGCAGCAGGATACGGATTAGTGACGATTCTCCGGCCTCGCGAAACACTAGGGCATACAGCGCATTCCCGTCGGGCGCGAATGCCATGGACGTGATTCTTCCCGCTACCTGATAATTCTTGAGTTCGCCCAACGGCCCCGCCAAGAGCCCCCCATCCAACTCGCCCGGCCGGTAATACGCGATTTCGCTTCCATCCGCGGAGCA
>Ga0210384_10001880_pt1 | contig 26981 bp, 9 predicted proteins | sample IncBWH2MmetaG_FD_160574 | JGI IMG/M metagenome (GOLD analysis project Ga0210384, IMG submission 160574) | Forest soil microbial communities from Barre Woods Harvard Forest LTER site, Petersham, Massachusetts, United States - Inc-BW-H-2-M | ecosystem: Environmental > Terrestrial > Soil >...
CGCCGATAGCGGGACTCAGTACTGGCATGTCAATCTGGGAACCCCGATAGCCAACACCGACTACGGCGCCGGCTGCGTGGATATCAACGGCAACGCCGGGATCATCGGCACGCCGGTGATTGATCCCGTTGCGGGAACGCTTTACGTCGTAAACTCCCTCAACAGCGGCGGCGCTTTTTCCTTCATGCTGCACGCGCTCAGTATTAGCACCGGGGCGGACAAGGCCGGAAGCCCGGTGCAGATTACCAACACGGCTTTTAGCGCTTTGGTCCAGAACCAGCGCGCGGGTTTAGCGCTAAGCAATGGCAACGTTCTGGTTCCCTTCAGCTCCCACTGCGACATGGGGGCATATCACGGATTCCTGTTTGCTTACAACGCTTCGACTCTGGCGCCGGTGGCGGTTTTTAACACGTCGCCTACGGGCAGCCAGGATAGCCTGTGGATGTCAGGGCAAGGCCCGGCGGTCGACTCGGCGGGCAACATTTATTTCGGAACCAGTAACGGCACCTGGGACGGAGTTTCGAACTTTAGCGAGAGCTTCATCAAGCTCAACCCGAACCTCACGCTTGCCGACTGGTTTACCGCTGCAAATCACGCGAACCTGGATGGAGGCGATCTAGACCTCGATACCTCAGGCCCGCTGCTGGTGCCGCCGGGGAACCGGCTGATCATGGTCGGCAAATCCGCCACGGGATATGTGATCAACGCCACCAACCTTGGGCATCTGGGCGACGCGAGCGCCGTGCAGACGATCACGCTCGGTGGAGCCCTTCATGGCAGCGCTATCTATTGGAACAGCGCCGTGAACGGACCCGAAGTCTACATGTGGGCCCAAAGTGACAACTTGAAGGCGTTTCAGTTCAACGGCAACACTTTGAACACGCCCAATTTTCAGACGAGCTCCGATTTTATCGGCGGAGAACCCGGCGCCTATCTCTCGCTTTCGGCCAACGGCAACACCAACGGGATCGTGTGGGCCAACGCTGTCCTCAGCGGCGACGCCAATCACGGCACGATCCCTGGTGTTCTCCGGGCATTTAACGCCAACAATATCGCCACTGAGCTTTATAACAACCAGCAGAACGCTGGCCGCGATAGCTGCAATAATTTCGCCAAGAATGGCTACTCCACAATCGCCAACGGAAAAGTGTATCTCCCGAGCTTTGGCACAGCCGACGCCGGTAGCGGGCAACTTTGCGTCTACGCTGTGTTGCCTACCAATTGCACTGTGCCTACGATCCCAACTGGGTTAAGTGCGACCGCAGCTTCCAGCAGTCAGATCAACTTGAGCTGGATGGCTGGCACGTCGAACTGCCCGGTCAGCTACAGCGTTTTCCGCAGCACAACGCCAGGGTTTACGCCCTCTATCAATAACCAGATTGCGAGTGCGATTTTCGCTACGACTTACTCAGACCCCACGGTTGTAGCCTCTACCACCTACTACTACCTGGTGGAAGCAACCACTTTGGCGGGCGCTTCCGCGCCTTCGAACCAGGGCAGCGCAACCACACCAACCGGCTTGGCAGCGTTTGCCATCAACTCCGGGGGAAGCGCGGCGGGCAGCTTCATCGCCGATACTGATTTCAATGGTGGTGGCGCCTCCATCTCGGCGAACATTATTGACAGCTCGGCGGTTACCAACCCTGCGCCCCAGGCGGTTTACCAGAGCGAACGATTCGGCAACTTCACTTACACCATTCCGGGTTTCAATCCCGGAGCTCCTTACACCGTGCGGTTGCACTTCGCTGATTTTTTCTGGAGCACGGCGGGGCAGCGCGTGTTCAACGTTTTGATCAACGGAACGCAGGTGCTGACCAACTTCGACATTATTGCCGCGGCTGGGGCCAAGAATAAAGCGATCGTTGAGCAGTTTAATGCGAATGCAAATCCCAGCGGCCAGTTTGTGATCCAGTATGTAACCGTCAAGGACAACGCCAAGTCCAGCGGTATCGAAATTATCAGCAGCGGCGGTTGCAGCGCGCCCACAGCTCCGAGCGCACTGGGCGCCACCGCAATTTCCAGCAGCCAGATCAACCTGAGTTGGACCGCGAGCACTTCATCCTGCACGCCCAGTTATAACGTGTTCCGCAGCACTACCTCGGGCTTCACGCCCTCGAGCGGCAACCAGATTGCGAGCGGAGTATCCGCCACGACTTACTCGGACATCGGTCTGACGGCTTCGACGACGTACTTCTATTTAGTGGAAGCCACCAACTCGGGCGGGACATCAGCAGCCTCGAACCAAACCAGCGCAACCACACAAGCTGGGACAGGCGGCGGCAGCATCCAGATCAACTCCGGCGGTCCGGCGGTAAGTCCGTTCGTGGCCGACGAAGATTTTGTGGGAGGGGGGGCCAGCGGCACCGGCAACACAATAGACACATCCGCTGTAATCAATCCGGCGCCGATGGCGGTCTATCAGACCGAGCGCTTCGGCAACTTCACCTACACCATTCCCGGCCTCAATGCCGGGGCTTCCTACACGGTGCGGCTGCACTTCGCCGAATTCTACTGGACGATGGTGGGGCAGCGCGTCTTCAACGTTCTGATCAACCAGAACCAGGTGCTCACTAACTTCGACATCATTGCGGCTGCGGGAGCGGCGAATAAGGCAATCGTCGAGCAGTTCACGGCTACCGCCAACAGCAGCGGCCAGATCGTGATTCAGTATGTCACTGTCAAGGACAACGCCAAATCCAGCGCCATTGAAATCATCAGCGGCGGTGGTTCTTGCACTGCGCCGTCGGCCCCAACTGGATTGAGCGCCACAGCAGCATCCAGCAGTCAGATCAATTTGAGCTGGACGGCAAGCACGTCATCTTGCGCGGTGAACTACAACGTCTTTCGCAGCTTGACGTCAGGCTTCACGCCTTCGAGCAGCAACCAGATTGCGAGCAACGTGAGCAGTACTTCGTTCTCGGATACGGGGCTGGCGGCTTCGACAACCTATTACTACGTAGTGGAAGCCACGAACGCGGGCGGTACATCAGCAGCTTCCAATCAGACGAGTGCAACCACGCAAGCCGGAACGGGAGTTGTCCAGATCAATTGTGGCGGTCTCGCGGTAAGCCCCTTCGTGGCCGATGAGTTCTTCTCCGCCAGCGGCACCATCAATCACGCCAACACCATTGACCTGAGCGGGGTGACGAACCCGGCGCCGATGGCCGTTTACCAAAGCGCGCGCATTGGGAATTTTACCTACACGATTCCGGGTTTTGCCGCCGGATCGAGCCATACCGTGCGCCTGCACTTTGCCGAGACTTACTTCACCGCCGCTGGTTCGCGGACGTTTAACGTGAGCATCAACGGCACGCAGGTGCTGACCAACTTCGATATTGTTGCGGCCGCCGGCGCCAAGAACAAGGCAGTGATCAAACCGTTCACTGCGAATGCAAATGCCAGCGGCCAGTACGTGATCACGTTCACGACCGTGGTCAACAACTCACTGGTGAGCGGGATCGAGGTCCAGTAGCAATCGAGCGATTGAATCCAGGAGGCATGCAATGCTGGAACACAAAAAAATCGGCGCGATCACTCTGTTTCTGGTCCTGGCGTTATTTTGTGTGCCGGGAACTGCTTGGACCCAATCTCCCGTTGGAGTGACGGTTGACCAAACCACCCCCGGACAGACGGTCTCCCCTGACTTCGAGGGCTTCAGCGTCGAAATGCTCCTGGCCTTTCCCGACAGCAGCGGGAACTACCTATTCAGCGGGAATAACACCGCTCTCATCGGAATGTTCAAGAGCCTTGGCATCAAAAGCCTGCGCATGGGCGGCAACAGCGCCGACAATGTCGCCGATAACAACGGCCAGCTCCCAATCGATGCAACCTGCGCGGCGGCCAATAAATGCCCCAACGCCGACAGCCTGTACGCCTTTGCCCAGGCCGCCGGCGTCAATGTGCTCTTCACGTTGCGATTGAAGGTTTACGATCCGAACGCAGCCGCTGTAGAAGCTGGTTACATCATGAAGCACTACGCTGGGTTGACCAAGTGCTTTCAGGTGGGCAACGAGCCGAACGTCTACATCGACAGTTACAGCACATACGACACCGATTTCAAGGCTTATAGGAGTGCAGTCTTGAACGTTGCTCCCACCGCGACGTTCTGTGCTCCGGCAGTGACCAATGGCGGCGGCCAGCCCTGGGCCGAGTCATTCGCGACCGAGTACAAGGGGGACCCAACGATTCAATTGGTCTGCGGACACTATTACCCGGGTGCACGGACAGGCACGATTACCGGCGACATCAACTATATATTGGACCCCAGCAGACTGGTCGGAGGCGCGAACAACTACACCCAGTACTACAACAACTTTCCAAGTTTCGCCGTAGCCGCAGGAGAAACCTGGCGGCTCGAGGAGACCAATAGCCTGGTCAGCCAGGGCGAGACGGGCGTGAGCGACGTTTATACATCTACGCTTTGGGCGCTTGACTACCAGCATTGGTGGGCCCAGCAGCGCAACGCCGGCGGGCTCAATTTTCACGAAGGCGCTTCGTCTGTTTATAACGCCTTCGTGCCGACTACGTTGAGCAGCAGCTACACCGCCAGACCTGTTGCCTATGGAATCAAGGCCTTCAGTCTCGGGGGCGCGGGGCAAAACGTCACAACTACGGTCAGCTCGAATCCGAATAGTGTCAATATCACGGCCTACGGCCTGCTGGATCCCACAACGGGAAACTTGTTCGTAACCCTCATCAATAAGGAGCACTTCACGGGAGCGAAGAACGCGACGGTTACTCTGAATCCTGGGGCAGCTTATACCGGCGGAAAAATGTGGGCTCTGCAGCAAGCGAACGGCGACGTTACCGTTGCCACCGGCATTACGCTTGGTGGTGCAACCATCGGTGGAGACGGCACCTGGAACGGCACGGCGTCTACGATCTCGCCAGCGAGTTCCGGAGATTTCAGCATCGCTGTCCCTGCAGCCAGTGCAGCCATCGTAGAGTTGACCGGAAAAGGCACTCCACCACCACCACCGCAACCGCCTTCAAACTTGGCGGCCAGCGCCATTTCCAGCAGCCAGATCAACCTGAGTTGGACAGCCTCGCCGACCTCGGGCGTTACTTACAGCATTTTCCGCAGCACGACCTCTGGATTCACGCCCTCCAGCGGCAACCAGATCGCGAGCGGGGTAAGCACCACGTCCTTCTCGGATACGACGGCATCGTGCAATACCACCTACTTCTATCTAGTGGAAGCCGCCAACGTGGGCGGCACCTCCGCGCCAGCCAACCAGGCCAGTGCGACAACCCAGGCCTGCGTTACTCCAACCATTCAGATCAACTCCGGCGGGCCGGCGGTGAGTCCGTTTGTAGCCGATGAAGACTTTGCGGGCGGCGGCACCATCAACCACGCCAACACCATTGACCTGAGCGGAGTGACTAACCCCCCGCCGATGGCGGTTTACCAGACGGGGCGCACAGGCAATTTCACCTACACCATTCCGGGATTTAGTCCCGGATCGAGCCAGACGGTGCGGCTGCACTTTGCTGAGACCTTCTTCTCGACGACTGGTTCCCGGGTCTTCAATGTGAGCATCAACGGGACACAGGTGCTGACGAACTTCGATATCGTTGCGGCTGCGGGCGCCAAAAACAAGGCCGTCATCGAGCAGTTCAATGGTGAAGCTGCGAACTCCAGCGGCCAGTACGTGATTCAGTTCACCTCGGTAGTCAACAATTCGCTGGTAAGCGGGATCGAAATCACGACGGGTGCTGTTTGCAACATACCCACAGCGCCCAGCGGTCTGACCGCGATGGCGGTTTCCAGCAGCCAGATCAACCTGAGCTGGACCGCCAGCACGTCGAACTGCACGCCGACCTACAACGTGTTCCGCAGCACGACATCGGGCTTCACGCCGTCAAGCAGCAACCAGATCGCCAGCGGAATCATGGGCACGTCCTTTTCTGATACTGGGCTGGCGGCTTCGACGCCGTACTTCTATTTAGTAGAAGCCACCGATTCAGCGGGCACATCGGCGGCATCCAATCAGGCCAGCGCAACCACGCTTGCCTCTTGCACAACAGTGCCCACCGCGCCCAGCGGGCTGGGGGCGACGGCAGTTTCCGGGAGCCAGATCAACTTGAGCTGGACTGCAAGTACGGCGTCAGGATGCACGGTCACCTACAACGTGTTCCGCAGCACGACTTCGGGCTTCACACCGTCAAGCAGCAACCAGGTCGCCAGCGGAGTGACGGGTACCGCCTTCTCCGATACCGGGCTGGCCGCTTCGACGACGTATTTCTATCTAGTAGAAGCCACCGACTCGGCGGGCACATCCGGACCATCGAATCAAGCCAGCGCAACCACGATCATATTGCAGTGTTTCTGCATCAATGCCGGTGGCCCGGCAGTGAGCCCATTTCTCGCCGATCAGGACTTCGCCGGAGGCGGCACCATCAATCACGCCAACACCATTGATCTGAGCGGGGTGACGAACCCAGCGCCCATGGCGGTCTACCAAACCGCGCGTGTGGGGAACTTCACCTACACACTTCCGGGCTTCACTGCGGGATCAAGTCACACCGTGCGGTTGCACTTTGCCGAGACCTTCTTTTCAACCGCCGGTTCCAGGACATTTAACGTGAGCATCAACGGGACGCAGGTATTGACGAACTTCGATATCGTTGCCGCCGCGGGCGCCAAGAACAAGGCGGTGATCGAGCAGTTCACCGAGAACGCGAATTCCAGCGGGCAGTACGTGATCACGTTCACCTCGGTAGTTAACCAATCGCTTGTCAGCGGGATCGAGATTCAGTAGCAGTGGCAACCAACTCAATTTTTGGAGGAGTGCATGAAAACGCAGTTTGATTCGAGTCGCACTATAAAGCGGGTGGGTCTGTTCCTGCTTATCATTGCCATCGTCGCCGCTCCGGTAGCGGCTCAAACACGTCAATTCACCATCAAGAACAATTGTTCTGAAACCGTTTGGTTGGCAGGCGCGGGCACTCCAACGCCGGTCTTCAACGGTTCCCCCGGCGGGTTGGCAATGGCGCCCGGCACCACCGTAATCACCAGTGTTCCAGCACCGTGGGTGGCAGGCAGGTTCTGGGGACGGCGGAACTGCACCTTCGACAGCAGCGGCAAAGGATCATGCGCCACCGGCGACTGCGGCGGTCTGTTGCAATGCACACATACCGGGGCGGGGAATACCAGCCTGGCTGAGTTTACCCTGACCGGCACCACCGGCAGCGACAACTACGACGTCAGCCTGGTGGATGCCTTCGATTTTCCCATTTCGATCCAGCTCGACGACCCTGCTCCCTCGCACTGCGTCAATCCCGCGTGCCAGACGGATTTGCGCACTTTGTGCCCCGCAGACCAACAGAATAAGGATGCGGCGGGCAACGTGGTCGGGTGCAAGAGCTTGTGCGGAAAGTACAGCACACCCAACTACTGCTGCGGTGGTCCCTATGGCGTGCCGGGAGCGTGTAACAACGTTTCCTGGAATACGAATTTCCGCGCAACGGTCGTCAAAAACGCATGCCCATCGGTCTACGGCTATGCTTATGACGATGCTTCCAGCGATTTCGGATGTCATCCTCCTGCCGCACCCGGTTATATAGTCACTTTCTGCCCGGATTCCAGCGTTCCTAACGCGAACCCTAATACCAACCCTACTTTCACGATTACCGCTAGCGATAACGGCCAGACAGTAGCGCCGGGTAACTCCGTCACCTACCACCTCAACGTTATAGCAAGCAGCACCTTCAGCGGGACGGTGAATCTGGGCACGGCCCACATGCCGCAAAGCTGCACCTGGGCGGCCGGAGGAGCGGCAAGCTGTTCTACTGCCGCGTCATCGGCGACCTTTAGCACAACATCGGTGGCGCTTACGCCTGGCGCAACCGTCCCGGTTACGCTGACGATCAAAGCCAACGCCAGCCCAGCGCCGATCTTAGGCACAAGCAACATCGAAGTGATTGGGCAAAGCGGCGCTCTGGAGAATGTTTGGGAAGGCGCATTAACTGTGGCGGATCCTACAGCGCAGGATTACACGCTGCAAGTTACACCGAACACGCCGCAAACCATCGCACCGGGCGGTTCGATGGTTTACAACATGACTCTGACGCCGCTTAACGGCTTCACCGGGACCGTCAATTTCCTTTCCTTTGGTACGCCCCCGGGCACAGTCTCGTTCAGTCCGGGTTCAGTCACCTTGTCGGGCTCGGCCCAGACGGCAACTTTTACAGTCAACAGTTCAACAGGCGCCACGAAAAAGACTTATTATCCCCTGATTACGACATTCACCGGGAACCGCCTGCACGATTCCCAAAACGCCCTGACGCTGTCTACTGGCGGAACCCCAGACTTCACGATCTCAGCCACGCCCAGTTCGCAGAGCGTAGTTCAAGGGAATAGCACCACCTACACGGTATCGGTCGGTGCGCTGAACGGGTTCACTGGAACCGTGTCGCTGGGAGCCAGCGGTTTGCCTTCGGGCTCAAACGCGAGCTTCAATCCTGCCTCGATCAGCGGTTCCGGCACATCCACGCTTACGGTTACGACCGCAACCTCGACTCCGGCAGGGAACTATACGCTGACCATTACGGGCACGAGCGGCAGCTTGTCGCATCCTGCCAACGTTACACTGACGGTCACGGGCACGCCACCTCAACCACCCTCAAACCTGACAGCGAGCACGGTCTCCAGCTCCGCTATCAACCTGGGTTGGACACCATCGCCGACCTCGGGGGTGACCTACAGTGTCTTCCGCAGCACGACGTCCGGTTTCACACCTTCGAGCAGCAACCAGATTGCGAGCGGCGTGACCAGCACATCCTTCGCAGATTCTGGACTGACGTGCGGCACAATGTACTTCTATCAGGTGGAAGCCGCCAACGCGGGTGGTACATCCACGCCGACCAACCAGGCCAGCGCGGCAACTCAAACCTGCGTCGGGCCGAACCTCGCCATCAACTCGGGCGGGCCGGCGGTGGCTCCCTTTGCCGCCGACGTAGATTTCGTGGGCGGCGGCACGATCAATCACGCCAACACTATTGATTTGAGTGGCGTGACTAGTCCGGCGCCGATGGCGGTGTATCAGACCGCGCGTACAGGAAATTTCACCTACACGATTCCGGGTTTTGCCCCCGGGTCGAGCCAGACGGTGCGGCTGCACTTTGCTGAAACGTTCTTCGCGGCTGCTGGTTCCCGGGTGTTCAACGTGACTATCAACGGCACGCAGGTATTGACCAACTTCGATATCTTTGCGGCCGCAGGCGCGAAGAACAAAGCGGTCATCGAGCAGTTCACGGAAGCGGCAGATTCCAGCGGCAACTACGTGATCCAGTTCACCTCGGTGGTCAACAACTCTCTGGTGAGCGGGATCGAAATTCTCACGTCCCAATCTTGCGCGCCGCCCACCACGCCCAGCGGACTGAGCGCCATAGCAGCTTCCAGCAGCCAGATCAACCTGAGCTGGGCAGCGAGCAGTTCCTCCTGCGCGGTGACCTACAGCGTATTCCGCAGCACAACTTCCGGCTTCATACCCTCGAGCAGCAACCAAGTCGCGAGCGGAGTGACGGGCACGTCCTTCTCGGATGGAGGGTTGGCGTGCAGCACTACCTACTTCTATGTAGTCGAGGCTGTCAATTCGGGCGGCACATCAGCGTCGTCGAACGAGGTGAGTGCTACCACCCCACCCTGTATGGGAATCCGGATCAACTCGGGTGGGCCGGCGGTGAGTCCGTTCGTAGCCGACGTGGATTTCGCTGGAGGCGCCACAATCAATCACGCCAATACGGTTGATCTCAGCGGGGTGACCAACCCAGCGCCCATGGCGGTCTATCAAACCGCACGCGTGGGGAACTTCACCTACACGATTCCAGGATTCGGGGCGGGATCGAGCCACACGGTGCGGCTGCACTTTGCCGAGACCTTCTTTGCTTCCGCCGGCTCCCGAACGTTCAATGTGACCATCAACGGGACTCAGGTATTGACGAACTTCGATATTTTTGCGGCTGCCGGAGCCAAGAACAAGGCAGTGATTAAGCAGTTCACGGAAAACGCGAACCCCAGTGGCCAGTACGTGATCACGTTCACCTCAGTGGTCAACCAGTCTCTGGTGAGCGGGATTGAAGTCCAGTAGCAGCAGATTGGGAGGAGTGCATGAAAACGCAGCTTGGTTCGTGTAGCACAATAGAGCGAGCGGGTCTGTTTCTGATCATCATTGCCATCGTCGCTGCTCCGGCAGCGGCTCAAACGCGTACGTTCACGGTTAAAAATAATTGCTCCGAAACCGTTTGGGCGGCGGCGTCCGCCACCCAGGGGCCCCTCGTCTTCAACGGCACTTCTACGGGGGGTATAGAATTGCTCCCCGGCGCGACCGCAACCGCAACCGTTGCAATACCGTGGTCTGCGGGAAGGATCTGGGGGCGGCGAAACTGCACCTTCGACAGCAGCGGCAAGGGATCATGCGCCACCGGAGACTGCGGCGGCGTTCTGAATTGCGCGCATTCCGGGGCGGGGAACACCACGCTTACTGAGTGGACCCTCGACGGCGGCACCATCCCCGACAATTATGACGTCAGCATTGTGGATGCCTTCGATTTTCCCATCTCGATCCAGCTCGATGACCCCAACCCGAACCATTGTGTAAATTCCGCATGCTCGGCGGATCTCCGCAGCTTTTGTACGGGGGATCAGCGGACCCTGGATTCGGCGGGAAACGTGGTCGGGTGCAAGAGCCTGTTCGGAAAATACCTGACGCCGAACTATGGCTGCACCGGCCTGTATGGAGTGCCCGCATCCTGCAACAACGTCTCGTGGAACACGAATTGGCGGGGGACGGTCGTCAAGAAGCACTGTCCTTCCTCTTACGGCTATCCGTATGACGACCCTTCGAGCGACATCGCTTGCCTTCCCGCCCCCGCGACCGGCTATATCGTCACCTTCTGCCCGGCTTCGACGGTCCCCAACGGCGATCCCACGGTCTCACCGAGTTTTCTGATTACGGCCAGCAATGACGGCCAGACGGTGACCCCGGGTAACTCGGTGACCTACAACCTGAACCTCACGGCCAGCAGCACGTTTACCGGGACGGTGGCCCTAAGCTTGAACGACGCACCGTCGAGCTGCACGTGGTCCGGCACCGGTGGTAAATACTCATCGAGCTGCCATGTGGCTTCGACCGCCACGTTCAGCACGCCGTCGGTTTCGCTGACGCCGAACGCGGTAGTGCCTGTGACGCTGACCATCCATGCGAACACCAGCCCCGCCCCCAGCCTTCAAACCAGCGGTATCGAGGTGATGGGGCGTAGCGGCGCTTATCAGAATGTTTGGGAAGGGCAAATCACGGTGGCCGATCCTACGGCGCCGGATTACACGCTTCAAGTTACTCCCACTGCTCCGCAAACCATCGCGCCGGGCAGCTCGATTACCTATAACCTGACGCTCACGCCGTTGAACGCGTTCAGCGGGACGGTGAGCCTGGCTTCGTTTGGTGGTGTTCCGGGCACAGCCACGTTCAATCCGGCCACGGTTACGCTTTCTGGGTCGGGTTCCCAGACGGCTACGCTCACCCTTGCCACTCCGTCTACGGCGACGAAGAAGACCTATTACCCGCTCATCAGCACCTTTACTGCGAATCGCCTGCATGATTTCCAGACTAGCCTGACGCTGTCTACGGGTGGAACCCCAGATTTCACGATCGCAGCCACGCCCAGTTCGCAGAGTGTCGTAGCCGGAAATAGCACCACCTATACGGTGTCAGTCAGTCCGCAGAACGGCTTTACTGGGAGCGTGTCGCTGGGCGCCAGCGGATTGCCCTCCGGCGCGAGCGCCAGCTTTAATCCTGCCTCGATCAGCGGCTCGGGCACATCCATTGCGACCATTACGACCAGCAGCACAACTCCGGCAGGGAACTATACGCTCACTATCACCGGTACGAGCGGCAGCTTGTCGCATCCTGCGAACGTGACGCTGACAGTGACTGGGTCTGTACAGCCGCCGCAACCGCCCTCGAATCTCATGGCGAATGCGGTTTCCAGCTCCGCCATCAATCTGAGCTGGACAGCGTCGCCGACCTCCAGCGTTACCTACGATGTCTTTCGCAGCACGACGTCTGGTTTCTCACCCTCCAGCAGCAACCAGATTGCGAGTGGAGTGACAGTCACATCCTTCTCGGATTCTGGGTTGACCTGTAACACCGCGTACTTCTATCTGGTGGAAGCGGCAAATTCAGGCGGCACGTCGTCACCTTCGAACCAAGCCAGCGCAACCACGCAAGCGTGTGTTGTTGCGCCCGTCCAGATCAATGCCGGCGGGCCGGCGGTGAGTCCGTTCGCTGCCGACATGGACTTCACCGGTGGCAGCACCATTAATCACGCCAACACCATTGACCTGAGCGGAGTGACCAATCCGGCGCCCATGGCGGTCTACCAGACCGCGCGCGTTGGCACTTTCACCTATACGATTCCGGGCTTCACGGCGGGATCCAGCCATACCGTACGGCTGCACTTTGCTGAAACCTTCTGGGGGACGGCGGGGAGCCGAATCTTCAACGTGACCATCAACGGGACGCCGGTATTGACCAATTTCGATATCTTTGCCGCCGCTGGCGCCAAGAACAAGGCAGTCATCAAGCAGTTTACGGTGAACGCAAACAGCAGCAACCAGTATTCGATTACATTTACTACGCTGAAAGACAAGTCCTTGGTCAGTGGGATCGAAGTCCAGTAGCAATCAACTCGAGCCTGGGAAGTAGGCCCTCCCCCAGGCTCTTTTTTCGCTGGCTCTTTTTTCTCTGGAGGGGTACAGTTCTGCTTGTTGAGCGCCCGACAAGGCAGCTTGTTAAATTTAACGTTTTAAAAAGTTAATTTAACCGCATGAAACTTGACTCCTTTTGGGAAGCAGAAGAAACTCCGCGCTGGATAAAACTCAGCACTGTCTACAGCTGCTGAGGCAAGCAACGACGAGAGGAAGGGGTCTTTAAGGGGATGAAGCAGCTATGCAGCCTCCGCTCGGTGCTTGCGCCAAGCGCCCTGTTTGTAGGTGCTTAGCGCTTCCCATGGAAGCGTGGCATGGGCTCAACGGTGCCCTGTCCAACTTTGGGTGAACACCTCTGGCGCCACTGAGATCGTTATTGGCTTAAAGCAGCAACCGGCTGCCTTAGACGTGGGTGACACCAAGACTTTCCAGACGATGGAAGGTGATGGAGCAGTCCTTGTAAAGTGCGCTGGCACTCGCGAGTGTTCCACTACGCGCTCCCGGTGAATACCAGCGTGACTTTTCGCTGGCCGGGGACACCCGCAGGTACCGGGATGCACACAAGTTCGGAAAGCCGCAATCAGCGGAGACGGAATTCAGTAAGCTGGCTCGCGCAGGTCTCAGCGTGAGCGGCTGCATGAAGTAGGAGCAAGGGGAAGGCAAAACATAGAGACCATACTTTGTAACACTCTGGAGGAGAGAAACAGCCATGAAGACGAATCTAAATCAGTTAAAACAAGAGGCACATGCTGATCGTTCAAAGCGCGTGCATTTTCGAACATCACTTCTTTTGCAAGCGAGCGGGCAATTTCGCTGGTTTGCGTTAGCGGCCTTCGCGGCCGTATTTGCGGTTTTGTTTCTGACCGCGTTTGCACAGCCTGCCAGCGCGCAGGATGTCTTCGGGCGCATCTCCGGGACGGTCACAGACACTCAGGGCGCCGTTATTCCTGATGCGACCATCACCATTACCAACGAGCAGACGAAGATTTCACGGAGCCTGAAAACTGATGCTCACGGCTTCTACGTTGCTGACGATCTGCCCGTCGGCTTGTATACGGTGGGCGCTACTGCACAACAGGGTTTTAAGGGCCTCAAAAAGACGGGCAATGATTTGTCCGCCGGTGCTCACTTGGCCGTGGATTTGCAGCTCCAGGTCGGCGCCACTACCGATGTCGTAGAGGTGACCGCAACAGGTGAGACCGTCAATACGGTTTCCGGCGAGCTCGCCCGTACCGTCGATACTCAGCAGGTGCAGAACCTGGCCCTCAACGAGCGCAACTACGTAGAGTTGGTTTCGCTTATCCCCGGTGCGGCGCTTACCGCCTTCGACCAGACTGCGCTGACCACCGGCATGTCCACCACCGCCTCCAGCGTCAACGGCCGCCGGGCTGACGGCAACAATTTTACGGTGGACGGTGGCTTCAACATGGACTCGGGCTCGAACGCCACCCAACTGGATAACGTTGGCATTGATTTTATTCAGCAGGTCTCCATCAAAACCTCCAATTTTTCCGCGGAATACGGGCGTAACAGCGGCGCATCCGTCAATGTGGTGACCCGTAGCGGAGGCAATCAGTTCCACGGCACGGCCTTTGAATACCTGCGCAACAACGCATTCGATGCCATCCCCCCCAACAACAAGGTGAACATACCTCCGGGTACGCCAACCAAAAATCTGGAAAGCATTCTCCGCTACAACGACTTCGGATGGAACTTCGGCGGGCCCATTATCCATAAGAAATTGTTTTTCTTCGTAGGGGAGGAATGGAAGCGGATTCGTCAGCTTGCCGCGTCCCAAAAACTCACGATTCCTACTGCGGCCGAGTTGGCTGGTAACTTCAGTGCTTCAGGGCTGACACCGGCACAGTCACTCAAACTGCCTCCGCCTGCCTTCCGTCCCGCGGGCTGCACGCTCTTGGCTCCGAATGTGTTATCGCCGCAGTGCATCACGCCCGACGGCGCTGCCATCGCTGCGATCTATGCCAAGATGGCGACGGTGGCTTCGACCTTCAGCAACGCGGTCCAAGCTCAAAATGCGCTTTTTCAACCCAACAATCCGCAAAACTGGCGCGAAGATATCGTCCGTATTGACTATCAGCTCAACAACGCCCACAGCATATACGGCCGCTATATTCACGATGACCTTAACCTGATTGACTCCTTTGGGACCTTTGTTCCCGGGGGTAGCCTCCCCACCACTCCCACCAACCGTATACGGCCAGGGTATAGCTATCAGGTAGCCGACGTCTGGATCATCAATCCGCATCTAATCAATGAGGCGAAGTTCAACGTCTCTTGGAACAAGCAGCGCATCCCGCCCGCGGGCAACCTCTGGCAACGGTCAACCTATGGCTTCCAATTCACCCCGCCGCTAGGGTTCGTCGGAACTTTTCCTAATGGAATTCCTCACATTAGCTTCACCGGGATCGGGAATAATGCTCCAACCGCGGGGCCTGCCCAGGCACCAGGTCCATTTTTCTCGTTGCTCGCGCCCACCGTGGATATTAGCCCCTCCGATAACCTAACTTGGACCCTAGGAAGCCACACCCTGAAATTCGGGGTGATGTATGCCCGCAATCGTAAGGACCAGAACTCGCGTACGGATTCTTATAACGGCAGAATAATCTTCCAGGCTGGTGGGAACCCGAACACTACCAACGATCCCTTCGCCGATGCGCTCCTGGGGAACTTTCAAAGCTTCTCGCAACAGTCCGCGGACCCGGTCGGCCACTTCCGCTACAACAACACTGAGGCCTACATTAACGACAACTGGAAGGTCACCCGTAATTTGAGTCTCGAATTGGGTCTTCGTTATCAATACATAGGGCCGACCTACACCCAGGGCAATAACGTCGCCAACTTCGACCCAGCCCTGTACAACCCGGCTGCTGCTCCAACCCTGAGTGGCGGAAATTTCACTATTCCCGGTGGTCCCTTTCTCGACCAGGGATATGTGATTAATGGATTGGTGCGTCCGGGCGCCGTACCTGCAGAGCAGTTGGTTCGCGTGCCCGGCGGAAACAGCGCTTTTGTGCTGGCTGTGCCTGCGGGAGGTTCGCGTGGCCTCTATGGAGGCAAAAATCTGTTCGCGCCGCGCTTTGGTTTTTCCTTCTCGCCGTTTAGCGATGACAAGACCGTCATTCGCGGAGGCTTCGGGATTTTCTACGACAAGCCCGAGGGCAACATCATCTTCGGACAAACTGGCGTAGTGCCTTTTCTGCAGTCGGTACAATACAACAATGCCAATCTGTCGAACATTACCGGCGGCGCCGGGGTTACCCCGACCATCTTTGGCCTGAGCGCGGTAGACCCGAATTTCAAAAACGCCATGAGCATGCAGTACAGCTTTGGCATACAGCACGAACTTCCCTTCGGTGTTCTTATGGAAATGAATTATGTAGGAAACCAGGGGAGGCATGAGGTCCGCCAACCTAACATCAATGTGCCGACCTTTGAAACCGTCAATGCGGTGCTCAACGCTACTCCTGCATTTACAAGGATTACCCAGGTTGTAGTCAACCCCATTCGCCCCTTCGTGGGGTACACCGACATCACTCAGTTCCGCAGCGACAGCAACTCCAACTACAATGCCCTGCAGCTTTTTGCCACCAAGCGTAAGGGCAACCTGCTGGCCACGGCTAGCTATACCTGGTCGAGAGCATTAGGCGACACCAGCGGCATCAACGACAACCCTGAACCTGAATGTGCCTTTACCTGTGTTCTCCCCAACGGTCAAGCAATAACCTGGCGGCGCTTCGATTCCGGGCCGCTGAGTTTTGACCGGCGCCACATTTTCGTAGTTACGTATAACTATGAATTCCCGTTCTTCAAGAGTCAGCAAGGTCCAATCGGCGTTCTCCTGGGAGGCTGGCAGTTGGGCGGCATAACCAGGGCCCAGACCGGCCAACCCCTCACCATAACCGCCACGCAAGAGGTGGGAAACCAGAGTTTCACTCGACGAGCTGACATTGTCCCTGGTGTACCGATCTATTCGGGATTTACCTGCCCGCCGGTAACCAAGTGCTGGTTTGACCCGGGCAATACAGGAGGTGTTACCACCAACACGCCAGCGTTCGTGATAGCCTCCGTCCCGACGACCGGGGCACCAAGCGGACCGTTCAACCATGTAGGTAATGCCCCCACGGGAAACATCATTGGTCCAGGCTATTACGACTGGGACGTTTCCGTGCGCAAGAAGTTTCGCCTGCCCCGAGAAAGTATGGGTCTGCTGTTTCAGTTAGACTTCTTTAACGCCTTTAACCGTGCCAACTGGGGCAATCCGGGCACAAGTGCCTCAGGAGGCCTCGGAATCATCAACTCGGCTGCACCTCCACGCCAACTTCAATTCGGTTTGAAGTTCGCCTTCTGAACCATGGGGTTAGGACTCTGTTGCGAGAACTCACAACTCGCAACAGAGTCCCAGCCACGGGAAATCGAACATTTGAGAAATAAATCCTTGCGGCCCCAAACCCGTTTCTATAGCGGGTAGAGAGCTACGGAAGATGATCCATGGTAGGTCAGTAGCGGGAAGCGGCAAGGAGCAATCGCGGTAGAACGTCAAGGACCTTCACAATGAGAAGACTCTGTTATTTCCTCACAATCATGTTGCTGCTTGCACCCAGTGTTTTTGCGCAAGATCTGCCCCGTTCCCAGTCTGAGATTGAACAAAAAGTGGATTCGATTCTCAGCAAGATGACCCTCGAAGAAAAAATTGACATGATCGGCGGCCAGAATGCGTTTTACATTCGTGGCTATGAACGGCTTGGTCTGCCGGCTTTGAAAATGGCGGACGGACCGGTTGGGGTGAGGAATTATGGCCCCTCGACCGCCTACCCCGTGGGTATCGCGCTGGCCGCCTCTTGGGACCCCGAGCTGGTCAACCGTGTGGGCACGATGATTGGGCAAGAGGCCCGCGCCCGGGGCGTTCATTTCATGCTAGGGCCGGGAGTGAATATCTATCGCGCGCCCATGGCGGGCAGAAATTTTGAATACTACGGTGAGGACCCGTTCCTGGCGTCGCGCACGGCGGTGGCTTACATCAGGGGCATACAAAGCCAGGGCGTTATCGCTACCGTGAAACATTTCCTGGGGAACAACCAGGAATACGACCGCCACAACGTCAGCTCAGATATTGACGAGAGGACTTTGCGCGAAATCTATCTCCCGACCTTTGAAGCGGCGGTAAAAGAGGCGCACGTGGGCGCCATCATGGATTCCTACAATCTGGTCAACGGCATCCACATGACCCAGAACAATTATTTCAACACTCAGATTGCGAAAAAGGAGTGGGGCTTTGACGGCATTGTAATGTCGGACTGGGATTCTACTTATGACGGCGTTGCCGCCGCCACCACCGGGCTGGATTTGGAGATGCCTTCTGGCAAATTCATGAATCGCAAGAACCTGCTTCCCGCAATCCAGGAAGGGAAGTTGTCGGTTGCCACGCTGGACGACAAAATCCGGAGAATACTGCGTAAAGCGATCCAGTTTGGATTTCTGGATCGTGAACAGACCGATTTGAGCATACCGCGTTATAACCAGCAGGGGCGCCAGCTTGCGCTGGAAGCTGCCAAAGACAGCATGGTCCTGCTCAAGAATGAAGGCAATCTGCTGCCTCTCGACAAAAGCAAGATCAAGTCAATCGCAGTGATTGGACCGGATGCATATCCGGCTGTTCCCGGTGGTGGGGGCAGCTCGCGTGTGATGCCGTTTAAAGCCGTCAGTTACCTGGAAGGGCTCAGCGACTACCAGGGCGCCAGCGTAAAGGTCTATTACGACCGCGGCGTTCCCAAATGGGACGACGCCTTCGACACCACTGATTTCATGACTGCTGAAAGCGATGGTCAGAGGGGGCTTCGGCGGGAATATTTCGACAACATCAATCTGCAGGGTGAGCCGGTCATGACGCGAACCGACCGGCACGTCAATTTTCACGGCAGCATGGGAGGCGGTTCAGCCGCCAACTTCTCGGTGCGTTGGACCGGCTATTACACGCCGCAAAGCACAGGTGCCTACCAATTCTACGTGTCCACCAGGGGCGGCTACAGGTTGTATATCGATAATCGATCGGTTATCGACTATTGGCAGCAGCAGGAAAGCGATACCGTTCATACCTATCATGAAACGTTGCAGGCGGGTCGGGCCTACAAAATCACCTTGGAGTATTTCGAGAAAGGCAACGAGGCCAATATCGGCTTAGGGATTATCAGCTCTGAAACCCTTGCCGACCCGGCGGCTAAAACCCTGGCTGCGCAGGCCGACGTTGCGATTGTTTTTGTGGGATTCGATCCCTCGAGTGAAAAAGAGGGATCTGACCGCACATTCCAATTGCCCGCCGGTCAGGATGAACTCATCAATCAGGTTCTGAGCGCCAACAAGAAAACCATTGTGGTTGTGACCGCTGGCGGTAATGTTGACATGACACGATGGGTTGACCGCGTTCCAGCCCTGGTGCACGCCTGGTATCCAGGACAAGAGGGCGGCACCGCGTTGGCCCAGCTTCTCTTCGGCGATTTCAGCCCGTCGGGAAAGTTGCCCGTGAGTTTTGAGCGCCGCTGGGAAGATAGCGCAGTCTTCGACAGCTACTATCCGCAAGGCGATACGAAGAAAGTGACCTATACAGAAGGTATTTTTTTAGGGTACAGGCATTTCGATAAGGCCGCTACCAAACCGCTTTTTCCCTTTGGCTATGGACTGTCATACACCAAGTTCAAGTACAGCAATCTGGCGATCTCGCCTGACATAATGAAGGAGGATGGTACGATCACAGTTTCCTTCGACGTAACCAATACGGGAGAGCGCGAGGGCTCGGAGGTTGCCGAGGTTTATGTTGGGGACCGCCATGCGAGTGTCCCGCGTCCGGTCAAAGAACTCAAGGGATTTGCCAAAATACACCTGATGCCCGGTGAGACCCGCAAAGCAAGCGTGACCATTGATCGCAGAGCCCTGTCGTTCTACGACGTGAACAATAAACGGTGGAAGGCAGAACCGGGTGATTTTGACGTTTATGTAGCCAGTTCCGCGGAGCAGATCAATCTTCAGGGCAAGCTCACCCTGCAAGCCGGTGAAGCGGCTTCAGGATCCGCAATGGGAGGCAAGTGACAATGGTAGGGCCGGCATCTCGCCAGCTGTCATGTGTACGCCTGGTAACAAGAAGTGGTACCAAAGGGGTATCAAACCGTTGGTCTTCGAGGAATTGGAGCCTATAATTTTCTTGAGGTACGTCTGCAGTTGTGAGAACAACAGCGATGCGGGCGTGCCTTTCGGAGGTTTGGGTAAACGTTAGGGGATGAACGCTACCTCAGCAAGTGTTAGTTTGCCGGCGTTGTATGTGGTTGATTGTAAAGTACTTAACGCCCAAAGAGTATCTGAAACTGACTTGCTAGCAAGTCCCCCTCCCCGCTACGTGAAAAAGGAGAAACTGCTAGGGGGCTCAAAATTCCGGCGAACAAGCACATGCTTAAAACACATATCGCCATATCCATTACATCTGTTGTTCGTAGCACCAGTACGGGAAAGATTCTGTCTATTCCCAATAAACTCTCGGAGGAGTGTTCATGAGGGCGTTTCGCATGTTTGTGTTTCATACTCTGGTGGCCGTGCTGGCCGTTGGGAGTGCAGCAGTTTGGGCGCAAGACCCGGAGGCGCGCGCGCGCGACCTTGTCAACCGCATGACTTTGGACGAAAAGATCCAGGAACTGCACGGCCTCCGAGAGCCCGGTCACTTTCGTTATGTTCCGGGAATCCCGCGGCTGGGCATTCCGGCTTTCCAGATCACCAACGGTCCAGCCGGGGCCGGACCTGGCGGCACGCGTCCTCAGGCGAAAGCCACGGCGCTTCCGTCTCCCATCTCGCTGGCGTCCACGTGGGACCCCGAACTAGCCAATCTTAACGGCGTGATTATCGGTGCCGAGTCCAGAGATCTGGGTAGTGCATTGGTCGAAGCGCCGACGATTAACATCGCGCGCGTGCCGCAGAACGGACGGACCTTCGAAGGTTACGGGGAAGATCCCTATCTCGCTGGTCAAATTTCCGTGAACAATATTATAGGTATGCAGAGCCAGGGAGTGATTGCCAACGTCAAGCACTACGCCGCCAACAACCAGGAGACAAATCGCTTTCACGTCAACGAAGAAGTCGACGAGCGCACGCTGCGTGAAATTTACCTACCCGCATTTGAAGCTTCGGTCAAGCAAGGACATGTTGACTCGCTCATGTGCGCCTATCCCCGGGTCAACGGTACGTACTGTTGTGAAAATGACGTGCTGCTGAATCAGATTCTCAGGAAGGAGTGGGGGTTTGAAGGGTTTATCACCTCCGACTTCGGTGCTGTTCACAGCACGGTAGCTTCCGCCATGGCCGGACTCGACCTGGAAATGCCCAACGGGAAATATTTCGCCGATGACCTGAAATCTGCGGTGCAGTCAGGACAGGTGCCGGTCTCCGTGATTGACGACAAATTGATCCGCCGCTTCCGGACCATGATGCGTGTTGGTGTCTTCGATCATCCGCCGACGGTGAAGGATCTCCCGGCGCAACCCAACGGCGCCACGGCCCGGCGTCTCGCCGAACAGGGTATGGTGCTGCTGAAGAATGAGGGAGGAGTGCTTCCACTCAATGCCTCGCGCATCAAGTCCATTGCCGTGATCGGGCCGGCAGCCGTGAAGGCTGTAACCGGCGGTGGTGGCAGCTCACATGTTGTCCCGCTCTACAGCGTCGATCCCGTAGATGGCATCAAGAACCGGGTCGGTGAAAAAGTTACCGTCAACTTTATTGATGGCAGTGATATCTCTCAGGCGCTCTTCGTGGCCGGCGCTTCTGACGCGGTTGTGCTGATGGTAGGCGATATGATCACTGAAGGATTTGACCACCCAATCTCGTTGAGTGGAAATCAGGACCAGTTGGTGCAGGCCATCGCTGCCGCGAATCCGCATACCGTTGTCGTTATCAAGAGTGGAGGAGCCATTCTGATGCCTTGGGTAGGCCAGGTGGCCGCCGTCCTGGAAGCATGGTATCCCGGTGAGGAAGACGGCAACGCCGTGGCAGACGTGCTTTTTGGAGATTACAATCCCTCTGGCAAACTTCCCATCACCTTTCCGAAAAATCTGGAAGATGTTCCGGCCAACACGCCGGAGCAATACCCGGGATCGGGGCCGGTCGCACCCTACATTGAAGGATATGAATATGACCTGCAGAAGAAGGCGGCTCCCGGCATCGGCGGCGTCGCTCACTACTCTGAAGGAGTCTTTGTCGGTTACCGCCATTACGATGCCAAGGGGATTACTCCTCTCTTTCCCTTCGGCCACGGCCTCTCCTACACCAGTTTTTCCTACAAGGATTTGAAGGTCTCTCCCAACGTGATCTCTCTCGACGGCAAGCATGAGCCAACCGTAAGCGTGGATCTTACTGTAACCAATACGGGCAGCCTGGAGGGCGCAGAGGTAGTGCAACTCTACCTGGGTTTACCGTCAACCAATGTGGTCCCACAGCCGCCCAAGCAGTTGAAGGGCTTTCAGAAGGTGATGTTGAAGCCCGGTAAAGCAGCTCATGTGCATTTAGTGCTGGAGCCGCGCGCGCTGTCATATTGGGATGTGAAGAGCCATAGCTGGACCATAGCCCCTGGTGCCTACCAAATTATGCTGGGTTCTTCTTCACGTGACATCCGGTTGCAAGGCCAGTTCAACCTCAAAAGCAAGGCCGGAGAGTAGCACTGGCCAACTGCCGGAAGAAGATGATATGGTTTCGACTCATCATGTCGCTCAATGATTTGGACTAATCGTTTTCGAAGTGCAAATTGGTTAAAAATCCCTAAACGGAGATTTCTTGCATGCAACTGACCAGCATTGACTGGGTAATCATGACGGTATATTTCGTGTTCGTGCTGGGCATTGGCGTGGTGCTGAAGCGCTACACCCGCACCAGCACAGATTTCTTTCTGGCTGGCCGCGCAATTCCCGCATGGGTTTGCGGTCTGGCTTTCTTGTCCGCCAATTTGGGTGCGCAAGAGGTCATCGGTATGGCGGCTTCGGGAGCGAAGTACGGCATCGCCACCAGCCATTTTTACTGGATTGGAGCTATCCCGGCAATGGTGTTTGTTGGCATCTTCATGATGCCGTTCTACTACGGCTCGCGGGCCCGTTCCGTACCGGAGTACCTGCGGCTGCGCTTTGATGAAAAGACGCGGGCGCTGAACGCCGTCTCCTTCGCCGTTATGACGATTTTCTCATCGGGGATTTCGATGTATGCCATGGCCAAGCTCATCCAGACACTGCACATTCTGGATGCGCCCTTTCAGCATTTCGGCCTCGATTCCTCCTGGATCTTCCACGTAGGCATTGTGGCTTCAGCGGCAGTTGTGTTGGCCTACATTCTGCTGGGAGGGCTGACCAGCGCTATCTACAACGAGGTGCTGCAGTTTTTCCTGATCATCGCCGGATTGTTTCCCCTGGTGTTGCTGGGGCTGAAGAATGTAGGAGGCTGGCAGGGCCTGACCAGGACATTGTCTCCGGGCTACGTCCATTCGTGGGCGGGGATGGGAAGCGCGCACACCAATCGCCTGGGTGTGGAGTGGTTCGGATTGGCGATGGGGCTGGGCTTTGTGCTCTCGTTCGGCTACTGGTGCACAGACTTCCTGGTGGTGCAGCGGGCCATGGCCGCCGACTCGATGAATTCAGCGCGGCGCACGCCGCTGATTGCCGCTATTCCTAAAATGCTGTTTCCCTTTATCGTGATCCTGCCTGGATTGATTGCAATTGCATTGCCGACGGCTCCGCAGGGCGGAGTGCAGGTTGCCAGTACACAAGCCATGGCGCCGGGCGCCAGTACGGGAATGGGGCTGATTCCACCCAAGCTGGAGCCAGGGACTAACCGTCCACTGCTGGATAAGAACGGCAATCCGGAGTTGGACTACGATCTGGCCATTCCCCAGATGCTGTTGCACTACTTTCCAACCGGCATGTTGGGGTTGGGATTGACCGCTTTGCTGGCCAGTTTCATGTCGGGCATGGCGGGCAACGTGACCGCATTCAATACGGTATGGACCTATGACATTTATCAGTCGTACTTGCGCAAGGGAGCGAGCGACCAGCATTACTTATGGATGGGGCGCATGGCGACGGTGTTCGGCATAGCCCTCTCCATCATGACGGCGTATATGGCGAGCCGCTTTAACAACATCATGGACATGCTGCAGTTGGTCTTCGCCTTCGTGAACGCGCCTTTGTTTGCCACCTTCCTGCTGGGCATGTTCTGGAAGAGGACGACCGGGCATGGTGCCTTCTTTGGCCTGCTGTCGGGCACGATGGCCGCTGCTGTGCATCATGCCATCACCTTGCCGACGGGAGCGGTTCCTGGGGTGAAGGGAGGATGGCTGGCAGATATCCACACCTATCCCAGCGAGATGGCGCAGAACTTCTGGACCGCGATTTTTGCCTGGACGGTATGCTTTGTTGTCACGATTATCATCAGTTTGATGACCAAGCCACGCGGCGAAGGAGAGCTGACCGGGTTGGTATATTCGCTGACGCCGCGTCCGTCGGAGGAGAATTTGAAATGGTATCAAAGGCCGGCTTTGCTGGCCGTTGGCGTGCTGGTTGCGACGGTGATACTTAATTTTATTTTTTGGTAAAAATTTTCAGTAAGAAGGAATCCAAAGAAAGGTTTCCGCACAATGCGACTGGATATTCGTTTGCCGATCGGCGTGCTGTTTACGTTGTTTGGGATAGTACTGACTTTGTTTGGCGCCTTGAGTAACCAGGCACTCTACGAGCGTTCTTTGGGCATTAACGTCAACCTGATTTGGGGGCTGGTTTTGCTGGCATTCGGGATATTGATGCTCCTGCTCGGCCGGCGGCGCGCCCCGTTGCCACGAGACCTTGAAGAAACCGCCAATTTGCCTCCCCCACCCCCGAAAGAAACAGGACGCGCCACATAGAATTGCACCACGAAGGCGGCCAGTGGTGCTGAGTTATTGATGGGCTATGGGATATTTGGTGGACCTGGTCGGGATCGAACCGACGACCTCTTCCATGCCATGGAAGCGCGCTCCCAGCTGCGCCACAGGCCCACTGTTTAAGGCGGGACAATTATTTATTCTCGCAGTGGATGAGCAGATAGTCAAACGGCGTTATCAGTCGCCGGCTTCCAGTTGCCGGTGCTACTCTTGCAGTTGGAAAGGGTATTTTATATTTTGACTATGTTAACGAGCGACACAAAGTCTGCAAAAGATATTCGTCAAGCAAGTGTTCGGCGGGCAATGGCCTTTGTTCTCTGCACTGTTCTTACTTCACTAAGCTGTGGTATAGAGGTGGCAGCGGCCATATGCAAACCCCAGGATAGCTTCTATATTTTTGCCGCGGTGGTCTTTACAGCGTTGGTAATTCTTTGGATCTTCATAACTTGCCGAGCGATCAAGCGCCTTGCCTCTGACAATCTCTGACCGCTGATCTTTTAAGGTTCTTCTCTGGCAATTTTCTCGGCCGCGAGTTTTCTCTTCAATCCCTCCGGGCCGAATCCGTAGGGACAGTGGCGACAGCCGCTCTCGCAGCAATATCCCCGCCGGCGCAGGAAGTCAGCGGTGAAGACCATGCGCTCATCTTCGAGGTAATAGTCTTTTCCCAAAATAAGATCTGGTTGCGGCGCTGATTGATCTGACGGCATAATGAATTGAACCGCGGAAGACACGGGAAAATGCAGGGTCAATTACCCGATTACACAATTACTAAATTGCTCAATGACCCAATGACTCAATGATTCGATGTTGCAATGGCTCAATTGACTCACGGCTTTATTTCCACCGGCGTTCCGTTCGGCACCAGCTTCCAAATCTCATCAATTTCTTCGTCGGTGACAGCGATGCAACCGTCAGTCCAATCGTGCGCTAGATGAGCGCTGCCCACCCAGCCCATGCCGTTGGGCAATCCATGAATCATGATGGCGCCGCCGGGAGAGACGCCACGCTTGCGCGCCTGGGTCACATCCTGTGCGCTGGGATAAGAGACATGCAACCCTTTATGAAACTGGCTATGCAGGTTGCGGCCGTCAATCGTGTACGTACCCTCCGGGGTCTTGTGGTCGCCTTGCTGGGTTTTGGGGCCGATAGGCTCGCCTCCCAGAGCGACCTTGTAGGTCTTGAAGGGCTTGCCCTCGTGCATCAGCGTGAGCGTGCGCTCGCTCTTGAGGACTACGATGCGGTCGGCCATTATTTGTGGCGGCTGAGTCGTAGTGTGGCGAGCAGCGTAAGAATGAACAGCGACGAGGAGAGCGACAGCAAAAATGCTAAAAGCAGTTCTCCGTTCTCTGTTCATAGTCAGACCCCCAGTCTATCTTCTTATGCCGTTTTAACGATTACCATGCTTTCTGTTCCATCCAGTTCGTTTCCATCTTGTCATCCTGATCGCCGTTCTTTGGCGCGAAGGATCTGGCGTTTTCTTGGCTCCGACGGTACTGCTCTTGATACAGAAAAATAAGGAGGTCTAAATTAGACAATTACCCGATTACGCAATTACAAAATGGTCCAATGACCCGATGATTCAACCTGTCCCGGCGTGCCTTGGATGACTCAATGCTTCAATCGCCAACGACCTGATGACTCAATGGCTCAATCCTCTCGGGCTCTGCGGCGACGCCATTGCGGAAGCTCACGAACTTTCCGGAGATGGCGGGCACGCGCTCACCGGGCACGATGATGCCAACCAGGTTCAGCGGATCGGCGGCAGAGATAGTAACCGTCTCTTCGGAAAGAGGCGCGTTGCGCATGGCGCGCAGCGACTCTACCGCAACCGGCAAGGCGAACTGCTCGCCGATGAATCCGTTGACGAAGCGGCCGCCGCGCACTTCGCCACGCTCTTCCAGGCGGCGGAAGGCCATCAGCAGCTCGCGCCATTTTGGGGCGAGAGCTTCGCGCACCAGCAGCTCGCGGAAGACGACTCCGTAGCGCTCGAGCAACATACGGCAGGTGGCTTCGATGGATTGGGTGCGCGCGGCATCACTCGGGGGATGCGCCGCGGAGGTATAGAGCAAGGCCCAGCGCCCAGCGCTGTGGCGCGGACGGGAAGTGCGGCCGCGTCCCTGGCCGGTGCGGCGACGAGGATCAATCAAGGCGCGCAGATTATCGAAGCCGTCAGCGGTAATCATTCCGGCAGCGACCAGCTCCCAGAGCGCGGTTTCAATTTCGGATTTGAGGCGGCCGGTGGCGCGAACAATGTCAGTGAAGAATGACGCCCCACGCGTGCGCAAAAATTCCAGGACCTCACGGGCGCCTGCGCTCAGGCCG
>Ga0210384_10001881_pt1 | contig 26978 bp, 24 predicted proteins | sample IncBWH2MmetaG_FD_160574 | JGI IMG/M metagenome (GOLD analysis project Ga0210384, IMG submission 160574) | Forest soil microbial communities from Barre Woods Harvard Forest LTER site, Petersham, Massachusetts, United States - Inc-BW-H-2-M | ecosystem: Environmental > Terrestrial > Soil >...
TACACACAGATCGGATTGGTGATGCTCATCGGTCTGGCCGCCAAGAACGCGATTCTGATCGTCGAGTTTGCAAAAGAACAGGTCGAGACGGGGAAGCCTCTAATGGATGCGGTGCTCGAAGGGGCCAGGCTTCGATTACGTCCCGTCATGATGACCTCGTTTGCGTTCATTCTCGGATGCGTGCCGCTGTGGACGGCCTCCGGGGCCGGTTCAGTGGCGCGCCAAATCATGGGCACGACAGTAATCGGCGGCATGCTGCTGGCGAGTTCCGTCGACATCCTCCTCGTTCCGGCACTCTTCACACTAGTGGAGAAGTGGGCCGGCGCGGTGCCTGCTTCCGGAAAGTTGCCGGCAACGCCCACGCCGGCTCCGGGAGACTGAGATGAACCACGGAGGGAACTGCGGGCGCGAAAAAGGGCGGAGGTTATGAGCAAACGAGTGCTAGTCGCAGTGGCGGTGATGACCGCGGCTCTAGCTGTAGGATGCAAGGTAGGCCCGAACTACCATCGTCCGGCGATTCAAACGCCGGGCGCCTTCCGTGATCTCAACGAAAATCCGGAGGGCCAAGCGCAAGCAGCGTCCTTTGCGGATCTTCCCTGGTGGCAGGTCTTCCAGGACACGCAATTGCAGGAGCTCATCCGCACAGCGCTACAGCAAAACTATGATCTGCAAATCGCGACCGAGCGGATTAATGAGGCGCGCGCGATGGTTGCTGTGACGCGTTCCAGTCTATTCCCGCAAGTCCAAGGGAACGGCAATTTCAGTGGGGGAAAAGAAGGCAACTTTCAAACCAAGTTCAATTTTCTGACTCTGACGGGGGACGCGGCGTTCCAGCTGGATTTATTCGGGAAACTGCGACGCGCCACGGAGGCGGCACGGGCGCAACTTCTTGCGACGGAAGATGCGCGGCAGACGGTGATATTAACGCTCGTAAGCGATGTGGCGAGCGACTACTTCGCACTCCTGCAACTTGACCTTCAACTCCGGATCACGCGCGAGACTGTGAGGACGCAGGAAGACTCGGTAAAGCTCACCAATCTCCGCGTCAATCATGGCGTGGCGACAAAGCTTGACGTTTTGCAGGCTCAGCAAGTTCTCGATACGGCGAATGCTACCATCCCTGATCTGGAGCGGCAGACCGCACAGGAGGAGAATGCCATCAACATTCTCCTCGGCAACTACCCGCAGGCTGTCTCGCGCGGACGTTCTCTGACGCAGCAGCCGCTTCCTCCCGAAGTACCGCCGGGGCTGCCCTCATCGCTGATCGAGCGCCGGCCCGACATTCGCGAGGCCGAGCAAATTCTGGTCGCCGCGAATGCCGAAATTGGAGTCGCGAAGGCCCAGTTCTTTCCGCAAATTTCCTTGACGGGTTCAGGGGGCGGCGCGTTCGGGCGCAGCAGCGCATTCTCCGGCCTGATGAGCTCGCAAGTCGGGATCTGGTCTTACGGCGCCCAGGTGAGCCAACCCATTTTCACCGGAGGAGCCCTTCGTGGGAATCTGCGGGTGGTCGAATCGCAGCATCAGCAGGCGTTGATCGCTTACCGGCAAGCGATTCAGCGCGCTTTCGGAGACGTATCCGATGCGCTGATCGGCTACGAGAAACTGCATCAGGTCCGGGTCCGCCAAGAGAACACCGTCGCGGACTTGCGGGAGTCCGTCCGCCTGTCCGTCTTGCGCTACAAAGGGGGCACGACCACTTATCTCGAAGTCTTGGACGGCCAGCGGTCCCTTTTCGCTGCCGAACTCACTTTGGCGCAGGCAGAGGGGAACGAGTACCAGGGTCTCGTGCAGCTTTACAAGGCACTCGGCGGGGGTTGGCAGCAATAGGTGATGTTGCGCGATTTTTCTAATCTACTTCGCGGGGCATGGCGCCCGGGAGCAGAAGAACGGCGCCGCAAAACATCAGGGTGTCCGCGACGTAATTAAGGCCATTGGCGAGGCTGGCGCGGTCCACTACTCCGATCGGCACGTAAACAATCAACTCCAAGAAGAGCACGGTTAGGCCCAGGCAAGCGGCTGCCGCGCGGGTTTTCTTGCCAACAAGCAACAGGATTCCCGCAAAAGCGTAAATCACAGCCGCTAGGTATGTCCAAATGGCATGACCGAAGATCCATTCGGGAGTCACCCGGTTCAGCGGAATGCCGGGAACGTAATTGCCGTGCATGAATTGCTCGAGGCTGAAAAAGAGAACGGGAAATGCAACGAAGTATCGGGCAATCGTCGCAAAGATGCGCGTGCTGCGCTCACGCCCCTGCCCGGTGAGGCTGACCGCCAGCGCCAGAGCCCCGCCGCTGAAGGATGTTTCCCGCAACGCGACGGCCAGCACAAACCGATCTCGCGGATCCTGTGCCCAGGCCGGGCCGTGCATCAACACGACGAAAAGGAAAAACGTCAAAGCGAGCAAGCCGGCGGAAAGACGGGCCTGAATCCTGGTCACGAGGCTCAGCGCGGCTGCGATGAAGCAACCGCCTACGAAGTATGTCCAAAACTGATGCCAGGGAATCCAATCGGGTATGATCGGCGCGATGGCGTCCGTCACTGTGAAGTGTTCGGTACCGAAGGCCGCGATGGGTGACGCGTAGAAAAGTGGGCCGAACAGAATCAGCTTGTCAAATCCTTGGGCCTTTTGCCAATCGCCGCGAAGAAAGATCGTCACCAGCCCGATTGCAAAGACCGCTCCCAGGGCAAAATATGCCCAAATGACCGCGCTGGGAATCGCCAGGAGCACCATGACTGCCGACAAATTCACTATGCTGTCACTCACGATGATTCTTTCCAGCCGGGTAGCGCCCTACGCCATTACCTTGATTTTGTTCTGTGTTGTTGATCGGCGGAGTCTATCACGGAGGCCGTTATTCCAATCTTGTCACATTTGTATGCGGGCAAGCCGGATATCCGGAAAGGTAGATTTCACTTGCCCGGAAAAGATCTCTTCGGGGTACTGATCGAGTCTGCCAGTTTCCGGCAGGTGCGAATTATCCGAGCCATTGTGGATTTCGAACGGTGCCGTCGAAATTGTGGGTGGTCTTGTAGAGTTCGAACTTTCCAGACTGCGCAGCTTGTGCAGTTTTTTGGAGTAGAATTGCGACTTCATCGGAATTCATGGGGCGGAAAGCGCGCGCGACGTTGAGGGCCTGGTCCAGAATGGGCATGGAATCGCATCCCGTGATCACGACGCTGGTGGGAAGATTCATGGCGTAGTGCAGACATTCGACGGGTGTGACTGTTTTGCTGTCCAGGATGAAGTGGTCGCCCATGGGCTTCATGCCGAGCACGCCGATATCGTCCTTCACGAGCAAAGGCAAAACTTTTTTCTCGAAACTGTCGAAGTGCGCGTCCATCACGTTGAGAGGCATCTGCACGGCATCGAAGCGGAACTGATGCGCCGCGGCCATGCTGAGCATTTTTAAATGAATGTCGGGACTCTTGTGTCCGGTAAACCCAATGTAGCGGATTTTTCCTTTTTGTTTGGCTTCCAGCACAGCTTCCATGGCGCCGCCTGGTGCAAAGACGCGGTCGGGATCGGCCATGCGAATAATTTCATGAAATTGCAGGAGATCGATGCGATCGGTCTGCAGCCGGCGGAGGGAGTCTTCTATTTGTGACACGGCGGATTTCTTGTCGCGCCCGTCGATCTTGGTCATCACAAACGCGCGTTGACGATAGCCATCGCGGAGCGCTTTGCCGACACGAACTTCGCTTTGCCCGTCGTTATAGTCCCAACAGTTGTCGAGGAAATTGATTCCGCTATCGATTGCGGAATGGATGATGCGAATGCTCTCAGACTCTGCGAGATCGGGCTTGCCAAGATGAAACCCACCGAGGCCGACCATGGAAACCTGCTCGCCGGTGCGACCGAGCGGGCGGCGGGGGATCGGTCCCGCTGCTTTCGCAGATGTGTGCGCGGGGAAACCGGCGAGGAGGGAAGCGCCCGCGGCAGTTTCGAGAAATTGCCTACGAGTGACGAATGAGGGGTGGGTAGCGCGAGTGTCTTCTTTTTTTTGGCAAGCGGCCTCACCACAGTTCACACTTTCATTGCGAATCATGTTTGAGATCCTTCGCGGCCTTTCCACTTGCAATTTTGACGGCGCCAGCAAGGCTGGGCATAGCAACGGCTAGTGATCCTGCTTCGACCGCCAAATTACATCTTTTTTGATGATTTCGCGAAATAATTGGTACTAGCAGATGTAAAAATTTTCCTTTTTTCTGATTTTTAGCGCGGGATCTGAATTCACTTCCATGGACTGAAGCACAGTTGCGGGGGCTAAGTACAAACGCAGCATAGCATTCCGAATTAAGCTCGACAATCGGCACGGTTATTGCAGGAACAACGCGATGCATGAGTGGCAAGTTTATTTTACGAAATAAAACTCAAGAGGTGAATGTGAGAAATCTAAATGGAAATCCGAGGACAAATAAGGTAGTCGCTGTAGGCGCCCTCGTGTGCGGACTGATCCTCACGTCAGGCACTGGATTGCGTGCTCAGCAACCGTCTGACGAAAGGTCTGACTCAAATAGTGCGAATAACAGCGAAAGTAATTCAGCGCCCCGCACTACTAGCGACAATGTGGTGCCGCCGGCGATGACGCTCACGTTTTCCGAAAGGGTCAGGCTCTACGAGAAGTCTTTCACCAACCCAGAGTCACTGATTGGGCCCGTCCTCGGCGCCGGAATCGGGCAGGCGCGCAACTCGCCGGAGGAATGGGGTGGCGGAGCGGAGGGATTCGGCATTCGTGTGGCGTCGGGATTTGGTCGAAGCGTGATTAGCCGCACGATAGCATTCGGAGTAGCCGCTGCCGATGGAGAGGATTCTCGTTACACACCCTCGAACGAGACCGGGGCCTGGCGGCGCACCAAGCACGCGATTGCGTCAACGTTTGTTTCGCGCAGCAGAAGCGGAGGAACAATGCCGGCCTTTTCGCGATTCGCCGGGGTCTATGGCGCTGGATTTATCGCGAACTACTGGGAACCTCCGAGTCAAAATAGCGCCAGTCATGCGTTTGAACGCGGGTCAACCGCGCTGGCATCGAGCGTGGGCTGGCACATCTTCGAAGAATTCTGGCCGGACATTCGGAAAGCCTTGCATCACCGGCAGGAGTAGCTTCGTTGTTCTGGTGTGATTATCTTGGCCGGAGCAATGCTGCCAAAGGGCGCCCCTAGCATAAATGAAATTATCCTCCCGGGCGCCAAGTGATTGATCCAAAACGTCTAAATTAGAGCGCAACGAAGGTTACCAGTGCCGGGGGAGTACTTAGAAGCCTTCCGAGGAAAACATAGGAATATGCCCGAAAGTCCAACAAAGCCCTCAGTCGCCAATCGAGCGGGAAAATTGAGCATTGCACGTCTGATTCGTCCTTACTGGAAGTCTCTCGTTTTGGCGTTCATTGCGGTGCTGGGCGAGACGCTGAGCGATGTTCTGGAGCCGTGGCCGATCAAAGTTGTCATCGACAATATTCTGCAATCGAAAAAACTTCCAGGCTGGCTCGGCGGATTTGTTTCAGGAATGTTCGGGCAGGACAAACTGGCAATCCTGAACTTCGCGGTAGCTGCGGTTGCGATTATCGCGGTGCTGGGAGCCATCAGTTCGTATGTCGAAAAATATTTGACAACGAGTGTAAGCCAGTGGGTAACGCACGATCTCCGGCGGACACTCTACAACCACATTCAAAGACTCTCGCTGGCGGAGCACGACAAGGCGCAAACGGGAGACTTGATCAGCCGGGTGACCAGCGATATCGGTTCGATCCAGGATTTCATCAATTCCGCGCTGCTAGGCATTCTGGTGAATTCGTTAACGCTGGTGGGCATGACCGGGGTGATGCTGTACATCAATTGGCGCTTCACGCTGATCGCACTTTCCATCGCCCCCGCTCTTTTTGTGGTGGTGTACACCTTTACACGACGAATCAAGAAGGCCTCACGCGCCGTGCGAAAGAAGGAGAGTGAGCTGATCTCTGTAGTGCAGGAAGTGCTGAGCTCCGTGCGAGTGGTGAAGGCCTTCGCGCGTGAAGATTTCGAAGTAATGAGATTTGAATCGCAAAGCAGGGATAGCGTGGAAACGGCACTGGAAGCCCGGAGTATAAAAGCAAAGTTATCGCCAATTGTGGATGTGATGGTGGCAATCGGCACGTGCCTGGTGCTGGGATACGGAGCGCGGCTGGCGCTGCGGGGGGATCTGAGCGCCGGAGTGCTGATCGTCTTCCTGCTGTATCTGGGGAAGATGTACAAGCCGATGCGGGAACTTTCCAAGATGACCGACACGGTTTCGAAAGCAATGGTGGGCTACGAGCGCATTAACGAGGTGCTGGAAATCGAAGCGCGGGTGCGCGATTTACCGAAGGCGCGACGAGCGCCGAGGTTCAAAGGAAAGATCGAGTTTGACCACGTTAATTTTTCCTACGATGAAAAAACACCGGTGTTGAAAGACATCAATTTTACGATCAAGCCGGGGCAGGTGGCGGCGCTCGTCGGACCATCCGGCAATGGGAAAACCACGATCATCAGCCTGATTCCGCGATTCTACGACCCGCAATCAGGAGTGGTGAAAATCGACGACACGGATATTCGTGGCTTTAAATTGAAGTCGTTGCGCGAACAAATCAGTTTCGTATTGCAGGAAACTCTGCTTTTCCACGCCTCGGTCTGGGACAACATCGCCTACGGCAAACCGGACGCGACTCGAGAGGAAATCCTGCGCGCCGCGAAACTGGCAAACGCGGATGAGTTCATCGAGAAATTGCCCGAGGGATATCACAGCATGATTGGCGAGCGGGGAGCCACACTGTCGGGCGGGCAACGGCAGCGGATCGCCATCGCGCGAGCCATTATTCGCGACACTCCCATTCTAGTTCTCGACGAGCCGACGGCGGGCCTCGATTCTGCTTCCGAAGAAACGGTTATCGAAGCGTTGGACCGCCTGATGGCGGGCAAGACGACAATCGTCGTCGCCCACCACCTGCGCACCATTCGGCATGCTGAAGTGGTATTTGTGGTGAAGGATGCCGAGGTGGTGGAGCAGGGTACCCATGACGAGTTGGTGGCTGCCGGTGGGCTTTACGCAGACCTATACAAAATGCAGATCTCTGAGAATGCCGGAAACCTGACAGAGCAGACGGCCGCGGGTTAAGTTCGATCATGGAAACGAAAAGAGGAGAGAGCGAATGCAGAGAATTAAAAAAGTCCTGAAGGCCGGGCTGATCTTCTTGGTGTTGGGCGTTTCGATCCCTGCGATCGCACAAAAACACAAGAAGCAGAAAGCGAAAGAAAAAGCTGTGGACCTCCCGGCCGTTATTTGGCGCGACCCGGGCAATATTTCCACTCTGAATCTTATTTACGGCGCCGGAGGGAGCGAGCACGCGCCGGACCCCAAGGGAACGTACACGTTTGATAAAGAAGACATGCACGGTACGAGCCCGAAATTCGATGTGAAAGACGCGCAGGGAGTCACCTGGCGGATCAAATTGGGCGAGGAAGCCCAGCCGGAAACTGCGGCAACCCGGCTGCTCTGGGCCGCGGGATACTTTGTGGATGAAGACTATTATCTGCCGGAAGTGAAGGTGGAAGGGCTTCCAAAACTTCACCGTGGCGAAAACCTGGTTTCGAAAGACGGAATCGTTCCACACGCCCGGCTGAAGCGCAGAGGCAAAGAGAGCAAGAAGATCGGGAATTGGGAATGGTCCAAGAATCCATTTGTAGGGACAAAGGAATTGAATGGGCTTCGAATCATGATGTCTCTACTGAATAACTGGGACCTGACAACCATCAATAATTCAATTTATGTGGTGAATGGTGAGCGACGATACCTGGTGAGCGATGTGGGCGCCAGCCTTGGTAAGACTGGGAATCCAATCAGCCGCTCGAAAAGCAATCTGAAGGGATACGAGGAATCGAAGTTCATCGAGAAGGAGACTCCGGTTGAGGTTGATTTCACGATGCACAGCCGACCCCTACTGGTGACAGCGGTAAACGTACCCAACTACCAGAAGCGCACAAAGATAGAGGATGTGACAAAGCATATTCCCCGTGCCGATGCTAAATGGCTGGGACAGTTGCTTGGCCAACTCAGCGAGGACCAAATCCGGGACGCCTTCCGGACGGCAGGCTACACTCCCGAAGAGGTGGAGGGATACACAAAAGAAGTGGAAAAGCGAATTGCGACTCTAAACGCGCTGTGAGCGTTTCGATCCAGTTCGCTTCAATCAATCCTGGCTTGATTCCCGGCCGTGTGGCGGAATTCCGCGGCGCGATGCAGAATGTAGGCCGTACATTGCGAAAGGCGGGAACCCCAGCATGAAATTGATCATCCAGCCCGAAGACGGGCCTGCGGCGCTTCTATCAGCCCTCAAGAATGCGAAGAAAAGCATCGAGATTGCTATATTTCGGCTCGACCGGAGCGATTTGGAAACCACCTTGAAGGCGGCAACGGCGAAGGGCGTGAAGGTTACCGCTCTAATCGCCGATGTGAACCGAGGTGGCGAAAAGAATTTGCGCAAGCTCGAGACACGATTCTTACAAGCTGGGATTATCGTGGCCCGGAGCGCCGATGACCTGATCCGGTACCACGACAAGATGATTATCATCGACCGGCGCATTCTGTTCATACTTTCCTTCAACTTTACGCACCTGGATATTGACCACAGCCGCGGATTCGGAATCATCACAAAAAACGCGTCGCTGGTTCAGGAAGCCGTAAAGCTTTTTGAGTCGGATTGCGCTCGACGACCATACACGGCAGGGCCTGGCCCATTTGTTGTGAGCCCCGCAAACTCGCGAAAAGTGTTGAGCGATTTTTTGAGACGAGCAAAGAAACAACTGCTGATCTACGATCCGCAGATTTCGGATAAAGAGATGATTGGCATCCTTCGTGCACGCGCGAAAGCCGGCGTAGAGATCCGCGTCATTGGGAAGATGAGCGGGCGCGCCAACCTTGCGGTCCGAAAAATGACGCGGATGCGGTTGCACACGCGGACGATTATTCGCGATGGGCACCAGGCATTCGTCGGCAGTCAGAGCTTGCGTGGAGCCGAATTGGATTCGCGCCGCGAAGTCGGGCTCATTATTCGCGAGTCGAAGGTGGTGAAGAAACTGCTGGGGACGTTTGAGTCTGATTGGAGCGGGACGGACCCTGGAGACGAGAAACCGACGCCCGAAGAAGCGGCCACGGCGGTTCCCAAGAAGGAAGTGGAAAAGGCTGTGGCTGTGCTGGTTCACGAACTGCGCCCGCTGACAGGCACGGTGAAAAAAGCAGTAAAAAAAGTGGTGGCTCAGGCGGGAGAGGAAGTGCTGCACGACAAGATTGTCAAGTCGACGGTAAAGAAGGTAATCAAGAAAGCGGTGAAGAAGGCGGTGAAGGAGGCGGCGCAAACCTCAGAGAAAACCTCAGAGACTACTTAAGCCGCCAGCAAGCATCAGGTGAGAGGACCTCCGCAGGAGGAGCGATTTATGAGGAGAAGTCCCAGAGCCGGTTATTTCGTGCAGGCTTTACTTGTGGCAGCCGTGCTCACTTCGGGGGGGATACAGTCCACTCGCGGCCAGGAAACTCCCGCGGAGAATGCGCACCCGGAAAAAGTCCCAGGCTATAAGGAATTTCTGGATCGAGTTCAGAAATACGTCAACCTCCACAAGTCAGTGGAATCAACTCTTCCGGCGCTCAAGCCTACTGACCAGCCAGAACTGATTTCGGCGCATCAGACGGCGCTGGCAAAAAAGATTCGCGAAGCGCGACCACATGCCAGACATGGAGAGATCTTCACGGAAGATGCCAGGAAGGCGTTTCGCAAGTCGATTCACGAAGAATTTGGGGGCCCTCATGCTCACGGCGCACGCACTACTATTAGGCAGGGTGAGCCGCTCAGCGAGGTTCACCTTCGCGTGAATCAGCCGTATCCCGACGGCGTGCCCTTCACGACGGTCCCGCCGACACTCTTGCTTAAGTTTCCAAAATTGCCAGACCAGGTGGCGTACCGCATTGTGGGCCACGATTTAATCCTTCTGGACGTCGGAGCAAATCTTGTGGTCGATAGAATTCCCGAGATTATTCCTTGAATTCTGAACAGGATGGATCAATGCGAAAACGGCTGCTCCTGATTTTGAGCTTAGTCAGCGCCTTTCTCTTGGTGGCGCAAGGGGATCAGTTCAAGTTTCCGCTGAAGCCCAATTCAGTCCGGTTTGCGGCTATCGGGGACATGGGGACGGGCGATTCATCACAATATGAGGTGGCGCAGCGAATGAACACTGTCCGCCAAACATTTCCGTTTGAGTTCGTAATCATGCTCGGGGACAACATCTACGGGGGCAGCAGTCCGAAGGACTATGAGAAGAAGTTCGAGAAACCCTATAAGCCATTGCTGGACGCCGGCATCAAATTCTACGCGTCGCTGGGGAATCACGATAATCCGAACGAGCGCTTGTACAAGCTGTTCAACATGAACGGAGCAAACTATTACACCTTCAAAAAGGCGAATGTGCGTTTTTTCGTTCTCGACAGCAATTACATGGATGCCAAGCAGCTCGCCTGGCTGGAGAAGCAATTGCAGGAAGCGGGGACCAACGATTGGAAAATCTGCTATTTTCACCACCCATTGTATTCATCGGGGAAGACTCATGGATCGTCCGTTGAATTGCGGTCTCTGATAGAGCCGATGTTTACCAAGTACGACGTGGACGTCGTATTTTCAGGCCACGACCATGTCTATGAACGTGTTCACCCTCAAAAAGGAATTTATTATTTTACGGAAGGATCCTCAGGGCAGTTGCGAAACGGCGATTTGGCGAAGACTGGGATGACGGAGAAAGGGTTTGATGCCGATCGGACATTTATGTTGGTGGAAATTGCGGGCGATGAATTGTATTTCGAGACGCTCTCGCGCGGCGGCGGGGAAGTTGACTCCGGAACAATTCAGCGGCCGAGCCGGCCGACCAGAACAGCATCGCAATAGACGCATCTTTTCAGAGGGACCCATCAGGTGAATACCAGCGGTAACTATAGACTTGTGAACAGGTGAGGCAAGCGCAAGATCGCTGCTTAGCCGATGTGTTTGTAAAGGAGCGTGCCGGCTGCGGATATGAACCGGTCTGGAATGCATGAGAAAACAGGCTTTGCGACGCGCGCCAGCCATGCTCTCCAGTCGGGACCCTCAAAGCTCATAGAACCGCTGGCGGAAGGTGATTTCGAGTATTGGTAATATGTCAGAGGGGATCGTACCGCGCCCCAGCGATCCTTGAAGGTGATCAGGCCCATGTTTCCGAGGTCGGATCGGCCCAAGTCGAAGGTACGCAATCCTTCGCTCTTGGCTTCCAAAATCGAGGTCCAAAGGAGAAGGTGCATCCCGCCGAGATTGTGAAAGCCTGCATCCGAGCAACCGTACTTATACACGAGGGTGTCTTGATGTTGGATGGTAATGATGCTTGCTATGGGAAGAGCGCCTCTATAGGCAACGCGAATCTTGAGACACTTGCCGAAACTGTCCTTTAGGTTCCGGAACCAACTTCGTGGCTGGGGAGGCAGACCGTGGCGGCGACGCGTGAGCAAGAGCAGTTGATAGAAATCCTCGAGCAACGAGTCTGAATGGCCATCCCCATACGTCAATGCCTCGCGCTCTGCGCGTTGAATCTTCCTTCGGGTCGAACTCTGATGCAAATTGGCGAAGAGCGTGGAGACGTCCGGGTAAAGGTCTAGCCAGTGGAGGTAATAGCCGTCGACGGGCCGCAAGCCTGCACTCACTTCAAGCCTTTGGACAGGCCGAATCTCCATGGACTTCCAATTCTCGGTCTTGAATCGCTCTTGCAGTGTGGAGAGAAGAAAATACAAACAAGAGGGATCATCGACAAGTGGCTCGCAGTGGTCGGAAAATGGCAATGACACGAGTCGTCGGCCGGTGATCCAACTCTCAACGCGGCAAAAGACTATCCCGTCTCGCAGCCGCTCGCCCGGGCCTGATGTGGTGTGGACGATAGGCTGATAGCCATAAGTCTGCTGCAGAGCCTGGAGCCATGGAATAGAATGAAAAACGGATGAGCGAGGATGTTCCTCGACGAATGTGGCCCATCGCGGGTCCTGCAGGGGATCGATCGAAAAAGAACTCGCGCGGGAGGACTGGGTTCTGCTCAGGCGCTGGAGGTAGAAGTCCAGGCCCTTGCTTCGCGAACTGTTGCCAGCCACGGGTGCGATTCTTGCATCACTTGCCGTGCGCATCATATTGAGCGAAATAATGCTTTTGCGTGGGCCGCTCTCAGGTCCTGCATCCTGCCCGTATTCGGGCCAGGGATTCGCCCTTTGTTCAGCATGGGTTGGTTGCAAACGCAGTTGGCGCTGGGCTGCCCTTTCAAGCAATTCATCGAGATTCAAACCATTTAAGGTTAATTCGCCCGGATCCCCGACAGGTAAGTGGTTTTCTCTCTTCACGTTCTAATGTCGCTACCAACCCATTTCGAGACTTCCACCTGCCCGCAGCATATCAGGTAAATATCAATCTTGTTAGTTATCCCCCATTTGGGGCTAGGAGCAATCAGGTGTATTCCCGAAACTTCGCCTGGGAAATACTTTAGCAAGTGTGACGGCCCTACCGGGTGCGAGATGCGGGTGGTGTGACGAGACTGGATTTTGATTCAGGGCAGGAAGATAGGGGTTAGAGCTAACGCGGCAGCCGCAGACCTGCAGCTGTTGTTCTGACGATGGGCCGATCCCCGGCGGGGCATGCGTTGCCATCGTGCCCGACGAGTAGGTGGCGGATGATTGCGTAAATTCGCCGATGCCATTCACGAGAGAGCTCAGCATCCTCGAAAATCGAGACGTCCCTCGACAAGCGAATCTTTTTAGCCTCGATGAATGCGGAGGCGGCTTCGTGCTTGACCCGGTCGAGTTCTTCGCAGGGAGCCTTCGCTGACATGATGAGGGCCGCAATTCTATATCCGTCGCCAGGCCGATCAATGGTACGTCCGTACTATGGAACCGCGATGCACTGGGACAGACTTGAGAGTGTAAAGATTCGGTAAGAGCATAGTAGTCGCACGGTTAATAAAGGCAGTGATGCGCTTTCCATCCGTTTTTTATTGCATGATCCCTGGATTTCCTTAATTATCCTTGCCTCCGGCCCCGCCGGAAAACCTGATGGATCTCACTCTTTTCTTCGCCCTTCTGGGCGGCCTCCTTGTTCTTGCCTTCATCGCCAACCGTCTGGTGCGCTTCACCCATGTGCCAGACGTAATTATCTTGATGGCCTCCGGCGTTTTGATCGGACCGGTGCTGCATTGGGTAAACCCGGACATTTTTCGCGGCGTGACGCACGGCTTCGGCGCCCTCGCCCTGATCCTGATTCTGTTTGAGGGCGGCCTCGATCTAAAGCTGCGTGAAATTTTGAGTCATTTCGGGGCTGGTTTTTTTCTCTCGCTGCTCAGTTACATTTTCTCCGCGGCAGCCGTCGCGGGAGTCTGCATGATATGGCTACAGTTCTCACCGGTTAATGCACTTCTGGTGGGCGCTGCCTTAGGTTGCATCAGCAGTTCGGTGCTGCTGCCGGTCCTGCAACAGGTAAATCTGCGGCGCGAATTGAAGGTAACGATGTTGGTGGAGGCTTCTTTCGGGGACGCCCTGGCAGTGCTGGCAGTTACGACGCTGCTGAATGTTGCATCGGGCGGAAGCGCGGCGCCAAGAACTGTGGCATGGACTTTGGGCTCAAGCTTGGTGTTGGCAGTCGCCACGGGCAGTCTCGCCGGCATGCTCTGGTCCTACTTGCTGCCGGTGCTTTCGGAAGAACGCTTCTGGCATGTGCTGACGTTTGCCGCGGTACTGCTGGTGTATTCGGGTGTCCATTTTATTAAGGGCAATGACCTGGTAGCTGTTTTGACATTCGGAATGACGCTCAGCAATTTTCCAACTGTTCGCAAGAGGTTGCACTTTGATGAAACCACCGGGTCCGATTGGTTCAGTGAAACGCCGGTGAAAGATCTTGCAGGTCGCGTACCCGAGCATTCGCACAACCAGATGCTTACTTTTCATGGTGAATTGGCTTTTCTGCTGCGGACGTTTTTCTTCGTGCTTTTGGGCACACTGGTTGATTTCTCGGGGCTGAGAAAAAACATTCTGCTCGCGGTCTTTTGTTTCGCTGCGATTCTGGTGGCGCGCCTGGCTGCGGTGGAGGCAGGACGGCTCGCGTGGCGGACATTCTCGTCGCTTGAACGGGAATTGATGGTGTGGTTCGTTCCCCGCGGACTGATTACCGCGGTGCTGGGAATCCAGGTGCTCGAAGCGCGCGGCAGTGATTTCGCATTTCTCCCTTCGCTCGCTTTCGCGGTGATCCTTCTGACTAACGTGATACTTCTGGTGGGCACGTTCCGCGCACGGAAATTGCCCCAGCTCGCGGAGGCGCCGCAAGTATGAAAAGGCAGCGGGGCTTTTTACTTTGCCTGGATTCTAGATTATGCCGAAGCTGACCGATGGGCCTTGAAGAAGGCAAGCAAATCGGCGTTGATTTGGTCCGCGTTGGTGGTGGGCATGCCATGCGGAAAGCCCGGATAGACTTTCAGCGTTGCATTCTTCAGGAGCCTGGCGGACTGCGGACCCGCAGCGGCGATAGGCACAATCTGATCGTCGTCGCCATGCATTACCAGCACAGGGATTTCGATCTTTTTGAGGTCTGCGGTGAAGTCGGTTTCAGAAAAGGCCTTGATGCAGTCGTAATGGGCCTTCATGCCTCCCAACATGCCCTGTAGCCACCAGTGCTCGCGGATGCCTTCAGAAATTTTTGCACCTGGACGGTTGTAACCATAAAACGGGAGCGTAATGTCCTTGTAGAACTGTGGGCGGTCAGCCGCGAGTGCTGCACGAAGGCCATCGAACACGGAGATGGGAGCGCCAAGCGGGTTCCCTTCCGTCTTCAGCATGAGCGGGGGCACGGCACTGATCAGTACTGCTTTTGCGACGCGCTTGGAGCCGTGGCGCCCGAGGTAGCGAGCGACTTCACCACCACCGGTCGAGTGGCCGACCATGATCGCGTCTTTAAGGTCAAGTTTTTCGAATAGCACGGCGAGATCGTCGGCGTAGGTGTCCATCTCGTTGCCATCCCACGTTTGGGTGGAGCGGCCGTGGCCTCGGCGGTCGTGTGCGATGACGCGATATCCGTGCTGGCCGAAAAACAGCATTTGTCCATCCCAATCGTCCGCGGATAAGGGCCAACCGTGCGAGAAAACGATAGGCTGACCCGTGCCCCAATCCTTGTAATAGATTTGTGCGCCGTCTTTGGTTGTAATCGAAGGCATGGGAAGCTCTCCTTTGCTGGCTGAAGGTCGCAGGCATGAACCAGTAGCTGATGTACCATTTGACGCCGATTGGCGCAAGGCCTACACTCTGGCGCTCAATGAGGGAAACCATACTCGGAAGGACGGATCATGAAAGCGGAATTGCAAGGCAAGGTTGCTGTTGTGACTGGCGGGACTTCGGGAATTGGCCGTGAAACCGCGGTGCTGTTTGCGAAGGCGGGAGCCAAAGTGGTGGTCGCCGGCCGGCGGGAGGTGGAAGGGAAGGAGACGGTCGAGTTAATTCGAGCGGCTGGCGGCGATGGCTTGTTTGTGAAGACCGACGTTTCGCGCGCCGCCGATGTTGAGGGACTGGTTCGGAAAACGGTGGAAAAATTTGGGCGCTTGGATGTGGCGTTCAATAACGCAGGGATCGAAGGAAACTGGTTACCAATCGCGGAGCAACCCGAAGAAGATTGGGACCGCACCATCGCCGTCAACCTTAAAGGTATGTGGCTTTCGCTGAAGTACGAAATCCAGCAGATGCTGAAGCAAGGGGGCGGGGGAGCCATCGTCAACATGGCGTCAATTGCGGGCCTGATTGGCTCGGCAGGGGCGGCGACATATATAGCGAGCAAGCACGGCGTAATGGGGCTGACGAAGTCCGCTGCACTGGAAACTGCGAAGAACGGTATTCGAATCAACGTCGTGTGCCCCGCAGTGATCGAAACTGCAATGGCCGACCGCCTGTTCGGCGAACCGGAGTTCAAGAAATTCGCGCTAGGGCTCCACCCTATCGGCCGGGTTGGTAAACCCTTGGAAGTGGCGGAAGCGGTCCTTTGGATGTGCTCGGACCAGGCATCATTCATGACTGGCCAATCTCTAGTTCTGGATGGGGGAATGCTGGCGGGGATCAAACCTCCGGATTAGCCACAGGGGCGCCAGAATTACGTGACGGCCGAGAACTGTAGGGTTTGGGTCCCCGTGCCATTAAGGTGCGCCTTCCTTCAGGATCCACACATCTCTCACGTCAATTCGCTAATTGAAAATAGAAATTATTAAGGTAGATGAAATCATGCTAATGGTAACGCGCGAAGGCATAGGAGGTGATTGTGGTTGATCATCACTCGAAGAAATCGGATCCTCTGCTCGAGCTTCCTGACATCGAGAAGCTGGAAGAGGAGATCAAATCGCAGTTCTACGAGCTGCGCAAGGGCAAGATATGGTTCTCCGAGGAAATCAAGCGGGAACACCGACGGCTGAAGACCTCGCTCTTTCGTTATGTGCTGCATTCAAGATTCTTCGTTGTCCTAACGGCGCCCTTCATCTACGCCTGCATCATTCCATTTGCGTTGCTGGATCTGTTTGTTTCGGTGTATCAGGCGGTTTGCTTTCCCGTGTACGGCATACCGAAGGCGCGGCGCAGGGATTACATGGCGATAGACCGGGCCAAGTTGCGATACTTGAACGCGCTTGAGGCGTTGAATTGCACCTATTGCTCGTACGCGAACGGGTTGTTGGCTTATGTTGTCGAAGTGGCAGCGCGAACGGAACAGCACTGGTGCCCGATCAGGCATGCGCGGCGAGTCCAGCGCGTCCATGACAGATATTCGCATTTCCTGCCGTATGGGGATGCTTCGGCGTACCGCGAGCGTGTTGATAAAGTGCGGTGCGACTTCAAGGATCTGAAAGGCAGGAAATAGCCTTCGCCTGCCGCCAGGTCCATTCCAATCATCAAATCCTGTCCTCCGCATTAGTTTTCTAATCAAAGGATAAGATTGACATTCACAATGTCGAGTGGATAATCAAGCTGCTGATGGTCTCCGCAAGGGCTTTCCCAAAGCCCACACCCAATCCTGGAGGGTATTATGAGCTTGCTAAAGTCCCTTGTGGTGAGTCTCTTCCTGGTTGCGGTTTGTATTTCTCAGATTACTCCAGCGCATAAGGTCAGAACTTCAGCTCAACGTGCTCCAGAGCATACCGTCAGCGTGCTAATCAGCGCGACCGATGCACACGGGAATCCGGTCCGGGATCTAGCTATTGACCAGGTGACTGTGATGGACAATAACCAGCCGGCACAAACCATGCAGGTGGTGGATGCGTCTTCGCTGCCGCTCGATCTTGGGATCGTCCTGCTGGCTTCGAAAGAGAAGTTCGGGCAAGAGCAGGCGGCGGCCATCGATCTGGCGCAAAAGGTGCTGCGTCCTGGGAAGGATAAGGCATTCGTGGTGACGGCTGCGGGAGATAAATCCTGGCCTAACCCAAAGCTTAATTGGCTGACGGAGCCTTCCGCAGTGGCTGATATGGTGCGTGGACTCGACAAGAACGCGGGGTTGCCGGATTTGTTCAGCTATGTTCTCTCCACGAGCAACATTGGAATAGACAGACAGTCGATTCAATCCTTCAATACGGGCGGCGGGTTCAGCTTCTTCAATGTCATCTGGGCCATGATGAAGACGGATCCTGCGCCGGCCCGGCGGGCAGTGGTCATCTTTCGCCTTCCGTCCGCGCACGCTCCCGGATGGGGCGAGCGCAATTCTCGCGCGTGCGAGGAGAATCACAACTATGTAATCCAGACTGCTCAATCGCTTGGGGTGTCTTTCTACACCATCGGGTTAGACGACCAGATGCCGGGAACAAACGCCTACACCACGAATATCCAGCACGACTACCAACCGCTTCATAACGGAAATTCTGTGGGAGCGCGTCAGTACGACGCAGACATGGACAAATATCTGGCAAACCAATACAGAGCAGGACGAGAGAATATCAGTCGGATTGCGGACGAGACCGGCGGGCATGCCTACTGGACCCTGAAGAAGAACTACGCGGATGCGGTTGCGGCGATCGAGAATGAATTGTCCGGACGATACGTAGTCAGCTTTGTTCCGCCAGACAAATCTGCCGAAAGCTCCATTCATCCAATCAAAATTCAAGTCTCTGGAGCGGCTCACGTTTCCGCTCCTCGGGCATACATCGTGCAGCCCGCTGGCCAGTAGAAATCGAATCTCTGGCGCGATTGTCAGGGATTATGATGCGCCTGCTGTGGCGATTGGGTGCTGGCTTGCGTTCTGCCATACATGCCTGAATTCTTTCCGCACAGGCTCGCAGGCTACTCTTGTAAACCGGACCTGAACGAAGCATACTTCGCCTCAGTGAGGCAGAAATTCAATTCTGTGATCAAAGACGCCTGCCATGGTTGTGAATAAACAGTGAAAACGGCGCTGCTGGCTGCTCTGGCCGTTGTTTCGGTTATTTACATCATTGTGTGGGTTCCCTATTTGCGACGCGCCTGGCACGCCGCATCGCCCGGCGAGCGCAGCGTGAAATTTGGCCCGCAAGTTGTAATCGGCTTTTTTACCAATCTGCTTGATACCCTGGGGATCGGCTCATTTGCGCTTACCAGTTCGGTTTACAAACTACTGCGCGCGATTCCAGATGATTTGATTCCCGGCACGATGAATGTGGGGCACGCACTGCCGACAGTCGTGGAGGCGCTAATATTTGTTGCTGTAATCGCCGTAGATATCCGCACGCTTTTGCTGATGATCGTTGCCGCCATCATGGGGGCGTGGTTCGGCGCGGGGATCGTGAGTGGGTGGCCGAAACGCCGCATACAGATTGGGCTTGCGCTGGCGCTCCTAGCCGCCGCGATGCTGATGCTTGGGTCGCAACTTGGATGGTTTCCCGTTGGGGGAGACGCGTTGGGTCTGACCGGAACAAAACTCTGGATCGCGGTGGGATGTAATTTCATGTTTGGCGCGTTCATGCAATTGGGCGTGGGACTCTACGCGCCGTGCATGATTCTGATATACCTGCTGGGCATGAATCCGCGCTCGGCGTTTCCAATCATGATGGGCTCCTGCGCCTTCCTGATGCCCGTGGGCGGGTACCGCTTCATCCGGACCGGGCGCTACAGCCCACGAGCCGCGCTGGGGTTGACCATCGGCGGCATTCCTGGGGTGCTCCTGGCAGCATACGTAATCAAGGAACTTCCTCTCCATTATGTACGCTGGATCGTGGTTTTCGCCGTGCTTTACACCTCCGTCATGTTGCTGCGTTCTGCCGCGGAGAAATCCGCTGCCACAACACAGGCTCCCCAGCCCGCAGCTGAATAGGCCGGCTCTGATTTTCTTCGAGCAATCCCATCGCATCCGAGACACTCGATCCGTGTGAGCTCGGGATTGTCTTTCGAACTGGTCTGGTATACTCCCGCGGGCGTTGCGGCCGACGGGAGATTCACATGCAAAACAATCTAGAAACCGTTCCAAAAGCCAGTTCAATAGAAAATGTCCCGCAGCCTTCCTCACCTCCGATTGCCGCTTCCAACCGCCGAAGTTTTCTTGGTTATTTCTCCGCGCTGGGGCTGACTTCAACGCTTTTCCCTGGGGTGTTGTGGGGCAAGTTGGAGGAGCAAAAGCTCGCTCGCGTGACGAAGCAAATGCTCCGCGATGCAGCCGCCGTCGCTGGCTTGGAGTTCAATGACCATCAACTCGAAATCATGGTTGAGGGGGTGAACAAAAACATCCCTCACTGGAACGAGTTGCGCAAAATCTCGCTCGACAACAGCATTGCGCCCCCGCTCTTCTTCAATCCCATTGTTCCCGGCATGAAAATCGATCGTAGCAGGCGTGATTTTCGTGGGAGTGCCCCGCCGCAGGTCACGCGCCCGCGCAATCTTGAAGATGCGGCTTTTTGGCAGGTGACTCAACTCGCGGAATTAATTCGCACCAGGCAAGTAACGTCCGTCGAGCTGACAGAAATGTTCCTGGCCCGCATCAAGCGCCTCAATCCCAAGTTGCTGTGTGTGGTCACAGTGACGGAAGACCTGGCCATCCGGCAAGCGCGCGAAGCGGACAAGGAAATCGCCGCTGGTCGATACCGCGGTCCACTGCACGGGGTCCCCTGGGGTGTGAAGGACATCATCGCGGCGAAGGGCTATCCCACGACGTGGGGGGCCGCACCGTTCAAGGCACGCATCATTGACCGCGACGCTACTGTTGTTTCGCGTCTGAGCGATGCAGGAGCAGTGCTGGTCGCGAAACTAACCACCGGCGAACTGGCTCTTGACGATATCTGGTTCGGCGGCCAAACCAAGAATCCCTGGGACATCACCATGGGCTCGCAGGGTTCGTCTGCGGGTCCAGGCTCCGCGACAGCTGCCGGCCTGGTTGGATTTTCCGTCGGGACCGAGACCGGCGGGTCGATTGTGGCGCCATCAGCAATCTGCGGCGTTACCGGAGTGCGCCCTACATTTGGGCGTGTTAGCCGCTATGGTGTGATGACTCTAAGCTGGAGTCTCGATAAAACCGGCCCAATGTGCCGCAGTGTGGAAGACTGCGCGCTGGTGCTGAACGCCATTCAGGGCCCGGACGATCACGATCTCGCCGTGCAGGATGTTCCGGTGAATTACGACGCCAACTTCGACATTCACAAATTGAGAGTGGGCTATTTGAAGGCTTCGTTCAAGGACACGCGCCAGACTCCGCGAGTGGATGCAAATGACGCGGCCGCTCTGGCGAAAATTCGGGGCTTAGGATTCGATCTGATCGAGGTCGAGTTGCCGCCCCACGCTAACCTGGATTTTTCGACGGTCATGTATGGTGAAGCTAACGCTGCTCTAAGAGACCCGATTGAGATAGAGCCGGCCGACCTGGTGCGGCAGGACCGCGTCGGAAGCCAGATGTCGTACCGCTTGCTCCCGGCAACCGAATATTTGAACGCGCAGAGAGTGCGCACGCTGTTAATGCAGGAAATGGCGCGAGTGATGGCCGATGTTGACGTTTACTTGGTGCCATTCGACTATGCCGATTACACTCCGAACCCGGTCGCCACCATCAACAACGCCGTAACCAATCTCACGGGACAGCCTTGCGTAGCACTGCCGACCGGTTTCGATGAGAAGGGACACCCGACGAGCTTGACCTTCATCGGGAAAGTTTATGGCGAGGCGGAAATGCTCGCGCTAGCAAGGGCTTATCAGAACGCGACGGACTGGCACTTAAAGTACCCAAAACTGGATTAGCGACGCAGGATGGAGGACAGTGGACACGTGGAGTTGCGCTTCCATACTGGTATTTCAAAGATCAAGATTTTGAGGCCGCCTTTGCCGGACTACTGAAGCGGGCCGCCTCTGAATCCAGTTGAGCGGGCTGAGGCCACTGGCGCGGGCTTCGCTTGCGCAGCGGGTTGGTCACTGCCGGAGGGAGCCCCACTCAGCTTGGCGCGGGCTCGAGGAGCGGCATAGGCGGTCTCGACGCGCTCGTCGTTAATTCCAGCCAGTCTGGATAGTGCATCTCGTCCTGCAGCCGGTTCACCCGCCTTAGTCTCTGCCTCTGCGAGGAGTTGCAGCGAAAGTGGATTGCGCGGGTCGTACTGCAACTCAGAGACAGCATCGGCATACATGCCTTCGAGAAGCAGTGTTGCGCCGTTCGCAGAGTGGTACGACTGTTGGATCAGATTGTCGCGACTGGTGCGCGCGATCGCCGTCAAAGGAGCGAGGGCAGCCTTGGCAACATCGTTCTGTCCTGCAATTGCGGCAACGTACGCGCGGGTTTGCAGGATGGTCGCAAGTTCGGTGTCGTGGTCGCCGCTGGAAAGAACATGCTTTTCCGTCAGCACGGCTCGCGCAGCGTCGAGGTCCCGCAATGCTCCCTTCGCGTCGGGATTGAAGAGCCCCATCGCACGATGCGCTTCGGCTTCCTGAACTGCGAAGCCTGCCTTGTGCGCTGCTTCCGCCACTTCCATGTGGGCCTTCCGGCCCCGCCCAATCTGATTCTCGCGGAAGTAGGTCATCGCCCACAGTAATCGGTAATTCATAATCGTGGGCGCGTCTTTGGTCATTTCGTTGGCTTTCAAATATTCCGCGCGAGCGCGCTCTTCATCGCCCATCAGGGCGTAGGTGGTGGCGATGCCAACTTGCGAAGACGTGAAACTCGGGGAGATTTTCAAAGCTGCTTGATAGTGTTCGAGAGCCGCCGGGAAATTGCCCATCATGCGTGAGATTTCGCCGTAGGAGTCCTGGGGATTCGGCTGGTCCGGCATGGCCGCGATGTACTTTTCCATCCAAGCCGGGGCCAGATTCGCGCGTCCGCCCAACGCGTAGCAATATGCCAGATTGTTCATAGCTGGCCCATAAGTGTCATCCTTGGCTAGCAAGCGCTCCAGAATTTCGGCGCCGCGGTCGTAGGCCTGCTCATTTGAGCAGAGCCAGGCTGCCACAGTGTTGGCAAATTGCTTGTCATTTGGATATTTTGAGAGCAAATCGTTCATGGCCGCAATAGCGGGGACAATTTGGCCGTCCTTAGTGCCATTGAGCCAGCGGATTTGCAAGCGTTCGTCGGGCGAGGCATTGGCTATCAACTGTTTTGACAAAGCGCGATGACGGTGAGCTTCCATCGGATCAAAAGTGGCGAAACCGAGCATCGCGTGTCCGAGAGCAAAGTGGGGATCGGCCTTCACCGCGTCGCGGAGGAAGTCGAGCCCCTCATCGATCATCAGCAGGTCTTCGTAATGCAGCATTCCCATTTCGTATTTGCGCCGCGCTTCTGCAGACTTCGTAGACACGGGTATGGTGTCCTGTTTCACGGGTGACGCGTCTCTCGCCGCCACGTAGCTCGAGGCGTGCTTCACCGGCGACGCCTTCTGCGTCTGCCCGTTTGCGACAACGCCCGATATGCCGGCCATGAAAATCATCAGCAGTGCGCGTTCGAAGGAGCTTGTGGTTTTCATATTTCCTCGCATGGAGTCTTGTTGCCTCGATTAGTGGCCCTTCAACACATACCCGGGGTCGAATGGCTGCTTTTCATCAATCTTGATCACTTTCACGCCGCCATTAATGTTGTACACGTCCACGATTCCCAGTGCGCCCGGGCTTGCTTCCACCGCCTTCACCACGTCGGCGTCGCTGGGTACAAACACCACCGGCGCGGCGGATTTGCGGGTCGCGTCAGTCAACATATTCTTGCCTTCTTCAGCGCCGACACCCATCACACGTTCAATCACGAACTTCATGGCCGGCTGGCTGGGCTCGCGCAGAATTAGCGTCACATTCCGTCCTGTAGGCCAAGTGAGCGACTTGCCCTTAAACATTTTCCCAAGTTCGGCGAGGGTCATGGCGCGAACTGTATTTGAGGGGTGAACGATCACTGCAAAATCGGTGGCGAACGCACCGGCGGCCAAAGTCAGCAGCAGCGAACTGATAATCAAAAAGCGATTTCGCATCGGAGTTTCTCTTCCTGCTCGCGATCTAGGGTCCGTGGGCCTTTCTAAGCGCGCCCAGACTCAAAAGTAGCATTGCGGTACAGAGAGGGAAGCGCGCATCGGTCTTGCGGTGTCGAAGTAGGTACTAGTACCACAGTCGCGCAGGGGAGGTTTCTGAAATCCTGGGCTCTTACCTCTGGTGCTGCCTTGGAAATCCGCCGAGCGATTCTTGAGAGCTCCAGAAGGAGGCGGAGTATCTTATCGTGCGGGTGCATCCTCCGCACCTCGACCGCGGCGCCAGCGGAATACCCCACGAAAAGGGGGCAGGTCTGGGATTTACACCGGACCCCGGAGGAAGAAATGAAGCGCGTCATCAGTCTCTGCGTTGTAGTGTCGCTCGCACTGATCCTCACACCCGTCGTCAATGCGCAATCGAACCAGGTTCAGCCGGGCACGCAAGTTCGCATCACGCTCGTTAATGGTGTAAGCACCGCTGTTGCCCGCGATGGCGATCCGTTCACGGCCGTCGTTGCCGAGCCCGTGTTCGCGGGCAATCAGATGATGATGCCCGCGGGTGCGAAACTGCATGGCACCGTCACCAGCATCAACCGCCCGAAATTCTTTTCCATGTTTCGCGGCGGCGCTTCCATGAACCTGGTTTTCAACTCCGTCGAAGTTGAGAGCCGCATTTTTCCCGCGCAGTTGACGATTCTTTCGATTTACACGGGCGGTGTGGATAGCAGCAATTCGAGAAAAGATCTGAAGACGGTGGAAGGCGTGGTGGTCAAAGAGCGCCGCGATATCAAGTCTGACGTAACCGACGTGGCGATCGGCGGAGCCGGCGGTTCTTTGGTGGGCTTGATCTTCAGCAACGTAGTGCGTGGCTCGGTAATCGGATTGGTAGGCGGCGGCGCGTATATCGTGGCGAAGAAGGGCAAGGATGTGGAGCTACCGGCGCAAACAGGCATGCTCGTCCGACTCGATTCACCTGTGTCCGTGCCCAGCACGCTGCTGCACAACGCAGCTTACGTCACGGCGAGTCGTTAACGCGGGCGCGCAGTGCCTGAGATCATCACAAATTAACAGCAGAGTGGGTGATATAGGGCGCCCGTTGTTCCAGAAGCGCCCTGGAGACCGGAAAGAAATATTCAGGCAAGAAATCCAAGAATTTTTTCTTCCTGAGGCATGCTGGCGCACCACGGGGCTCCCGGCTGCAACTTCGAAACGCCCAGAGTCCAATTTGTCGTCATGGCTTGAAACCAGTTGACGTGAAACAGCACAGGGCGCGCATCTGATTCCTGCCCATGCCTTCTGGTAATCATGCGAATGGCGACCACTGATCCCTTTTCCACCTCGTTGCGCAAGCGGAGCCGGCAGCCACCATCGCTGACGTCCATCGTGAACGTTCTCTCAGTGAAATAGCGCCCGTGCCTGCTGAACCCGCAAACTTCAATGGGGTACTTCACGGCTATCCGAGGTTGACGACGCCGCTCGTTCTTGGTCTCAGTCGAAAGCTCAGCCCAGTTTGTAAGGGTTTCAGTCATGTTTTCACCTGCGATGCCAATTGCACTCGGATTGCCATCGATCCATCTGCAGCGCGCTCAATCCTAAGAAGTTAGAAGCCCTGTGCCGGTTCGGCGCTGCCATGAGATGAAACGGCCGTGCATCAATGAAACATGAGAAACAGCGATTACGCAGCGCCTTTGGCCACTTCCTTCTTTGCCGAACGCTTCAGAAAACGGTACAGGCTGGTGCGCCCAATGCCCAGAACGTGCGAAGCGCGCACCCGATTGCCATTGCAGAGATCGAGTACACGTTGGATGTGCACGCTGCGTACTTCGTCGAGGGGCAACGGCTGCCAGGGCGCATCGGACGGAGTGAGGTGACGCTGCGGCTTCTGCAAAGTCAGTGGCAAGTCGCCCAGATCCAGGAAATCAGCGCTGGCCGTAATAGCGGCGCTGGATATTACGTTTTCAAGCTCTCTGACGTTTCCCGGCCAATTGTGTTGTAGCAGGGCGATCTGCGCCCGCCGCGTCAATCCTTGAAAGGACTTCCCGTAGACCTCGCTGTATTTCTTCAGAAAATGCTGCACTAGAATTGGGATATCCTCGGGCCTTTCCATCAGGCCGGGGACACGAATTTCAATCGAGCTGAGCCGGTAAAACAGGTCTTCGCGAAAGCGGCCGGCCGCAACTTCCGCACGCAAGTCCCGGTTGGTCGCCGCGATGAGATGGATGTCCACCTGTTTCACTTCTGGAGATCCGACCCGCTGGATCTCGCGGTTCTGGACTACGCGTAGCAATTTGGCTTGCATGGCCAGTGACATCTCGCCTACTTCATCCAAGAAGACAGTCCCGCCATTAGCGTATTCGAAGAGGCCTGCCCTTGTTTCATTGGCCCCCGTGAAAGAGCCGCGCATGTGTCCGAAAAGCTGGCTCTCGAGCAGCGTGTCAACCAGCGCCGAACAGTTACAAACCGCAAACCGTTCTTGGCCCACCGGGCTCATCTGGTGTAGCGCCCGCGCCACCAATTCTTTCCCTGAACCAGTTGGGCCGGTAATCAATGCATTCGTGTAATGCCGCGAGATCTTCTTCGCCAGATCCAGCACTTCGAGCATCGCCGCGCTCTTTCCAACCACGCCGTGAAATTTGAGGTTGGTGAGTAGGCGCTCCTCTAGGTCGCGAATTTGCGACTTGTGCGTGAAAAGGTCCGCCAATTCGTCGAGAGTGTTGAGCAGCCGGGTAAAGTCCACCGGCTTGCAGATGTAGTCGTATGCTCCCCGTTTGATTGCTTCGATAGCCGAGTCCACGGAGTAAAATCCAGTGACCAGGATTACGTACATCCCGGGGTCGCATTGCAACGCCTTTTCCAGAAACGCGAAGCCATCCATCCCAGGCATCTTGTAGTCAGCCAGCACCGCTCTGCACCCTCCGTGCCGGATTTTCTCCAGGACATCTTGTGGGTTTGAGGTGCCGAACGTTGGGAACCCTGCCTTCGCAAGTCGTTCAGAGGTGATCTCAACCAGATCGGGTTCATCGTCCAAAATACAGATAGGGAGGTTTCTGCGGGCCAATACGACCGTCGGCGATTCTGTGAGCGTAGCCATGATGCAGGACACTAGGCAATGTCAGTGCCAGAACGCATCACATGCAGAGAGGATCGTTCAATTCGCCCATCGTTCGCTGTTTGATTCGGGAGATGAGCTAATGTCCATAGATTCTTCGATGATTCGGAAATGCGGTGCATGGGGCGAAGGCATTGCGACCTCTGAGGAAATCAATTATGTAACCGAATCGCCTGATTTTGCCGGTGACAGATTCCAAATCGGCATCGCGCTCCCAAAAAAGAACTCGGTCTGAAACTTTCGCAGGTTTTGTCCCAGTGGAGAATGGAATGCTGGCCTGACCACCGCGCGCAGGATTTCCGCACCAGCGGCCCGGAGTCAGGCCACTCTTGTCCCAGCGGGACGGAGAGCCAAATCAGAGTAGTCCCTCAGAACACGAGGGCGCAACCGTTCGAGGGTAATCCGCGCTCGTCCGTCTTTA
>Ga0210384_10001882_pt1 | contig 26969 bp, 17 predicted proteins | sample IncBWH2MmetaG_FD_160574 | JGI IMG/M metagenome (GOLD analysis project Ga0210384, IMG submission 160574) | Forest soil microbial communities from Barre Woods Harvard Forest LTER site, Petersham, Massachusetts, United States - Inc-BW-H-2-M | ecosystem: Environmental > Terrestrial > Soil >...
GTTCAGCTTCTGGCGGTACAACTACAACCTCCCGCTTGACCTTGCGGAACGCTCGCTGACGAACGAATTGGACCTCTTCAGCATGCGGCTGGTTCCTGACTTCACGGTAGATGCTTTCGGGAACCGCCAAGTGGTGATTAATTCGTTCGGCACTGTCACTCCGATCGTGGACCCTGCCCACATTCTAAACAAGGCAGCCGGCTCACCTTACGGCTCAGTGTTCGGTTCGCTGGAAAGCCTGGAAGCCATTCACACTGGCACCAAGCTGACCTATGAAGACGAGTATGTAATGGGCTTCGAGCATCAATTCTCGCACGGGCTGGTTTTGAGTGCGCGATATATGCATCGCAGCCTTCGGAGAATCGTAGAGGACACGGGTGGTATCTCGCCGGAAGCAGCGAACGCTGGTGTGCCCCAGCAGTTCTCCATCACGAACCCGAGCAGGAACCTGGACATCTTCACGAACCCGATTCAGAGTGACTTCACTTCGGCGCAACCGGTCCAGATCGGTGCAAACAACTTCTTCCCGGATGCTTCGGTGGTTCCGCGGAATTGCGTCACACCTGGGAGCCCAACAACCGGTCCACTCAATACCAACAACGTGCCGTTCTTTGACTTCCCGACGAATAGCTTCGGTCAGCAGATTACCGATGGCCAGGGCAACAACGCCGCCTGCTTCGCCGCAGATGGGAATGGACTTAATGGGCAGCCAGCCGGCGGCGTGGTTCCAGACGGCATTCCGGATGGCTTCGCCGACCCGATTCACAAGTATTGGGCCGTGGTCTTCGAAGTCAACAAGTCGTTCTCACACAACTGGCAGTTGCGCGCGAATTACACCATCTCGAAGGTATTCGGCAACTTCGAGGGTGCCTTCCGCAACGACAATGGCCAGTCCGATCCAGGCATCAGCTCGCTGTTCGATTTCACCACCGGACAATTCGGTCAGTTGGGCGGGCAGTTTACGCCCGGCGTGTTGAACCAGGACCGTCAACAGGTGGCGAACGGCTACTTCAGCTACGTGTTTGATCATGGCAAGATGCGAAACCTTACTCTGGGAACCGGCGTAACCGTCTCTACCGGCACACCGATCACGGAGTTGGGCTCGCATCCTGTGTACCTCAACTCTGGTGAAATTCCGATCGGAGGCCGCGGCGCATTGGGCCGCACGCCTACGACCGGATTCGTCAATTTTCACGCGGATTATCTGTGGAATATGACGGAACGATTTAAGCTTCGCTTTGGCACGGATTTGTTCAATATCGCCAATACGAAGCGCATCCTGTTCATCAACCAGACAGACTCCTTGCAATTCGGCGTGCCAAACGCTGACTTCCTGAAGCCTGGTGTCCAAACCACTGCACTGGCTGCGGACGGTATTCAAGCTCCGTTCAATGCCAGAATCTTCGCCCGCATCGAATTCTAACGGGCGAACGAAATAGAAAAAGAGGGGGAGCGCCTTGCGCTCCCCCTTTTTTTTCTTCATAATCTCGCATCGATTTCTAGAGGTGCTCCCATGGGTAAACTTGCATCCCGGTTCTCGGGCATGGCTGTGCTCGCATTCCTGGTGGGGTGCGGACCGCTCTTCGCGCAGCGCGGAGGAAGTTCAAAACCCTTCATGAATCCGCGCATCCAGGTTCAAGTGCGGCTGCCGGACGGAACTGCGGCTCCAAACGGGGTCTATGTTGAACTGGAATTCCAAAACACCCAGATGATCTCGCAAGATCAAACCGACAGCTCCGGGAGATGCACGTTGATTCCCCCTGCTCCAGCAATTTATATCGTTCGCGCCAAGCAGCCAGGTTACTATGACGCGACGCAGACGGTTGACCTCCAAAATACCTCCACAGGAATGGCAAATTTAACTTTAACGCCAAAACCTGGGGAGGCGCCCCCTGAGCCGCCAAAAGGCTCCGGCAACTCAGTTTCGGCATTTGACCTGTCTGTCCCAGTGCAGGCCCGGAAGGAATACGATGCAGGTCAGCATGCGCTGGAGAGTCGCGACTTGGATGGTGGAATTGTGCATCTGAAGAAGGCCATTGAGCTTCACGATCAATTCCCCCAAGCCTACACCCTGCTTGGCATGGCGTACAACGAGCAGAAAAAATGGAAGGATGCACAGGGTGCCCTGGAAAAGGCCATCCAGCAGGATCCGAAGGCCGCGGAGGCTTATGTCCAACTGGGTTCAGCGTTAATCCCCCAGAAAGACTATACGGGCGCTGAGAAAGCGCTGAATCAGGGACTGCTGCTCAATCCCGATGCGCCTAGCTCACCCATGGCTCACTATGGTCTTGCTACTGCTTACTTCACCACGGGGCAGTGGAAAGATGCAGAGCCGCATGCCGCGAAGACCATCGCGGCGCAGCCAGACTTTGCGCTGGCTCACTGGTTGATGGCGCAGATCATGCTCAAGAAGGGCGATGGCCAGGGAGCGATTGGCGAATTTCAGACCTATCTGAAGCTCGACCCGAATGGCTCGTATGCTCCATCCGTTCGCGCCGTGATCCCGAAGATCGAAGCTGCGATACAGAAGAAGTAGCGGGGCGCGAAACCGTGGCTGGCGGCGCTGCCAGGGCCATCGCTTCAGTTTGCAGCGTCACGTCGCTGTTCTGCCTTTGCTGGACACAATACAGAACCAGTTCAACCCGATTTGAGATACCCAATTTTTCGAAGACACGAAATAAGTAGTTTCGCACAATTTTCTAGATGGAGCCGACGGCCTCGCCGCCGGCTCCACGTCAATCATTGCCATCGGGTACGCTGCACTCCCAAGAGAAATGTTGAGCTACCTTGGCGTCGCAGTAGCATGGAGCCTGCTGGGCACTTGCCTGGGATTTATTAGGACCAATTTTCCCCCCGCGAGAATTTACATGGGCGATTCGGGAAGTACCGCCCTTGGGTTCACTCTCGCGTTTCTTTCTCTCGACTCCTGCCGCGCCGCCGCCCCCACGCGCCCTCTGCAACTCTTTCCGATGATCTTCGCCGCGCTACCACTTCTCGATGCAGCTTTCGCCGTCCTGCGTCGGCTTCGCAATGGACTTTCGCCACTGTCAGGAGACCGCCGCCACTTTTACGACTTGTTGGTCGAACGTGGCTGGTCCTCTCGAAAGGTTTCCCTCATCTGTTACTCCGTGACAGGCGCGCTTGTCACCGCCGGATTATTGAGCGTGCGCGGTGGGCTGGCACAGGCAGTGTTGATCTCGGCGGTTTGTCTTGGAGCGCTGCTCGCGGCCGGTGTGCGTTTGGGTTCACTCAGCTCAAATACGCCGAATTTACAGATGCAAGAGCAGAAAACAGCAGCAATTCCGGAAAATGCGCGACCCTCCGCAGCGTGCTTCACTCTCGCTGGAAAGTAGTATTGTTGGGAGAGCGTACGTTTGAATTATTGCTGTGCGGGTCGCAAGATCACGTTGGGGACGACAAAAATGTGCGTGTGGTGCGCTTGCTGCGCTCTTTGGGAGTGGTTTGCTTCTGTACGTTGCCCAGTTGCACTAGCAACTTGCGAAGTTTTGCGCGTTCTTCCAGATCCATGTCCACCACTTCGAACGCGCGCGCCTGCGTATTCGCATCGCGCACGATCGTCTGCGCCTTCACTGGCTTTTGTGTCGGATTCAATCGCAGCGCGACAATGCTTCCAGGATGTAAACTCTGCTCGCACACCGCAATGCCACCCCCCAAAGTCATCTCTGGAATTTCCATGCGGCAATTTTCTTTCAAGTTTGTGGTCGTAGCAGGCAGCGAGTGCTCCAGCCGCATGCGCGGATATCGCCGCTGCCGGATCGCGGAAGATTCCGGGTCCGCATCCAATGGCTCAATCGAAAATTCGGCCAGACTCAGGCCGCTGCGCGGCATGAAACTGCGCACCCATTCCGGATCAATCTTTTCCATGGCCTGTGCTGCCACCAGCCTCAATTCACTCTGATTAGCCCAGCGGAAAGTCTTGCGTGTCTCCGCCACTTTGCGCAGCACCGATTCGGCGCCTGAAGTCCGCAATCGCCCGAGCGCTTCAATCGCTTTCAGCCGAAGATACTCTGTCCCATCCTTCGGTAGATCACCTTCTGCCAGCCGCAATAAACGCATGTCGGCGGTTTGTTCGCCGCTCATCCCGATTTCATCCACTGCCAGCGGCCGTATCATGGCATCGAGATAGTCAAATAATTCCAGCAGCAGTCGCCCGCGTTCTGCCGCGCCACTCGAGGCAATCTGACGAACCACGCGATCGTGCGCCGTGCGCTTCCATTCTTTCATGCGCTCCGGTAGAACCTGCTCGAGCGTGTGCAGATCAATTCTGGCGAGCATGCCTACTGCATCAATCGCTTCATTTGTCGAGCCGCGTCGAAGCTGTTCGCGCAGATGCTCAAGGCCCGCCGGCCCAAGGACTTCCATCATCGAAACTAGAAGCTGGCAATCTTCACGGAATCCGCTGCGGCTGAAACGAGCTGCGAGATGCTCGGCAGCCGGTTGTGGGATTCGTCGCAGCAAATCGGCCAGACCACTGGGAACTTCACCGGATTTCAACGATTCTTCAATGAATTCCGGCAGCCGATTTTCGATTGCAATTCTCGGTCGCAGATTTTTTCCCAAGCCAGGCCTTTCGCCGTCAACGTAGTCCATTAATTCGACGGCGCGCTGCACTGCCGGATAGACGCGCTTATTGCTGGCTTCCTGCGAGAGACGCACAAACGCCGCACCGACCATGCTCTGCATTTCGGAATCGCGCTCTTCGGCAAGCTGCAAGCCCACCTGGCGGATCACGTCGATGAAAAACCGTTCTTCGCATTTGGCATAAAGCGAAGCGAGTTCCGCAAGTCCGCTGGCAGCCTGGCGGCGCGGTTCGTTCGACTTGTTCGTTATACAGTTCGCGTAGTTGCGCAGGATTTTTTCCGCGGCTTCGTTCTCGCTCTTGGCCTGCAACCCTTCAACGTATTCGCGCACTTTTGCGGGCGGCACGCACCAGGCATCAGCAGATTCGAGGACGGCCTTTTTCTTTTCTTCGGTTACTTCCGTCCAGAACTGTTGCGCCAGCAAATCCACGTGTGATTTCACTTCGATGCCCGCGCGCGACATTTTGTCCTCATATACTCCGAGGATCTTGCGCAGGCCTTCCAGCTCCGTGTTCATTTCATCAAGTAATTGGCGCACGGAATTCACTTCCACGTCGCCGCGTTCGTAGCTTTCCAGCGCGAATCGTATGGCGATGTGTTCGGCCAATTTCAGCAGCGTGGGTCGGTCCGAGGATTCTGAAGGGGCCTGCGCTGCCAGCGCCGAGAGCGCCTGGCTGACAGTGAATCGCGCGCGACGCGGCAATGTGGAGAGCCGGGATTGAAACGCATTCGGATCCAGCTTGTCTTTTGTTGTGTCGCCAGTGCGTGCAATTTGCGCCAGGACTTGAAGAATTCCTTGTAGCTCGTCGTCCTGCAGTGTCATCAGGCCGGTTTCGACGGCCATGGACCCTGCGCCAGTGCGAGCCGGACGGCTCCCACGAATGCCTGCCGTAGCGTTACCCCAGCGACTCGGAACTCCGCCGTCGCCTTCATTGCCGGCTGCTTCGGGAACGCGCCAGATGCGTTTGTTCGGAGCGCCCCCCATGCTTGGAGTGCCACCCGTGTTTATGGGGCCTCCCCCGCCAGTGCCGGAACCAGTGCCGGTCCCCATTCCACCAGCCACAGACCCGCTCGTAGAGATGCCCCCGGGATTAGTGACGCCCGGCCCGGCGGGTTCGCCTTTGTTAAACCAGAACCCCCCCACATTCGGATCTAGCGGTGCGCCACCGCCGTTCCCGCCGATGATGTTCCATGTGCCGGAGCCCTCTGCCCCACCTTTCCCCGGTCCGCCCGAAGAAAGATTCGATGCGCTTCCAACCGTCATCCCGCCGGAGATTCCGCCAGAGCCGCTGTGGCCACTTTGTCCAGCTGAACCATCGAGTCCAACCGAGCCAGCGGGGCCACCCAATCCCGAACCGGATCCAGAACTGTCGCCCTGGTTGAGCCAAAATCCTCCCGAGTTGGGATCCAACGGTGTTCCGCCACCACTGCCGCCCACAATATTCCAAGTACTCGCGCCTGCATCACCGGAAGCACCCGCGGGGCCCGCTCCGCTTACGGCACTAATGTTGCCTTCTACAGCTTGTCCCCCGCTGCCGGCATAAAATCCCGAGCCAGTTCCGCCCGAGCCGGAGCCACCCCCGCCCGGACCGTTCCCTGGTGCACCACTTCCGGGACCGTAACCCTGTCCGCCACCGCCGGGTCCTTCGCCTCCCGGCCCGCCGTGTCCTTTTGTCGTGCCTTCCGCGGCGACGATGAGCTGCAAAAGTTTCTCAGGATCGTTGAACAGTTCATTCGCTGCTTCAGAATCCATACCAAGCGTGCGTGCGGTGATATGTGCCGCCACTGATGATTTCGCGATCGAGGAATCGGCCGGAACGTAGCAAACCTCATTCACGTGAATGCAAGGATCGCCCTGCAAAGCTGCTTTTAATTGCTCCACCAATTGCTGAGGCTTTGCGCCTGTGCCAGTGGGAAATCCACGGACGAACCGCGCCAAGCTGGCCTGCATTACCTTCGGCGAAAAATGGATGCTGGCGATGCCGGCAGCCGAAAGCATGCGAGCAAAACTTTTTTCGGCGGCGGCCGATTCAAGTGCAACTCCGTCGAGGAGAAGCTGATCGCCTGAAACCGCCAGCAACAATCCTGCTTCATTGTCGCCCAGCGCAGTGCGCAATTCGCTCCAGGCAGTTTCGTATTGTTTGGCGGTGCGGGGATGGCCGAAGTCATACATCCGCGCGAACTTAAGTAGAATATTCAGGCTGCGTACGAAGGCGCGAGCGGCCGCTGTTCGCGTATTGGCATTCATAGCCATAGATTGGGGCAGACGCCCCGCCTCATTATGCAAATATGGGGGTTATCAGAGCCGGGGACAATGGTACTGGTGTCCTTTTCGGTACTACCTTTCGGTTCCATCCGCGAGTGGGCCGGTAGTGCTGGGTCTTCAGGCAGGGATTAAGCTCGTTTCAGCCATACTTCTAACTCATTGATATCGCCGAGGATGGTCTTCGCCCCTAGTCTTCGAAGACGGGCCCCGCGCTGGCGGCGCTCTTCGCTGCTGCTGGGCAAAATGCCGACGAACGCCATCTTGGCGGCGCGGGCCGCCAGCGCGTCGTCCACATTGTCTCCCACATAGAGTGCGTGAGCCCGATTCCGGCCGGCGAGGATTTTAAGCAGCCCATCAGGGTTCGGCTTGGGGCGCGCCACGTTCTCGACAGTCACAATTTGGTGGAAATATTTGCGGACTTTCCAACGGTCGAGTGTGTAGTTCAGCTCGCGGCGGATTCGGCCGGTGAAAATTGCCAGCTCCGCAAAGCTCCCGAGGCGCCGCAACACCGAGCGACGCAGCAGCCACTTTTCGCGGGATACGTTTCCCCGGTGATTCCTGCCCCAATAGATCTCGACAAATTTTCGCTTCACCTCTTTGTAGCTCTGAATCCCACCAAGTGAACGCACCCAGGCGTGCGAAAGTTTCCAATCGTCGTTGAACCCTGGGCGGTTTTTCCAGCGGTGTAATTCTGTGTGAGTCACGCGTTTCCCGGTGAGCGACTCCACGGTCTCGAGCGTGGTTCGTTGGAACGACTCGCGCGTGTCCACCAGAACTCCGTCCACATCGAAAATAATCACGGAAGGCTTGAAGCTCATCGGAATTTTTTGCTGGGCGGCAGCCAATGGAAAGTAGGAGAAGAAGAGAGCCCCAGAATTATGATCCTTCCTGTTCCCGAGTTTGTTCGCCGGAAGCTTCTGTCGCTCTGTTTTCCGGGCCGGATGATTCGGACTCATCGCTGTTTCCGAGCGATTCGGAGGACCATGCTTCCCCCGGCGTCGTGCCCGGCAAATCTGCTGGAGTGCCTTTTTCCGAGAGCTCCTCAGAAGACGAGTGTGAAGGGACCGAGGAAGTACCCGGCAAGGCTGGCGCAGACTGGTGGGCCGAGCCGGCCACAGCCGCGGATGCGGAATGACCGGGCTGAACAGCAGGAGTGGCCGCAGCCTTCAGAGTCTCGAGGCGCTTTTCCAAAACATCAGCAAGAAGATCGACGAGAAGTTTGGCAGCAGTCCCGTCCGGATCCTTGGCGGGATTGTATGCAGCAACTTCCAGAGCCGCGAGATGCTTTTGTTGCACGAATACCAGCAGCGCCTCGCGAACTTCTTCGAGACTCAGTCCGCCCGAGCCGGGGAAGTTGGTGGCTTGAAAATCGGAGATTACATCCACGTCGAAGTGAAGAATAAACTCATGAGAGCTGCTGTGAATTCTGTCCACTGCCGCTTGAGCTGCGGCCGCGGCCCCCATCCCCTGCACATCGCGTGCCAGGTAAGTCCGGAGCGGGGATTGGCGAAGGAGTTGTTCTTCCGGCGGATCAAGGCGATCCACGCCGAAAAGGGCCATATCAGGCTCGCGCACCAGCGGAGGCTCACCCCAAAAACGAACCAGTTCAGCAGCGCCTCGCCCGCTAAGGTGCGAGACCACCATCCCATCCACACAACCGGATGTCGTAGTCGCCGGCGTATTTAAGTCGGCGTCGCGGTCCATGTAGATCATGCCCACATTCCTGAAATATCTTCGGACACCGGCAACTGTGGCGAGCGCGATGGAGCAATCGCCGGACAAGATCAGCGGCAGTGCGGCGGATTTTACGGCTTGCTCCACGCGCGGCTTCAACGCTTCGATGGCCGCTAAAATCCGCGGCAAGTTTCTGGCCCGAGGGCTTTCTTCATCACGTTGGAAGAGTTGCGGGGGATCATCGCCGAGATCGGCGACTTCATAGCCGACGCTGCGAAGGCGATCAACAAGTCCGGCAGTGCGCAGAGCTGCTGGCGCTTTTTCATGGCCCAGCGACAAAGCGGCCGCGCTGGTTGGCGCGCCCAGCAACGCAATCTTATTGGGCTGGCGGACGATTTTCACCGCCACGCATCGGCTCCTTGGATTTTTTCTCGTTTGGCTGGGTCATATCCACTCAGTGTGCGGCCCCGCCTTGCCGAGCTGCGAGCTCCGGTGGCAAAGTGAAACGCACATCTTCACGAATTAAATCGAGATCGCGATGGTTCGTAAAACCAAAACTGGAAAGCCGCTGGCTTACTTGTTCGACGAGAATTTCCGGCGCGGACGCTCCCGCAGTCAGTCCTAGAGACCTGACTCCAGCGAGCCAGGAGGCGTCAATATCGTTTGAGTCCTCAATCAGGCGCGCGGCCACGCCGGCGCGCTTGGCGACTTCCACAAGACGATTGGAATTCGAGCTGTTCGCGGAGCCCACCACCAGGATCAATTCAACTTCGCGCGTGAGAGCTTCGACTGCCTCCTGCCTGTTTTGAGTAGCGTAGCAAATATCGTCCGAGGCAGGCCCTACGATGGCCGGAAAGCGCTGCCGCAACCGCGTCACGATTTCCTGGGTGTCATAAAGAGAGAGCGTAGTCTGAGTGAGAAATGCGAGCCGATCAGGGTCGGGAACTTCGAGCAAGTCCACTTCTTCCACACTTCCAACGACCACGGTCTGGTCCGGCGCCTCACCGGAAGTTCCCACAATTTCCTGGTGATCGCGATGTCCGATTAAAATCAGGGTGCGGCCCTCACGAGCAAATTTCAAGGCCTCCAGATGAACCTTGGTGACCAGCGGGCAGGTGGCGTCGATCACGCGCAATTGGCGATCCTGTGCTTCCTGGCGAACGCGCGGAGGCACGCCGTGTGCGCTAAAGACAAGGACGGCGCCTTCTGGCACCTCTTCGATAGCTTCTACAAATATGGCGCCACGGCGGCGCAACTGGTCTACTACGTATCGGTTGTGGACGATTTCATGGTGGACGTACACGGGGCGCCCATAAGCCTCCAGCGCCAGTTCGACGATATCCACAGCGCGCACAACGCCAGCACAAAATCCTCGCGGGCGCACACGTACAAGGGTTTTTGCGCCATTGTTCGTTCCCTGAATATTCGTTAAGGTCAATTCACTCTCCGCAAACCAATCTATTTTACCTGAACCGCCGCCATTCCCGCCAGTTTGTTCGAACTTTGGTTTTCTTGTCACGCGCCGAATCCCCCCCGGATGAGTTCAAATATTTTGATGCGAAATCAGGAGCAGGCGAAAAAGGAAAACAGGAGGCGATGCTGAAGAGACAAACGACCACTAGGATCAACGGAGAATGCTGAATCGGGGATATCTGGTGTGATTACTGGGCAGATTCAGAACGCGCGTGTCGCAAGGACTTTCTGCTGACTTCTTCCAAGCCCATGTAGCCACGGCGTGCGGTATCCGAAATTGCCCGGATCCCAACTTCAGCGAAAGCCAAACCGCGCTCGCCGAGAGCACCTGCGAGATAAATGATCGCGCCCAGCGCGAGCAGAACGCCGAAGCCGAGGCCGAAAAGCAACTCCGCAGCGAGCAATTCCCGAACAAAATAGAGCTGCAGAACGAAAAGGATTGCAAGAGAGGAGATCAAACCTTTGCGAAGTTTCGCCTTCCTCACGATACCTGCGAAGAATGTCTGGACCTGATTCGATATGTTGTTCATGTCCTCGTTTGTCCTCACCAAGAGAGATGCACGGAGGAGGCCAAAGGACGTGGCGCTAAGTCGTTGCAAAATTGAGGTATTGCAAAATTCCGGAAGTGGGAGAAATCAAAAAGGGGAAAACAGTTTCCGCGAGAATGGGAAGCTGATTGTTCGGCGCCGAAATTCTTGAGGTGACGATTTTCGGCGCCAAATTTCGGCTAGTTCGCCGGACCTTTGGCTTGCCTTCGCCAGCGCCACATCCGTCAGCGCCCTTCGAAAGGATAGCGATGCTGAGCAAGCACGGCGTCGGCCACGCGACGGCGAAGAGAAATCGTGTCGAGAGGGCTGTGCTTCGCGAAGCGACGCAATACCGCAAGTTGGGTGAGAAGAGTGTCGCCGTCGGCAGTGGCGGCCAGCGCCGTGCGCGCTGCTTTTTCGATGCGGTCCATCGCATCGTAGATAAAAGCACGAGCTGCGTCGCCCATGACACTGGCCGCTTCACCGCGGGCAGCAGAAGCTTTCTGGGCGCGACGCAGTGAGGATTCCATGGCGTATACATCCATGACGATGTTGGCAAGCGCGGCGACAATTTCCTGCTGCTCGGCGAGTTGATCGCGGAATTTCTGGAGGGCCGTTCCGGCAGCGAGCAGAAAGATTTTTTTTGCCTGGGCGAGCGTGCGCTCTTCTTCAGCGAATGCGCCGCCCGGGGTTTCTTCAAAGGACGGCCCAGCCAGAACCTCCTCGGCCAGTTTGGTGGCCGCGGGGATGAGCGGGAGGATGCCAGCCATGGCGCGCTTTATGAGCATCTGGATGATCAACAAGCGGTTGATTTCGTTGGTGCCCTCAAAAATGCGATTGATGCGGCTATCGCGATAGGCGCGAGCCACCGGGTAGTCTTCATGGAAGCCATAGCCACCGAAAATCTGGACAGCTTCGTCGGCGCAATAATCCACCGTCTCGCTCCCAGCCACTTTGCTGATGGAGCTTTCGATGGCGTACTCCTCGAGCACCTGCATGGCCTGTTGCGACTTGTCGGCGCCCGCGGCGGGAGATCCCACTCCTGCTTCCACCATTCCGGCAGAGCGGTAGATCATGGATTCAACGGCGTAAATGCGAATGGCCATTTCGCCGAGCTTGGTCTTGATGAGTCCGAACTCGCAGAGGGATTTACCGAATGCGGTGCGTTCTTTCGAATATTTTGAGGAAGCGGCCAGAACTTCCTTGGCGCCGCCCAGGCAATACGCGCCGAGGGAAAAGCGGCCGACGTTGAGGGTGTTGAAGGCAACGATGTGGCCGCGGCCGATTTCATGCAGCAGGTTTTCTTTCGGAACCGGGGCATTCTCGAAAAAGATGGGGACTGTGGAGCTGCCCTTGATGCCCATCTTTTTTTCTTCGGCGCCGACGGAAAAGCCGGGCGTGCCGCGCTCGACGATGAAGCAGGAGAATTTTTCGCCGTCCACTTTGGCGAAGACAACATATACATCCGCAAATCCGCCGTTAGTAATCCACATTTTCTGGCCGTTGAGAATCCAATTTTTCCCGTCTGGGGAAAGGACCGCGCGCGTTCGCGCCGCGAGCGAATCCGAACCTGCTTGCGGCTCGGACAAGCAATAGCAGGAGAGCAGTTCGCCAGTGGCGATTTTTGGCAGATATTTTTGTTTCTGCGCTTCGGTGCCGAAGTACACGATGGGAATGGTGCCGATGCCCGCGTGCCCGCCGTGCGAGACAGCAAAGGAAGCATAGCCGGCAAGTTTTTCGGCCAGCAGGGTGGCAGAAACTTTATCCAGACCCGCGCCACCGTAAGATTCCGGAATGGCGCCGCCCAGTAGTCCGATTTCGCCGGCTTTTTTCAGCGTCTGGGCCATCAGTCCTTCTTTGTGGGCTTCCAACTCCGGAATCAGCGGGACCACTTCCTTTTTCACAAATTCCTCGGCGGTCTGGCCGATGAGGCGCTGGTCGTCAGTGAGATCGGCGGGAGTAAAAACATCCTGGGGAGCGCTATCGGTAATCAAGAATGCGCCGCCGCGGTTGAGAGCCTGTGAAACTGAAGCCGTCGCCATGTTATTCCCTCGCTCTTCGAAATATGGGGGTCAATAAAATGTGATTGTCTCTCTCATTTGAGCCGGATGCAATGGTGTTGCCCTGATTCGTGAGTCGTAAGTCGTGATTTGGGGAGCGCGATCGATTCGGCAACGCCGCTCCAGGAAAGCCCGGGAGATGAGAGGCATGGAACGCGAAAACAGTATTTTTGTTGCGATTAGAAAATGTGATGTCTTTTGTTGTGAAAGGGATACCGGAATTTCTAATTTGGCATGTGTTGCGATTAGCCGTCACAGCGGCCATGGCATTTTCTTCGCCCTCAAGGTGTTCCCGAGATCTTCCGTTGGGTTTGAGCGGGAGTGGGGCGAGATACTTGAGCGCACAATGGCAGCCCAGGATGCCGATCCTTGCCGGATCACTACGATCCCCGGAAAGAGTTGCGATTAGAATTGGTCCTCCTCGCTTGTTTTGAGCAGCTTACGACGAATTCTATTTATCCCTTGTTTCGATTAGAATTTCTGCCCCCTGTGAAGTCCTCCGGTCCGGGACAGGACTTTTCGCATGCGTCAAATAAAATTTCTCCATTGGTAGCATGGCACAGTGCGGGCTAAAAAATCGACTGGCCAAGAGACCAGTTTTCGATTGATCGAGTACAGTGGCCGTCTTGGCAGCTTATCCGACGCGCTAACGGGTATTTCAGTTTAAGCACAGTACCATTGAAGGATTTCTGCTCATCGGTGATCATTGGGATGCTGCCAGTTCTCGTTGGGATAAACCTCGTTTCCTCGCCTTCTCGTACTCGCGCAGCGTAAATCGCATCTTCGCTGTCTTCATCGCAATTGCGGGAGACAGCCAACAGTGAAGAACAACGAGGTCTAAAAGAGCCTTGTCAATTAGCAGCACAGTTTCGAGCACTGCGCCGCCAGGTCCCGCGATAGACATACCAGTTGCAGACGACTTGCGGCTGCGGCGACCGGCAGTTGATCTATCACGGTTATATTGTGTGGACTTGCTGCGCGGCGCGGCCGTGATCCTGATGGCCTTGGACCATACGCGAGGCTTTTTCAGCGGCGCGGGATATGCACCCGAGGACCTTTCACATACAACCGGGGCGCTCTTCTTTACGCGATGGATCACGCATTTTTGCGCACCGGTGTTCTTCCTTCTTGCGGGCACAGGCGGATATTTGTCGCTTTCCCGAGGCAAGACGGTCCAACAAGTCAGGAGGTTTTTCTGGACTCGAGGATCATGGTTGATATTTCTGAATTTAACTATCGTAGCGTTTGCCTGGACATCCACATTTCCATTTCTATTTAGCGGTGTGCTGTGGTCACTGGGATGGTCGATGATTGCGATGGCGCTTCTCATGCGATTGCCACTGGCAGTGATCGTTGCTTTCGGGACGGGGACCGTAGTCACCCATAACTTACTCGATCGCGTGAATCCCGCGGCATTCGGAAAATTCGCAGGAGCGTGGCTAATTCTCCATGGCCACGGCACTTTCTGGATTGACCCCGGGAAGCTCGATTTCTTCGTGCTTTGGCCATTCTTGCCATGGGTGGGAGTGATGGCCATCGGCTATGCCATCGGGGCTCTATTGACCAGAAGCGACTGGCAAAAAGTGATTTTCAGAATTGGAGGGTTAGCGACGGCTGCTTTCTTGCTTCTACGATTCTTCCGCCTTTACGGGAATAGCTCTCCAAGCTTGTTCGGAGTCGCAGCGGGCCCATGGAAAGTGCAACCAACAATGACTCTGACCATAATCTCGTTTTTTGACACGCTGAAATATCCGCCTTCCCTGCAGTTCCTGTTAATGACGCTCGGACCTGCATTGATGGCGCTCGCTTGGCTCGGCAAGGTTGATACAAGGCGGCCGCTAGCAGCATTTGTGAACGTATTTGGCCGGGTGCCGCTCTTCTATTACGTTGTCCATCTATACATAATCCGGACGCTCGCGGTGTATACCGCACTGATCGTCAAGCAGAAGGCTGCGTGGCTGTTGTACGGTGGAATGATGGTGCTGGATCCGCCCCAAGGCTACGGACACAGCCTGGGTTTCATCTACGGAATGTGGTTAGGAGTTGTACTGTTCATGTATCCACTTTGCAAAGGATTCATGAAATTCAAAGAGCAGCACGCAGAATTGTGGTGGCTGCACTATTTGTAGTCGTGGATGGGAAGCGCCGGGTCCAACTGGTCGAACCAGAATTTATGATTACCGGTGGGTAAAACGGATTTACCGAAATCGGTGACCCGGGCGCAAGGGATTACGGCTCTACCCCACGGGTACTATTGTTTCAGCATGGCTGTCGATTTACATTCGCTGGCATGGATGCACAGATTCGGCCGGGGAGGCAGCTTCGAAGAAGCAAGCGGCTAATATTGTCAGTCCCCGTCCATGTTTTTGGACAGGACGTGTTCCGTGAGTCCTTCAACGAGTTCACGCGGATGGTTTCGGTAAACGCCCATGGCGGAGCGCTCGCACTAGCTGCCAAGGTCGAGAAGGGCCAGGGAATTGTACTCGTAAATAAAAGCACGGGCGAAGAGCGAGAATGCAGGGTCGTGCACGTGGGCTCGTTGCAGAACGGGAAATGGACGGTGGGAATTAAATTCGCCGAACCCGTGGAAAACTTCTGGAAAATAAACTTTCCGTCAGGCACTTTGCGGCCAGCATCGAACCCGCGAAGCTAGAAGGTAGCTGCTTATCGTACCGTAGGGATTGGAGAATCTGCTCCTCCCGGCTGCGGCTCCCATTCGACTTACAACCAGACTTCCACTTGTTGCCTTATCGCATGAAGGTTCTTACGGAAAATTGAGTTTGCATGTTGCTTCCAGACTCGAAACTAGTCAACGGGAGCATCCGGAGCTTGTTCTCCTTCGCCCACAGGGATCCCGGGAGCCAGCGAAATTAGAGCTACGCCGATGACAACCAGCGCGGCCACGCCCCATAGTTCCCCGCGGGAGATGAGATTGCGTAGTGCCTGCATGCCCATAAGCGCGGCGTGGGCAAAGCTCGACCATGCCGTGAAAGCAATCAGGCTGCGATTTGCCGAGGGGTCACGGGCTGCGAGAAGCAGGAAAATGCCAAGGGTGGCATACACGCTAAGCATCATCGCCAAGGCAGGCTCTTGCCGCACGAACATCGTCATGGGATAGACTAGAGCGCAAAAGATCAAGCCCACCACGACCAGAACAACCTTCAGCGCCCGGTCTCGATTCATGGTGACCCTCCTGCAAAATCACATGGAGCAAAAAAGAAATATCCAGAGCATTAGGTGATGGCCATTCCAGAGCCACTCAGTCTTCGAGGATTTCTAGATGGATTCCAGAGCCTAGGCGGCACGCTCGAAGATGCCGGCTGCACCCATACCTCCGCCGACGCACATGGTAACCAGGCCGTAGCGCGCATTGCGGCGCTCGAGTTCGCGCAGAATCGTGGCAGTAAGTTTTGCGCCGGTGCAGCCGAGAGGATGCCCGAGCGCGATGGCACCACCATTGACATTCACGCGCGCGGGATCGAGGCCGGCGAGTTTGATCACGCTGAGAGCTTGGACGGCGAATGCTTCGTTGAGCTCGATGACGTCAATCTGATCGAGGTTGAGGCCGGCAATTTTCAATGCCTTGGGGATCGCAAATACGGGGCCGATGCCCATTTCCTCGGGCGGGCAGCCAGCGGTGGCGAAGGCGAGAAAGCGGCCGAGGGGCTTGAGATCCAGCGCGCGGGCGCGTTCCGCACTCATGACAACAGAGGCGGCCGCGCCGTCGCTCATCTGCGAGCTGTTCCCTGCTGTGACGACGCCGCGGGCGTGAAAGGCTGGCTTGAGTTTTCCGAGCACTTCGAGCGAAGTGTCGGCGCGGGGGCCTTCGTCGGTTAAAAATGTAATCATTGTAGTTTTTGGTTTTCCGCCATTGGATGAGCCATTGGCGGTGGCTTCCAGAACTGTGTAGGTAACGTCGACCGGGACGATCTCATCCTTGAATTTTCCAGCGGCGATGGCAGCGAGGGATTTCTGGTGACTGGCGAGTGAAAATTCGTCAGCCTGCTCGCGCGTGATGCCATATTTTTTGGCAAGATTTTCTGCAGTCAAGCCCATGCCGAGATATGCATCCGGATAGTTGTCCATCAACCAGGGATTGGGAGCGACTTTATTGCCACCCATGGGAACCATGCTCATGGATTCGGTGCCGCCTGCAACGGCGACATCGCCCTGCCCGGACATGATGCGTTCGGCGGCGAGAGCGATGGCCTGCAGGCCAGAAGAGCAGAAGCGATTGATGGTCATCGCGGAAGCGTCCACGGGTAGTCCAGCGCGGAGGGAGGCGATACGCGCGACGTTCATTCCCTGTTCGGCTTCGGGCATAGCGCAACCGAGGATGACGTCTTCGATTTCTTTGGGGTCGAGATTCTTGGTGCGCGCGACTGCTTCCTTGATCACGGCTGCAGCGAGGTCGTCCGGGCGCGTGGCTCGCAGACTGCCCTTGGAAGCCTTTCCTACGGCTGTCCTGACCGAGCTAACAATTACGGCTTCTCGCATGGTTCACCTCGAATGATCCTGCCGACTTGTGTGTATGGCAATCCTACCATTGGATGCAAGAGAGTGAAAAAAGCAACAGCGCCTTGGGGGAGGCGCTGTTTAGGTGCGATCAATGATTCCTGTGAGCTTGGACGCTGTTACCGATGGAATTTGATGGTGACTTGCAGCTCCACGGCGACCGGCTGGCCGTTGAGTTTAGAAGGTTCGTACTTCCAGCGGCGAAGTGCGTCGAGGGCCGACTGGCGAAGGAGCATTGGGCCGGACACAACGTGCATGCCGACAACGTTGCCATTCTTGTCGATGGTGGTTTTGACGACTACGTCGCCTTCCACGCCTGATTGCCTGGCACCTACAGGATATACGGGCACGGCGGAGGAGATGAGTCGCGGGTCTTTCACGTCGCCGCCAATTTTTACCGGCCCTTCCGGCTGGATGCTGGGAGGGGCAAGCGCTGGAACGCGCGGCGAGGCGGAAAGGCCGGAGAGCGCCGCGGCACTGCTGTCTGAATCGGCGGAGGCATCGAGAAGCGGCGCGGCATCTGAGCCGCCCGAATCAGCGCGCTGAGCCGTGGCTGGGCGCGAATTCAATGATTGCGACACCATGCCCGGCGTCACTCTTGGCGCGGCTGGTTTGACGATCGCGACGGGTTGCGAAGGCGTGGAAACCGGCGGCTTGGCTATGGGGGATGGATTCAAATTTGCTTGTGAATTCGCTGCATCCGGAACATTTAAGGCGGATGCTGAATTGGCCGGCGCGCTTGACGGTTGCACGATGGGGTTTGAGGCCGGCGATGGCACGGCATTAGAAGCCGCAGGCGGCGCAGACTTCGCGGGCTGCTGCGCCGTCAGTGTGGGATTCCCAGTTGCAGCGCGATTGTTTGTGGAGCGGCTGCGGAAGTAGAGGCCGCCTCCCAAGACGGTGAGCAGCACGACAGCGCCAGCAGCAATCAGCATCCAATTCACGCCCGGTCGAGCAGCCTCCGCGGCGGAAGCACCAAAGCCGGAGTCGAGGCGTGCACCAAAATCTTCGGACGGAGAGGACTGGGCCGCGGCCAGCGTGTTGCCACCGGCGAAACTTCCAAACGTACTCCGTGAATTTTCGGATGCGGGACGGGCTGCGAGCGCGAGCGCTTCTTCTTCGGCAACAGTGGTGACGGGAGAGAGCGCCGGGACCAATGGAGCTGGATCATCGTCGCCGCGCAAATCGGTCATCGAAAGCGCTGCAGGAGGCGCGGACGGGAGGTCCAGCGGCACCGAGACCTGCGGGGGTGGCGGATCAAATGTTTCGTGTTTGCTCTTCGTTTGAGCAGTTGCAGAAGCTGCCGGCTGCACCTCTTCCTGCGAACCGATGGAGATAAATGACGGCTCCGGCTTAACGACAGGGATGAAACGTTCTACCGGAGGCGGAGCAGGGACGGGCTTGGATTCTACAGGTCTTGAATCGCAGACTGGAGGCTTCGGCTGCACCGTGCTGGCAGGCTGGGCAGGGGCCCAAGAAAAGTCGGACACAGATTTTTCTTTCTCTTTTGATCCTGAGCCGGGGGCAACTGTGGGAGCGGCGGCCGCGGGTCTTGCAGGGGCCACGTCATCTGAGGGAAAGTGCACTCCCCAGAATGCCGGCTGGCGCTGCGTGAATTCCACTTCGATGTAGGAAGCGAGATTTGCGTTGGGGCGGACTTTGACGACACGACAAATGGCATCCTGACGCGATTTCAAATTTGTGAGCACCAACATCTGGCCGACATTCACGGCAGTGTTCATCCGCAAAACGCCACCCTGCGGGAAAATAATCATGGTGCTGGTCTGCTCTTCGAAAGGCTCGGTGTGCGGCGCAGCGCCGACCGCGTCTTTAACTCTTGAGCCGTGCACGCGGACAGCGACCTCGAGCGAAAGAGCGTCGGAACGCATGTGCCCGGCTGCGGATTTGGATTGAGTGGCGGCGCGCGAGACTGCATGTTCGGCGGAGGAATTTGCGATGTCGAGAGAGTCTTTTGTTAGTGGCGCCATCTTCGTGTTCGGCAGTCAGCCGCCCCCAGAGTGATTATGAAATATGCAAGATGAACTGATTTTCGTAGGGTGTGACAATTAGCGGCAATAGTACGTTGGTACTGCCTGAGCACAATTGTGCAGGAGTGCGCAAGGGCGATGGACAGGAGGGTGGGGAGATTCGCGGCCCGGCGAGTACTGCACGGCTTTTGAGTCCGAGTAGGACTTTGGATTAGAACTGGAAACGTGCTGCAAATTGGAGCACGCGTGGACCGCCGCCACCCAGGCCGGGATTGCCTTGCGCCACGTCGGGAGTTTGGGTGACTTGCCCGAAGCTTGTGGAGCCGAATGAGTTTCCGGGCAAGGAAAATTGGGGATGGTTGAAGATGTTGAAAAATTCGAAGCGAAGCTGGAGCAGGAGACGTTCGGTCAAGTTAGTGTTCTTGGTGACGGAGAAGTCGACATTCCAGAAGCCCGGGCCGTAGATGGCGTTGCGGCCAAGATTGCCAAAGGTGCCGTCCGCCGGTTGCGCGAAGGCAGCAGGATTCAGATAGCCAGTTACAGCATTCCAATTCGGAAGGATGAAGGGTTGGCCGGGCACAACATCAGGACGTTGGTGAAAATTCGAGGCAGTGTCGAAAAACGGAAATTGCTCGTTCGCGGGGATGGTGCTGTTGTCGGAGGAATTTACGATTGGAATCGGGCGGCCACTTTGTGCAGTGACGATGGTGTTCAACTGCCATCCGGCAGCGAGCTTGCGCGGCAGTGAGCCCCATGTGGGAACCTGGTAGTTCAATGCAGTTGTGAAGCGATGGCGGTTATCGAAGGTCGAAGGGCCGTGTTCCGCTTTCAGGTTGTTGGAATTCTGAGGGAGAGCAGCAGTGGCGAAATTGAAATCAATTCCGTCGGAGGCATCGTCGAGAGATTTCGAAAAAACATAACCTGCAAATCCGGAGACGCCATGCCAAGTGCGTACGCGGGCAGCTAACTGGAGGGCATGGTAGGTGGAGTTCGAGATGGAGGCGAATTCATCCATGAACCGGAAATTGGGATTGGGCCGGAGGCCAGTCTGCGTGTCGGGCTGGTTGGCGTCGAGCAAGCGAACGAGATGGGTTCCTTTTGTTCCAACGTAACCTGCTTCGAGGCCGATCGAATTGCCAATTTGCTGTTGGAGATTCAAGCTCCAAGTTTGCATGTAGGGAGTGCTGAAATTGCGCGGGATGAAGAAAATGCTGTTTGGAAATACCGTGGGAGTCAGGATGGGAGTGGAGGTGTCGGAACCATTGAACGCGTTCTGATTGAAATCGAGTCCGGTCACTGGCTTTGGGCCGATGGGATTGGTGGAAACGCCGGCGGAATTGGTGAAGTTGTCGAGCATGATGTCCTGGGGGACATAATCGTAATAAATGCCGTAGTTGGCGCGAACCACGGTATGTGAGAACGGGCTCCATGCAACGCCGAGGCGGGGCCCAAAATTGTCGAGATCGCGATCGTAAAGCTGCTTGAGGGTAGGGCTGCCGACGACGACGAGGTTGCCAGCAGCGTCGAGATTGGAGAGTAGGTTGTTGTTGTCGGCTGAAAGGATGCCGAAATATTCCCAACGGAGACCGGCGCTGATAGTGAGGGATGGCCGGACGCGCCATACGTCCTGAGCGAAGAGGGAGAAGCCGTTGTTGAAAGTGTTGCGCTGGGTATTGCCCTGGAGGGCTTCCACGAAGGCGTTGCCGAGGTAATAGCCAGCTAGAAGGTCGATGGCGGGGTTGGGATCAACGCCGGCGCCGGAGAAAGAAAATAGCCCACGCTCGAGATTGTCGTTGAAGCTGTCGACAGCAATGCGACGGTACTCGCCGCCGAATTTCAAGGTGTGGGTGCCACGGATCCAAGTGAAATTGTCGAGAAACTGATAATTCTGGCTGATGCGACCGCGAGGAATGCTGAAAGCGGTGGCACCGAGATTGTCAAAGGTGCCGCCAAAATCGAATTCGGGGAGGCCGAATTTTCCGGTGCCGAAGTTGAGGCCGACGCTGGAGGGATCGAAGCCTACATCAAGAGAACTGAACGAGGTTCGAAAGCGGGTATAGCCGAAACGCGTTTCATTGATGCGGGTGGGATCGAGGGTGCTGACAAAGCTGATGGACAAAAGTTGGACCCGTGTGGGGGAAGTTTGCGCGAAGGCAGGGAGACGGGAGCCGCTACCGAAGCCGCCGAGGGAGCCAAAGGGGAACACCTGAGAGCTCTGACCGAAGGCGTAGCGGCCAGATAGAAGGTATTTTGATGAGAACTGGTGATCGAGTTTAAGTATGAAGTTATCCGAGTCGTTCTTGTCCTTCACAGCAAAAGGGATGATGCCGGTCGTGCTGGCGGGAAAGAATCGCGCGAGGATCGCGTCGGTGGGGCCGGTATTGATCGCAGGGTTCACGGCGAGCGCATCTGCGATGGCGGCAGCGCGTTGGGCGGCCGTGGGAACGAAGAGAAGAAAATCAGAGCCGACGCGCTCGCGCTGGCCTTCGTAGGCGCCGAAGAAGAAAGTTTTGTTGTGAATGAGGGGGGCCCCGAATGAGCCGCCGAAATTATTGTTGATGAATTGCGTCTGCGGAGTGCCAACGGGATTGAAGAAATTGCGAGCATCGAAGAAAGAGTTGCGGTGATATTCGTAGAGCGAGCCATGAAGCTGATTGGCGCCGGACTTGGTGAGGATGTTGACGACAGAGCCGCTGTTGCGGCCGTACTCCGCCTGGAACTGGTTCTGGAGGTTGAACTCCTGGATAGCATCGAGCGGAAGGAGAGTGGCGGGCGCGCCGGAGATGCCGACCTGATTAAGCGCGGAGTTGTTGTGAAATGGATCGTTGTCGTCGGTGCCATCGAGCGTGTAATTGTTGGAGCGGTCGCGATTCCCATTGATATTGAACTGGCCAGTTCCCTTCTCGGAGCCGGCGACGCCGGAGCCTTCGACGGTGACGCCCGGAACGAGGGCGACAAGCTTGCCGAAGTCGCGACCATTGAGCGGGAGCTCCTGGACGAGCCGGTTTTGAAGATCGGTGGAGAGTTGGGTTTCGGATGTATCGATGAGGGGTGAGGCGGTGGTGACGGTAAGGCTGGTGGAAGCGGGGCCGGGGGCGACGATGATATCGAGAGTGGTGTCCGAGCCGACCTCGACAACGGCCTTGCTGACCGGAGCCTTCAAGTCCTTCGCAACGGTGGCGACGGAGTAGTTGCCGGCCGGTAGCTCGGGGATGACGTATCCACCGTCCGCAACAGTCATTGCCTCACGAGAGAAACCGGTGGCGTCATTTGTGGCCGTGACTTTTGCGCCGACGACTACACCGCCCGAGGAATCGCGGACAGTTCCACGGAGCGAACCGCGGAAGGACTGAGCATACGAAGCAGCGGCATAGGCGAGCAAAGCGAGAATCGCGAGGGTGCAAATCGACATGCGGAGGAAATTTCGACCGAGCGCTAGGTTGATTTGGTTCGGGCGAGAGTGGGTAAGGGCGATCATCGGTGCTCCTCTATCTGCGTTTCCGGGGAATGAAAACCGGCGCCGGTGGTGAAACTTTGTTTACCTTTGAAAAATCCTGCTCATTGAGCGCGATGCCAACACGACCGCGGGAATCTATGTACAGCAGCGGGTGGCCAATGGGGACATCCATGAACGTTTTGACGTAGGGAATGGTGTAAGGCTTCCTGTCAATTCTCAGGGGCACTAAGTCGCCGAGGGAATACCCGAGTTTTTTGAAATCGTCGCCCTGAATGTCCGTGACCAGGCTGCCGAAGGGATCGTCGAGAGCGATGACTTCGGCAGTGATGCCATTTTCTTCTACCGTCGCGGCTCGCGGCCGCAAGCGCACGAGAACTTTCACTTCCGGGCCGACTAAGGTCCAGTCGTCACCAGCGGCAAGGTGTGCGGCGGCGGGTGAGAAAATATCGCGGCCGTGAAAGGTGGAGGAAATCTTGTCGCCAATCATCCAGGCAGGGTTGGTGATTTCGCGTGAGCTTTCGACGCCATCACGGTCGGCAATGGGAGTGATCAGGCCATTGTCCGGAAGGACAAAGAACTGGCCTTTTTTTGACTTCACGACGATTGCTTTCCGAGAGGTTCCCACGCCCGGGTCTACTACCACGAGAAAGACTGTGCCCGAGGGATAGTACGGCGTGACGGCCGCAAGGAAGCGCGAGCCCTCTTCAATCGAGAACGGAGTAACTTGATGAGTGATGTCCATGATGCGAACTTCGGGGACGATGCCAACGATCACGGCCCTGCAAATGGCTACGGCATCATTGGCGGTGCCGAAATCGGTCATGAAAACGATGGTGGGACGAGCTGCCGGCTTCTTAGCTAGCTCCTCAGTTTTCGTGGGGCTGGCGCAGCCTGCGGGAAACCATCCTACAGCGAGTAGAAATAGAGCAAGTCCCCGCCGAAAATGTTGCGAATGCATGCTGACCCCCTCAGCGAATGCACGACCCCTCAGCCACGCTTGGGTGGATGAGATGCGGTCACCCTGAAAACGATTCCCCCGAATCGAAAAATCGGCAAAAATTTTCTGGGATTATAGCGCGAGGCGAGAATGATTCAAAGGAAAGGCGCAGCGGTGAAACTAGCGCGCGGGCTCGGGGCGCTTGCGGTATTGCTCGTAGAGGTCACGGTGACGATTAGACGTGCTGGTGAGTTGGCCGTTGACGAAGAGGTAGCGCAACTGGGTGCGAATTTCGAGAGGGTCGCCGGTGGTAACGATTAGGTTGGCCATCTTGCCGGGCTCGATTGTGCCGAGTCGATCCGCGAGGCCGAGCATTTGCGCCGCGTTCACGGTGACGGCTTTCAAAGCTTCTTCGTGGGGTAGACCGTAGGCAACGGCCGTGCCTGCGTATTGCGAGAGGCGGCGCGAAAAGGAAGTGCCGAAGCTCGAAAAAGCTATCGGGATGCCTGCCGCATGCAATTCGGCGGGCTGGCTCATTGGTTTGTCGTAGGGGTCGTCCTCCTGCGAGGGAAGCTGCTCGCTGGGGCCAAGGATTACGGGGATTTTTTTCTTTTTGAGCAGGTCTTTAACTTTCCAGGCTTCCGAGCCGTCGCCGAGGATCATCTTCAAATTTTGCTTGGAACAGAATTCGACGGAATTGCGAATGTCGCGGGCCTCTGCGGCGATAACCAGGACTGGCAATTTGCCCTCGACGACGGGGATCATGGCTTCGAGTTTCAGATCGCGTTCGTAAAGTGCCGGAGAGCCTTTCTGCCTGGCTTGGGCGTAGTGGCGCACGCGAGCGAGCCAATCGCTGAGTTCATTGACGGACTTGTCGTACTCTTTTTTCGCCTCCGCATAGGGTTTTTCTTTGTAGCTGAAGGATGCGAAATCGAAAGTGCGCGTCTGAATCGAGGGCCAGTTGATCACCATGGCCACGGAAGGTTGAATTTGCATTTCTTCCATGGTCCAGCCGGCGAGGTTGAATGCCGAGGCTTGTCCGGAAACGATGCCTCCGCCATTCAATTCAAAACCAGGCGCTCCGGGCGCGGCAACCACGTGGGTAATACCACTGGCGCGCGTGACAGCGATGTGCGCACTGGCGGGATTCACAGCCGTGGCCGCGACAAGCTCCGGATTGAAATCTCCCAATTCGCTCACATCCACCGTTGCGACGACCTGGCCGACCTCCGTGAGTCCAACCTGAGTGACAGGATCAAACAGGCCGGGATAGATTTCGAGTCCCTTCGCATCAATCACCTGCGCATCGGCGGGGATATCGATATGCGTGCCGACGGCCGATATTTTTCCGTCGCGAATGACCACCGTGGCGTTTTCAATGGGCGGTCCGGCAAGCGTGAATACTTTTCCGCCCTGGATGGCGTAAACGCGTGAAGCGGGTTGGGCAAACGTGGGCAGGGCCAGGAGGCAAATGAGGAGGAGGGAAACGAGCTGTATGGCAAGATTCGAGGTGAAGTCGAAGCGTGAACCGTTTGAGCGGCTTGTGGTGGGGTTCATCGGGCCGCTCCCGAGGCTAAATTGCTCGCATTACCCGGCTTCGAGGTCTTTTTCTTTTCCTGCTTTTTTTCGGACTTCTCTTGTTTTTTTTCTTCCTCGGCCGCCTTTTTCTCTTTTTCGAGTAGAGCTTGCTTTTCTTTCTCGAGCCCGGGGCGCGCGGCCAAATCACGATCGCGGTCAAAATAGACCTGCCCGTCAATCAGGGTCTTTTGGACTACTGCATATACGCTGAGCGGATCATGATTGTAGATGACCAGGTCAGCATCCTTGCCAACTTCAATCGAGCCGACGCGATTGTCGATGCCAAGCTGAATGGCGGGGTTGATGGTAACAAGTTTCAGCGCATCACTCGGGGAAAGATCGCCGTACTTGATGGTCTTGGCAGCTTCCTGGTTCAAGTGGCGCGCTTCTTCAGCACTGTCTGAGTTGATTGAGACAAGGACGCCACGCTCTCGCATCAATGCTGCGTTGTAGGGGATAGCGTCATAGGCTTCCATCTTGTAAGCCCACCAGTCGGAGAATGTGGAGCCACCTACGCCGGCGGTCGAAATTTCATCTGCGACTTTGTAACCTTCAAGGACATGCTGAAAAGTGCGCACTTTAAATCCAAATTCCTTCGCGACTCTAAGGAGCATCAGGATTTCGTCTGCGCGGTAGCAATGCGCATGCACGTAGCGCTTCCTTTCGAGCACTTCAACCAGTGGCTCGAGGCGCAGGTCACGACGAGGCGGGATTTGATTATGTTCGCCGGCAGCTTTCCGTTGGTTGTAGTCGTCCCAGTGCTTCTTGTATTCGCGCGCCTCAGTGAAGGCCTGGCGGATAACTTCTTCCACGCCCATGCGCGTGGCTGGATAGCGCGCTGGCGTCCCGGCCGGCGGACCAAAATTCGAGTGCTTGGGATTTTCACCGAGGGCGAACTTGATTCCGGGTAAAGCGCCTTCGAAAGGTAGCTGGTTGGCTTGCTTCCCCCAACGCAATTTAATCACGACGGTCTGACCGCCGATGGGATTCGCGCTGCCATGAAGGATGTTGGCGGTAGTGACCCCGCCGGCAAGATCGCGATAGATGTTTACATCCGCGGGATTGAGCACGTCAGCTATGTTGGCCATCGAAGAGACAGCGGGAGCGCCTTCGTTCACGCTGCCATCGACCGCGATGTGGGAATGGCAATCAATTATGCCCGGGATGATGAACTGACCCGTGGCATCGATCACCGTGGTGCCGGCGGGAACTTGCACGCCGGCGCCTACGGCAGCAATCTTGCCATCGCGAATCAGGATGGAGCCGTGTTCGATGGTTCCTTGCGTGACAGTGAGGATTGTGGCGTTCTGGATGAGGACAGCGTTGGGAGTCTGCGCCGGCACGGAAGCGGGTGCGGCCAAAGCGAATGCAAAACTTGCAATCAGCAGCGTGCGACTCATCGGGTGGCGGCCCCGACTGCTTCCGGAAAATCACTTTGGCGCTCCGGCTTTTTTTCTTCCGGCTTATCGGGCGGGGGCTCTTCATGAACTTCAAACCATCGGCCGTCGATGAAGACGTGCTTCAGTTTGGTTTTCTCGTTGAAGATTTCGCCATCGGCAACGATGACATTTGCGATTTTCCCCGGCTCGAGTGAGCCCATGCGGTCACTCACCCCGAGAATGTCCGCAGCATCGAGGGTGAATGCGCGCAAGGCCGCGTCTGGCGTGAGGCCCGCGTCCATTGCCTTGCGCAGCTTCTTGAAAATGTCTTTCGGCGTCGCCAAGCCATCGGAATAAAACGCAAATTTCACACCTGCCTTAGCAAGCGCCGCCGGAGTGGAAGGGGCAAAATCGCGAACCCGGAGATCATGCAAAGTCTGTTCAGCCTCCGGATCTGCGTCCTTGGAGCGCTCAGGCCATTTCAAGCTGACGAGAACAAGAGCTTTCTTTGCAG
>Ga0210384_10001883_pt1 | contig 26954 bp, 22 predicted proteins | sample IncBWH2MmetaG_FD_160574 | JGI IMG/M metagenome (GOLD analysis project Ga0210384, IMG submission 160574) | Forest soil microbial communities from Barre Woods Harvard Forest LTER site, Petersham, Massachusetts, United States - Inc-BW-H-2-M | ecosystem: Environmental > Terrestrial > Soil >...
GAAGAGAATCGCGATTGGTGGACCAAGAACGTCATCGACGGCCAGCCCAACGAAAAGCTGAGCGCGCGGGAATTGATGTTGAAGGTTGCGGATTCGACCTGGCATTGCGGCGATCCGGGCATGCAGTACGACACCACCGTGAACCGCTGGCACACCTGCAAGACCACCGCGCGTATCAACGCCAGCAATCCTTGCAGCGAATATATGTTCCTGGACGACACGGCGTGCAACCTGGCGTCGCTGAACTTGATGAAGTTCCTGGGTTCGAACGGGCAGTTTGATGTCGAAGCGTTCCGGCATGCGGTGGATGTGACCATTACCGCACAGGAAATTCTGGTGGACAACGCCAGCTACCCAACGCCAAAAATCGCAGAGAACTCCCACAACTTCCGGCCGCTGGGGCTAGGGTATGCGAATCTCGGCGCGTTGCTGATGTCCATGGCGCTGCCGTATGACTCCGACGAAGGGCGCGACGTGGCGGGTGCAGTCACCGCGCTGATGTGCGGCGAAGCATACGCGCAGTCGGCGCGAGTGGCGGAGCAAATGGGTGCGTTCCCGGGCTACGGCGAAAATCGCGAGCCGATGCTGGACGTGATCCGCATGCACCGGCAGGCGATGCGCGGAATCAAGCCGGAACACGTGCAGACCGACCTCTATATGGCTGCTCAAGGAGCGTGGGACGCGGCTGTGGCGCTTGGCGAAAAGCATGGCTTTAAGAATGCGCAAGTCACCGTGTTGGCGCCGACAGGCACCATCGGTTTCATGATGGATTGCGACACCACCGGAATCGAGCCGGACCTGGCGCTGGTGAAACACAAGAAGCTGGTGGGCGGCGGCGTGATCAAAATCGTGAACAACACCGTGCCGCAGGCCTTGATGAAGCTGGGGTACACGCCGGAACAGACCAGCGAAATCGTTACCTACATCGATCAGAACGGAAAGATTGAAGGCGCGCCGTATCTGAAGCCGGAGCACGTACCGGTGTTCGATTGCTCGCTGGCCCCGCTAGGCGGCGGCCGTTCGATCGCCTGGACCGGACACGTGGGCATGATGGCCGCGGCGCAGCCGTTTCTTTCCGGCGCGATCAGCAAGACCATCAACATGCCGGAAGAATCGACCGTGGAAGACATCATGAATGCGTACATCGAATCGTGGAAGCTGGGCCTGAAGGCTGTGGCCATCTACCGCGACAATTCGAAACGCTCGCAGCCATTGAGCGCCGGCGCCGGCAAGAAGGACGAGAAGAAGGCGGACGCTGCCGCGGCAACTGCAGCAGCGCCGGAGCCGGTGCAACGCGAACTCTTCAGCCGCACACAACGCGAGAAATTGCCGGTGGAGCGCGCGTCGGTAACCCACAAATTCAGCGTGGGCGGCCACGAAGGCTACATCACCGTGGGCATGTATCCCGATGGACGGCCGGGCGAGATCTTCATCAAGATGTCCAAAGAAGGCTCTACACTTTCCGGTGTGATGGACGGATTGGCGCTGACACTTTCCATCGGCTTGCAATACGGCGTGCCGCTAAAGGTGCTGGTCGACAAGTTGTTGAACACGCGGTTCGAGCCGAGCGGAATCACTTCGAACGCCAACATCCGGTTTGCCACTTCGGTGCTGGATTACATCGCGCGCTGGCTGGGCGGCCGCTTTATTTCGTCGGAATATTTGAAGTTGAACGGTGGGGCACCGGCGGAAGGTTCGGTGGTGGCAATGCCGCCAGCTGCGGTGCCGGTAGTCACCTCAGTGCCGACCAGGACTTCGCAGACTACCCCGGAGCCTGTAAGTTACTCGCCGCGCGACGCGCATGAAGGCGCGCCGACCTGCTCCGAGTGCGGCATGCTGATGGTGCCCAACGGCGCCTGCTACAAGTGCGAAAATTGCGGCAGCACGAGCGGGTGCAGTTGATGCGGGAACGGGAAAAGGAGAATACGCGATGAGCGCGCTCCCAACCGGTTCCACACTGGTAGAAAGACAAGCAACGAATCATCCGAAGACCCGCGGGTTTCTGCATATTGTGCGTCACGGATCCGGCCTGAATGCCTTTTACATCCTGACCTATCACCGGCTGGACCGGTCCGGAGCGCGGCCCAAGGCCATGCTGGCCGAAGGCGCGCAATCGTTGATCGACCTGCTGGAGAAAATCGGCGTGGACTTTCGGGTGCGCGAAGTTCGTGGAGCGCTGGAAGATATATTGCGGCTGGGTTCGGCGAATATTCCGGATCTGTGGTTGAGTGACGAGGAAATCCTGGAGCGCGGGATGATCGAAGCCTAAGCGAGCGAACGATCGGAGCAAAAAAAGGCCCGGGGGGGCAGTTGCCTCCGGCCTTTGTTTTTGGCATTACTGTCGCAATTGGAATATTACGTTGATTTGCGTGTCTACCTCCACGGGGTTTCCCATGAGCATCGTCGGCGAATAGCGCCATTTGCGTACCGCGTCGAGAGCTGCCTCCGCCAGTGAACAATATCCGCTGAGAACGTAGACATGCACGAGCGAACCATCTTTGCCGATAATGGCATGGAGTTTGACGGTGCCTTGCAGGCGCTCATGTCTAGCGATGTCCGGGTATTGCGGCGGGACTTTGTTGACTGCGCGCGCAGCCTGAACGTTTCCCCCAATAGTCACGCGATCGAGCTCGTTTCGGTTCTCGTCGTGTTCGAGCTTGGCATTGCTCGCCGTCTTCCGAACCGGCGGCGGAAAAACATTACCCTCGAGTTTTGGGGGAATTACAAAACGAAATCCGCCATCGACATAAGCGAAAGAGGCGAAGCGGAGCAGCTTATCGCCTTTAACAAAAATGATTTCATATAGCGGTACTTTTTCGAGGCGCGCGTTGAGAATGCCAAAGGTAAGCTCGCCGGCGTTATCGTCGCAGGAACGATCGAAGCGCCGTGCCTCCATGGAATTTGCGTTTAATTGCTCCGCGTCGAGAAATTCCCGTGCCAGAGTAGGTGGGACTGACGCCGCTGCGCGCTCGTATAGTGCTCCCTCGTTGTTGGCAATGATCGGCCCGAATACCCGCTCGTACCATGCCCGCGGTTGAGGCAGAATAAGGGATCGCAAAAGCACGTCGGCCGCAGCGCCATTGTTGGATTTTTGCGCCTTTATGATGTCTTTTGCGAGATGCTCGAGACCGGCAGTTGAGTCGGGGTATACCACTTGTGGGGCAGGCACGGATGTTTGCGGATTGGCGGCGGAATGTTTAGCGGATCCGCTGGACGGAACTGCGAAGCAGAACAGAACAACTAGAACAGGAGCGAAGGGCCGGGGCACAGATACATTGTCAGGTGGCTAAAATGTATCTTCAATGCGAACGAATTCGGATATTTCAAGCCCAGCAACATCGCTGCGTCGAACCGACACTCAGCGGGGACGGAGTTGGGGACGAGGGGCCAGGCGGGGACGGAGACGAAGGCGCGGCATGAGCGGCGGAGGAACGTTGCGCAAAGTGCCGCCGCAGACCGGGCAGGATTCCGATTCGATGGTAGAGGCGCGGAGCCAATGGCCTCTCGCTTCGCACTGAGGATTGGTGCACTGAGCGGTGGAGCCCGGTAGAAAGGTCATAGCGATCCCCTCCAGATTCCGTGGAAGCCCGTGCTTCCGGCGGCTGCGTTCAGCAGGCGAACATCAAACTTTCATCGGATTGTCATGCCGGAGAAAAGTGGTGTCAATTGCAATCCGAGCGGAGAAGCGGATTTTTTCGGGGGACTGTGGAAAAACACAAGCGCGTCTGTGGATTGTTGCTGCTTAGGCACTTGCGGGCTACGTGAAAGAAAATAGGTGCCTCGCACGTAGTACAAAGTGAGAGAGAGTCGGGTCATCCAAACGTAAATTCTTATGCGGAGAACGGGCCGGCGCAGCAAGGTTAGGCCGGGTGTAACTTTATCAGGGCTCATAGCTGCGCTGTAGCACGTTCGCCGCAAGTCAGAAAAACCCGTGCAACGCCCCACAGAGGGGTAACTTACCGACCTCGAGACGGAGAACACCATGACAGGTGCGACGAAGAGTTTCGATTTGGGGAGCAACATGCCTTCGATGCCTAATTTCGGCGGTGCCGGGGCGAAGTTTTTGCGGTTGGTCGGTGTGATTCTGCTGGTGATTCTATTTTTCTGGAGTGTGGTTTCCATTCCTACAGGTCACGTCGGAGTGTTGACACTGTTTGGTAGGGTCACCGGCGAGACGCTGGGAGAAGGCATCCACCTGATCAATCCGCTGAAGTCGGTGCAGAAGCTGTCGATTCAGACGCAGTCCGTTAAGGAAAGCGCCAACGTACCGTCGAATGAAGGGTTGATCTTGGCACTGGATACTTCCTTGTTGTTCCACCTGGACCGCAGCATGGCTGCCGAGGTGTACCAGAAAGTAGGTTCGAACTACGCCGAGAAAATCGTGGAACCCACGTTGCGCGCGGCGATTCGTGCTTCGACTTCAGCGCACACCGCCAATGCGCTGTACACCAACGCCCGAGAACTGGTGCAAAAGCAGATCCAAGACGAGTTGACGACGGAGCTAGCCGCTCGCGGCGTGATTGTCGAGAACGTGCTGCTGCGCGATGTGCAGTTGCCGGCAATGCTCAAAGGCTCGATCGAAGCGAAGCAGCAGGCCGAGCAAGATGCGTTGCGCATGAGCTTCATCTTGCAGAAGGAAAAGCAGGAAGCGGAGCGTAAGCGCATCGAGGCGCAGGGTATCGCGGACTTCCAGAAGATTGTGGCGCAGGGAATCAGTTCGCAATTGCTGGAATGGAAAGGCATCGAGGCGACAGAGAAGCTGGCCACCAGCACCAATGCGAAAGTGGTAGTGGTAGGAAATCCGAAGAACGGATTGCCGCTGATTCTGGGCGCGCAGCAGTAAAGACCCGGAACCAGACCAAGAGGCGGTTACGGCCGGGGAGGTCCTAGGGTGGTTGGGCCTAGCGGAGCGGGTGGCGGCGTTGCGGGTGCAACGTAACCGGTCGCAGCGAGCTTGGCTTTGAGAGCCGCGAGTTCGTCCTTCTTTTGATTTACGTTGGATTGTTCGGCCGAAATCTTTGCGGCGCCGGTCTTGTCATCCTGATAGTTGGGCTTGCCGTAGTAGGCATCATTATCCAGGGCCAGCTGACGCTGCGCCAGATCCAGGTCGGACTGTTTGGCAGCAACTTCCTGCTTCAGCGCTTCAACCTCGGCTTTCTTCTTTTCCTGTTCTTCGGCGGATGGCGCAGCGCTGGGCGAGGCTGGCGCGCTCGCTAAGGCAGGCGCGGCGTTTGCGTCTGGCGAAGCTGCCGGGGCGGCGTTGTCGCTCGAAGCTGGAGCTGGCTTCAGCGTGTCATCGGTAATGACGGTGGCGGGTTTGGCGGCAGATTTTTTCTGTGCGCGCGCGCGGCGAGCTGCTTCCGTTACGGAATCAGCCTGGGGGTCTTGTGCCCGCAAGGGTAGCCCGACGAGGGCGCCAGCCAGTCCCATGAGCGCTAACGATCGCAAGAGAACACGCTGCTGCATAAGGCTTTTCTCCACACAGTATTTCGATTGCTTCAGCCAGCATACCCCCGGGGATGTGCCGACTCAACGCGGAAGTCGCGCGCGATGCCAATGAAGCAATGACCGTGTGAGGCGGAGTTTTGCCCGGCTTGAAAGAGCAAGAGTCAGCCAAATACGGGTATGCTACGCGGGGCAATGGAAGGCGTGGGAGCTAGGCGAGCTATGGATTGGTTCTTAAAGTGCAGGATCGTTTCGCGGGGAATGCCGCGCACGTTTCTGCTGGTGGCTGTTTTTTCCCCAATCGGGTTCGTTGCCGCTTTTGCGCAGGCCCGGCCCACAAATTCCGGGCAAGCGGCGAACCAGTCTGTGGCACCGCAAGACAATTCCACAGTCGGAATGCAGGATACCGGCAGAGCAGAGACAAAGAAATACCAGCTTTCACCTGAGCGCTATCAGAAGGCCGTTGCGTATTCGCGAGCTGGATACACGGTTTACTTTGTCTCCGTGCTTTGGGGAATCGTGGCGTTGGTGATTTTGTTGCGGAGCGGGGTTGTGGCGAAGTTGCGAGATTTCGCCGAGCAGAACAGCAAGAGCTTTTGGGGGCAGGCAGTGTTGTTCGTCGTACCGATGAGCCTGGTGCTGGCCGTCTTAAACCTGCCAATCTGGATGTATTGGCACTATCTGTCTCTGCAGTATGAACAATCCATTCAGCGATGGGGATCCTGGTTTTGGGATTGGAGCAAGGGGCAGATACTGGAGATTGCACTCAGCGTGCTCGCGGCGATGCTCCTGATGAAGGTGATTCGCTGGAAGAAGCGCACGTGGTGGCTGTATTTTTGGGCCGCGGCGATACCGCTGAGTGCTTTTCTCGTTTTTGTCAGTCCGTGGGTCATCGACCCGATGTTTCACACCTTTCGGCCGCTAGCCGAAACCCACCCGCAGCTCGTTCGATCTATCGGAAAATTGACCGAGCACGCCGGGGTGCCGATTTCCGCGGACAAAATGTTCCTGATGGAAGCCAGCACGAAGACCAACCAATTGAATGCCTACGTGACGGGATTTGGCGCCTCGAAACGCGTCGTCGTGTGGGACACGATCATCAACAAAACCACTCCTGACGAACTGTTGGCGGTAGTCGGGCATGAACTCGGTCACTACGCGCTGGGACACGTCATGAAGGGATTTGCGTTTGGCGTTGTGGGAATGTTTTTTGGCCTGCTGGTAGCATACCTGGCGCTCCAGTGGATGCTGGCGCGATGGGGAAGATCCTGGAGAATTCGCGGACAAGAGGATTGGGAGGCGCTTGCTGTGCTGCTGCTTATTTTTAGTGTTCTTGCGTTTCTGGGCGAGCCGGTGGGCAACGGCTTTAGCCAAACGCAGGAACACGCGGCGGACGTCTACAGCCTGGAAGTGATCCATGGGATTGTGCCGAACGGGCGCGAAGCCGCGGCGCACTCTTTCCAGGTGCTGGGCGAACAGGATCTGGCGGAGCCGAATCCCTCGCCGTTCATCAAGTTCTGGTTGTATAGCCATCCTTCCATCGCGGACCGGGTGAGCTTCGCGCACAATTACGATCCGTGGTCGAACGGAGAGCAACCGAAATACGTGAAGTAATTTTCCACTCCGATAGGCATTACTCGTCGCGGCGATGCACGTTCTTGCGGTGCAGGAAAGAAGCTACCTTGTGGCGATTGCCGCAGACGGACATGGAGCACCAGCGTCGGCGATGGGTGCGGGAATCATCGTAGAAAAAAAGAGCGCAGGAGGGATTGGCGCAGCGGCGTATGCGGGATTCGGGGCCTTCCACCAGGAGTTCCGCTGCGGAGCGTGCGATGGCCGCGAGCAGCCATTCCAGGCCGTCTTCCCGCGCGAGGAATTGCAGACGCCACACGCCATCGGTCAGCGTCAGTTCGTCGTGTCCTTCGGTGATGCGAAGAATCTCGTTGATGGGTTCCGCCCACACACGAGGGAAAGAACGCTTTTCGCAAATGGCGGAAAAAATGGCGCGAAGGGATTCGCGCAGGCGCAGCATTTTGAGCAAGACCCCGTCCACGGCCTGGGGTTCGTTTTCGGCGAGTGGGCGCAGGCGACGCGCACGATCTTCGCTGGTGACGCGCGCGGACACCAGGAAAGCGACGAACTCATCCCAGGAAATGTCGTGCGCATTAGGCGTAAGATTGGAAAAATCCAAGGCCAAGCGACCGGCAATCAGGCGAACAGGTTGAATAGCCGAGTTTGTCATTTGGGTGACGAAAGACGAAGCGTAGCAGCGCGGCGTCTAACCAGGATCATAGCAAAGTTAGGTTCGGGATAACCGGCCTGCGAATTGAAACAAACGTGCGTCGGTCGTCCTAACTCACTATTCCCGCGAACAGCAGAGGAGAGTAGATGGAGACAAATAATCCAGTTTCACAGGGGCCCTCGACGGAACCGCCGCTCGCTACCTTGTCTGCCTCGAAAAATACCAACTTGTTTATCGGAAAGAACGGGCTCCGGGCTGGATGGCGTTTACTGATCTATCTGATTTTGGTGATCGGCATTTCCTCGGGAATTTCGGCGGCGGTCCGTCACTTCGTGGGGCGACAGGCCGGCTTGCCGAGTCCCCGAATGCTGACGTTGCAGGAGGCCCTGAGCTTTGCGCTGGTGTTTGGCGTTGCGTGGGTAATGTCCCGCATTGAACACCGAAGTCCTGGTGAGTATGGACTTCCGCTCAGCGATGCGTTCGGCAGAAAATTCTGGTTAGGATTTCTGTTTGGCCTGGTGGAAGTTTCGCTACTGATCGGGCTGATCGCCGCGTTCGGAGGCTACTCCTTTGGACCGCTGGCGATACACGGCGTTGATATTGTGAAATGGGGCCTGATTCACCTAGTGTTGTTTATTCTTGTGGGATTTTTTGAGGAATTTTTATTTCGCGGCTACATGCAATACACGCTTGCGGACGGAATCGGGTTTTGGCCTGCCGGGATTATTATCTCCCTGCTGTTTGGCGCGGCACATTTGCAAAATCCTGGCGAGGGTTGGATTGGCGCGGCTAGTGTTGTGTGGGTCGGATTATTTTTCGTGTTCACGCTGCGAAGGACAGGAAATTTGTGGTATGCGGTTGGTTTGCATGCAAGTTTTGATTGGGGCGAGACGTTTTTGTTTTCCGTGCCAAACAGCGGCACGGTGATGGAAGGCCATTTGTCTCACGCACTTCTGCCCTTAACGCCGAACTGGCTCACCGGAGGAACTGTGGGTCCGGAAGGCAGTGTGTTCTGCTTTTTGACGATAGCATTGCAGTTCCTGATCGTGATGTGGCTTTTTCCAAAAGAGAAAACCGTGACCACAGGAAATGGCTAATGCACCAGCTGAGAGACGAAGACGAGGTGAACGCCTTGCGCTTCGGCTCGCGTGGACAGTTCGCCGAGAGCGCGTAACGTTGCCGCGTGGGGATGGCCGATGGCGATGGCTTGGCCCTTTTCCTTTGCACCGCGAATCGCCAAGTCCAGTTGCTTGCGAATCTCCGCAGTGTCCTGCGCATCATCCAGGAACGGAACGTTGCGAAAGCCAGAACGCACTCCGGTCCGTTGTGCGGCATCAAAGGCCACGGTCGCAGCGGTGGTACGGCTATCCAGAAAGAAAAGCTGGCGCGCGCGGAGCAGCGGCATCAGCTCCTTCATCAACGCCGGGTCCGAGGTAGCCTGCGAACCTTGATGATTATTGACGCCCACTACGTGTGGGACGCTTTGCAACATTCCCTGAAGCTCGCGTGAAATTTCCGAAGAACTCATGCCGGTATGGATTTCTTCCGCCTCGGGGGTTTCATTGGCTAGCGACTGCATGGGTAGATGCAGCATCACTTGATAGCCACGGCTGTGTGCCTGTTCCGCGATTTCCGTGGAATGGGGATGGTGCGGCAGAACAGAAATCGTCAGCGGGTAGGCCAGGGCGAAGATCTCATCAGCCGCGGCGGTATCGCTGCCGAGATCATCGAGCACAATTGCAAGACACGGGCAGCTTCCATGCCACGCTGAAACCTGCCGATGAATATTGGGCCGCTCCTTTGCGGGAGCGTGTTTTGTGGAGAAAAAATCAGCTAGTTTCGGGCGGCTGCACCCAACCAAAACAAGCGCGCAAAGAAAAAAGGCCCACAGGATTGCGTGGCTACCTGCACCCGAGCGAATCCGCACGCGCGAATTAAGCGGCCTTTTTTGCCGGAGTTTTCAGAAGATCGAGAGCCTTATGGAGAACTGGATCGTCCGGAGAAAGCGGGCGGGGACCAGCGTTCGGTTCTTTCTGATTGCCGGGTGTTGTTGCCGGCACTTCGTCGGCGCCATCGCCATCATCGTTGGAATCGGCTCCCGCGCGAACGACTTCCGTGGGAGTCACGCCTTCTTCCAGGATGGGCTTCCCGTCCGCGTTGTAATAATTCGCCACGGTAAGGAACAGTGCCGCACCGTCATCCATGGGAATGAGTTTCTGTTCGGAGGCGAGACCGAAGGTACGATCGCCCACGAGATCACCCCGCTTGGTATTTGCAATAGAAGCGGCCAAAATTTCCGCGGCTCCTGTTGTGGTGCCGTCCATCAAAACGCTCACCGGGCCCTTCCAAATAACTTTCGAAGGCTCGGCGGTGAAGACTTGCTCGGACACGGTCTGGCCCTTGAGACTCGTGAGTGTGCCGCTCGGCACAAATAGTCGCGCGACGGCCACAGCTTCATTTGATGAACCGCGGCCGCAATCACGAATATCCAGAATCACGCGGGAAACGCCTTGCTTCTGCGCATCCAGCAAGCGGGCGCGAACTTCGTCGGCGCGCCCGGTATCGAGTGTCGGAAAACGCAGCGCGATCGTTTCGTTATCAATGCGTTGCACGATGAGCTTTGCTGTTGCGAGCTTCTCGCGAACCAAGTCGACTTCTTCCGGTTGGGTCTTGCCCCGACGAATCACGCCCACTTTCACGCCTGTTCCCGCTTGACCGGCCAGCAAATTCTTGGCTTGCCCAACCGACATTTCGCGGGTTGTAAATCCTCCGACAGACTCCAGGAAGTCGCCGCTATGCAACCCGGCCTTTTCCCCGGAGCTTTCTGGCAAAACTGAAGTGACAATGATGTAACCCGAGCGCTTGCTGAGATTCAAGCCGGTTTCGGCTGTGATGGGATTTGCGGATTTCTGTTTGTACTCGGTGTATTCGCGAGGGGTCAGGTAGCTGGATTCCGAATCGAGCGATTCGAGCAGGCCATGCAGCGATCCCGCGGTCACGAGATGCATGTTCGGTTCGTCCACGTAGTCCTGCTGGATCTTCTGCAGAACTTCGCTGTAGACGACGAGAGACTTGTACGCCTTGTCGTTCGCCGTGCGTCCCAGAACGTGGCCGATTCCTACCCAGCCCACAATGATGATCGAGAGGATCAAAACGCCGATTCGCATGAATCGATTCATTCCGCCACCACCTTTGGATCGTGTAAAAAGCCAGTATAACATCGTGCTCTTTTTATGATGCATAAAGTAGGGACGGGACGCGCCAGGTGTGGTTAGCGGAGGGAAATCAAGGGAGTCGTGCTATTCGGACACGCCGTACTCAGCGATTTGTTGCGTAAATGACACACGAAGAGGCATGGTAAGGTTTAGCCTTGCGCTAAGTTATTGAAAGTAAGGTACAAATTAGCTTCTCGCGGCCTTGCAGTAGTGCTAAACTGGGAGACATTCGCCATGTTCCAGACAACGATCCAGCGTTCCGTGTCGACCCATGGAGTGGGTCTTCACACCGGAGCTCACGGCAACATCCGGCTGGCACCTGCACCGCCTGACACTGGAATTGTCTTTCGTCGTATGGATTTGGATGAGTTCCACATCGAAGCGCGAGGAGACAACGTGGCTCGGGTGAGTTACGCCACCAGCTTGATGAAACAAGGCGTGCTGCTTTCGACCACCGAGCACCTTCTGGCGGCGATCTACTCCTGCGGGATTGACAACATTTACATCGATATCGATTCGATCGAAGTGCCGATTCTGGACGGCTCCGCGGAGCCTTTCATGCTGCTGATTGACCAGGCAGGGATTCGGCGCCTGCGTCGGAAGCGCCGTTATCTGAAGGTTTTAAGGCCTGTCGAAGTGGTGGAAGACGGGCGCAGGATCGCGATTTACCCGGCTAACGAGTTTCGCGTGCAGTGCTATGTAGATTTCCCGCATGCCCTAGTGGGTAAGCAGGAAGTGGAGTTGGTGGTCAATGCGGATAGCTTCCGGCAGGTGCTTTCCAGGGCGCGGACATTCTGTTTTGAGAGCGATATCGAGCCGCTGCGGGCGATGGGGCTGATTCGGGGCGGCTCCCTGGACAATGCGATTGTATTGACAAAGGATGGCGTGATGAACGGGCCGCTGCGCTTTGCCGACGAATTTGGCCGGCACAAGGCCTTGGATCTGATTGGTGACTTGGCCCTGGTGGGTTTGCCCCTCCTGGGGCGCGTGGTGGCCCGAAAAGCTGGGCACGCGCTGCATACCATGCTGGTCAGCCGGCTTTTGGCCGATCCCTCGTCGTGGGTAATCACGACGGACCAAGCGGAACAGCTTCGGTCGATCGGTGCTACCGCTTACCATGAACCCGCCACCGCGGCGGATTGACGCCTGACCCCTAGTGCTGGGCGCTATTTGCCGGCAGAGCCGCAGTATTCAGTCCTCCTTAGATAGAGCAATACTTGTAACTTTCGACGCCCTGCGCAAGCGCTTCATTGTCAAAAAGTCCAGAGCACGGGAGAATGCTGGAGCCATGTCCAACAAAGATGTTGCCATTGTTATCCTGGCCGCGGGTAAAGGCACGCGGCTGAAGTCCAGCCTCGCCAAGGTATTGCATCAAGCCGGCGGGCGGCCACTGATTGAGCACGTTGTCCGGGCATGCTTGCCGTTAGGCGCCAAGAAGATTGTTGTTGTGGTAGGGCACCAAGGGGACAAGGTAGTCGAGAAAGTCGAGCACCTGGGAGCGCAAGCCGTTGTGCAGCAACCGCAGAACGGGACGGGACATGCGCTGCTGATTGCCAAGCGCGCCATTGGGAATTCCAAATATGTCGTCGTGCTGCCGGGAGATGCGCCGCTGGTGCGCACCGCGACGTTGCAGACTTTGATCAGGAAGCATAAGAACAGCGATGCGGCGGCCACGATTTTGACCGCCGTACTGGCCGACCCGTCTGGATATGGCCGGATTTTGCGGAAGTCCGGCGATAATGTGGCGGCCATCGTCGAAGAGTCGCAGCTTTCACCGGAGCAGCGGGAGCTCAACGAGATCAACTCCAGCATTTATTGCTTTACCGCTGGGAAATTCTGGCCAGCGCTTGCCAAGGTAAAACCGAACAACAAGCACCGCGAAATTTACCTGACCGATGCGTTCGCGATCTTGAACGCTGCGAGCGAACCGGTATTGGCTGAGGTGGCCGCCGATGCGCGCGAGACTCTTGGCTGTAATACCCGGGCGGATCTCGCGGACGTGGACCGCACATTCCGCACCTGGAAGCGCGAACAATTGATGGAGAAGGGCGCGACCATTCAGCTGCCGGAGACGGTGCTGATCGACCCGGATGTCACCGCCGGAGAAGACACCATCATCGAGCCGTGCGTGCAGTTGCTGGGAAAAACAAAAATTGGCGCGCGATGCGTCATCAAGACCGGAGCGGTGTTGCACGACATGATCATCGGTGATGATGTGGTGATCGAGCCGCATTGCGTGATGACCAACAGCCGCCTCGATGACCAAGTCGTGGCTGGACCGTTTGCGCGGTTGCGGCCGGAGAGCCATCTGAAGCGTGGCGCGCGTATCGGAAATTTCGTGGAGTTGAAAAAGAGCACGCTGGGCGAAGGCACCAAGGCGCCGCATCTTTCCTACATTGGCGACTCGCGGGTGGGAACAAAATCGAACATCGGCGCAGGCACCATCACCTGCAACTATGATGGCTTCGCAAAATATCCGACGACGATTGGCAATCGCGTTTTCGTGGGAAGCAATTCGACGCTGGTGGCGCCGGTGAAGATTGGCGACGGTGGTTATGTCGCTGCGGCCTCGGTGGTTACGGAAAACGTTCCGGCCGATGCGCTGGCCATCGGACGCGGCCGGCAGGTGAACAAGCGCGGATGGGCGAGCAAGAAACGGCGAGCGATGGGCGCCGCTCACAACACCAAGAAATCCAAGAAGCACCGCTGACGCAAGTCCTCGACGTACTTGTCGTCAAGGAATAGGCGGCGACTCCCTGTGCTAAAATTAAGACCGCGAGGATTCTCAGCCGGAGGTGTCCCGTGAAATTTGGCGTAGTCGTTTTTCCCGGGTCCAACTGCGACCACGACGCGTTTTACGCGCTTGGCCAGGTCCTGCACAAGCCCGTCGAATTCATCTGGCATCAATCCGAAGACCTTCATAACTGTGACGCCATCGTCCTGCCGGGCGGATTTGCCTACGGAGACTATTTGCGCACCGGCGCGATTGCGCGATTTTCTCCGGTGATGAAGTCGGTGGAAAAATTCGCAGCGAACGGCGGAATGGTTCTGGGAATCTGCAACGGTTTCCAGATCTTGCTGGAAGCGGGACTGCTGCCGGGAGCGGTGATGCGCAATGTCGGTCTGCGGTACATTTGCCGGCACGTACACATTCGCGTGGAGAATACAGACACGCCATTCACGCACGCCGCAAAGCCGGGGCAGGTGCTACGTATTCCGATTGCGCACAACGATGGCAACTACACCTGCGATGAAGCGACGCTCGCGGATCTGGAAAAGAATCGGCAGGTGCTGTTTTGCTACACCACGCCGGATGGGAAAAACGATGCGGCGGGGAACCCCAACGGCTCGATGGGGAATATCGCTGGAATCTGTAATCGTGGGCGAAACGTGGCAGGATTGATGCCGCATCCGGAGCGCGCCGTGGAATCGGCTCTGGATTCGGAAGATGGACTGGTGATTTTCCGATCGATGGTGGAAGCGCTCGTGGGGGCAGCCAAGGCTTCCGCGTAAGACAGCTGCATAAGGAATGGAATTGAAATTTCAGGCAGTGGCTTGTAGTGTCCCCGCAGGAAAAGGTCCGAGGCGAATGGCGACAGCGCAAACAGAGATCAAGGTGACCGCGGAGATCGCCGCGGAACATGGTGTTACCGCCGAAGAATACGCCAGCATCCAGAAAATCCTGAAACGCGATCCGAATATCACGGAGTTGGGAATTTTCAGCGTGATGTGGAGCGAGCACTGCTCGTACAAGTCGAGCAAAGTTCATTTGAAGCGCTTGCCCACAAAAGGAAAACTGGTCGTTCAGGGCCCCGGAGAAAATGCCGGCGTAGTGGATATCGGTGACGGGTGGGTGGCCGCGTTCAAAATTGAATCACACAATCATCCGAGCTACGTGGAACCTTTTCAGGGCGCGACTACCGGCGTCGGCGGAATTCTGCGGGATATTTTCACTATGGGCGCACGGCCCATCGCGGTTCTGGACTCGCTGCGGTTCGGCGAAATCGCCGCGACAAAAGAAACCACTGAAGAGGAAGCCGCCAAGAACCGGCGGATTCTGGATGGCGTCATTCGCGGCGTGGCGCACTACGGAAACTGCTTCGGCGTGCCTACGGTTGGGGGAGAAGTGGTTTTCGAACCATGTTATGCGCAGAACCCATTGGTGAATGCGCTGGCATTGGGAATCGCGCGCAAGGAAGATTTGTTTTTCGCGAAAGCCAAAGGCACTGGCAATCCGGTGATCTATGTGGGCGCAAAGACAGGACGCGACGGAATTCATGGTGCGTCGCTGCTGGCCTCGGCGGAATTTACGGGAGAATCGCAGCAAAAGCGTCCTAATGTACAGGTAGGCGACCCGTTCACTGAAAAATTGTTGCTGGAAGCCTGCATCGAAGCGATGAAGACCGGCGCGGTAGTGGCGATTCAGGATATGGGCGCAGCTGGGCTGACCTGTTCAACGTGCGAGATGGCGTCGCGCGGCGGAACGGGAATCGAGATCGACTTGGCCAAGGTGCCGCAGCGCGAGACTGGCATGACGCCCTACGAAATCATGCTCAGCGAATCGCAGGAGCGCATGCTGCTGGTTGCCGAAAAAGGCCGTGAGGATGAAGTTTTGGCGGTGTTCAAGAAGTGGGGTCTGGATTCGACAGTCGTCGGAGAAGTGAAAGACGGCAATCAGATGGTGGTAAAGGATCATGGACGGGTGGTTGCGGAGATTCCCGCGCATCCGCTGGCAGAGGAAGGTCCGGTTTACAACCGGCCGATGGCGGAGCCAGCGCCACGCAAAGAAACAGCTAACGATTGGTTTAAATTTGCCGCTGCTGGCACGGACTTGACGGGTAATTTCAAGAAATTACTGGCGGCGCCGACGATTGCTTCGAAGCGCTGGATCACCGAGCAGTACGACACCATGGTGCGCACGAACACGCTAGCTGGGCCGGGGGCAAGCGACGCGGCAGTAGTGCGGCTGAAAGAATCCAAGCGCGCGCTGGCATTGGCAACTGATGGAAACGGGCGGTGGGGTTCCTTGCATCCCAAAATCGCGGCGATGCACGCAGTGGCGGAAGCTGCGCGTAACGTCGCGGCCAGCGGCGCGCGGCCCATGGCCGCGACAAACTGCCTGAATTTCGGAAGCCCGGAAAAACCGGAAGTGATGTGGCAGTTTTCCCAGAGCATTGATGGCTTAGGCGAAGCTTGCGTAACGCTCGGCACGCCCATTACCGGAGGAAACGTAAGTTTTTATAACGAAACACTGGGCCGCTCCATTTATCCCACGCCCACGATCGGCGTTCTGGGCATTCTGGAAGATGCTTCGAAGGTATTGAAGATCGGATTTCGCGATGCGGACGATGTGATCTTGATGCTTGACGGCGTAGGAGGAGAAAATTTGTCTTCCGCCAATCAGGCGCAAGAGTTTTCGTCTTCAGAATATTCGAAAGACGTCGCTGACATTGTCGCCGGTCAGCCGCCGGCCATCGATCTAGCGGCGGAGAAACGGCTGATCGATCTCCTGGTGACCTTGGCGGACCAGGGAAGTTTGCAATCGGCGCACGATCTGAGTGATGGCGGGCTTGCCGTAGCCATCGCTGAATCCTGCTTCGCCGGGAACAATGCCGGAGCGAATATCGTATTACCTGGCAGCGATCCCGCCGAATATGCGCTGTTCGGTGAAAGCGGCGCCCGCGCGATTGTTTCGGTGAAGCCCGAAAAGGCGGCTGAAGTTGTGGCCATCGCGAAGCGGGATGGAGTCGCCGCCCAGGAAATTGGCAAAGTGACCCGTGACAATCAATTGCGCATCGAATATAAAGGGCAGGCAGTTATATCCGCCTCCGCAAATGCGCTGCAGGAGGTTTGGGGCCACGGGTTGGAACGCGCGATGAAACTACGATGACCAACAAAATTGCCTACGCGGACGACCACTTCCACGACGAGTGTGGCGTCTTCGGCGTTTTCGGCCACCCCGAGGCCGCGAACATTGCGTATCTGGGACTCTACGCATTGCAGCATCGTGGGCAGGAATCGGCTGGAATCGTTTCCAGCGATGGCAACGATCTGCACCTTTTCCGGGCGATGGGTGAAGTTGAAGAAATTTTTCAGCCGCAGGTACTGACGAAATTGCCAGGATCGAGCGCCATCGGTCATACCCGCTATTCCACGGCCGGCGATAAAGCCTTGCTGAACGCACAGCCCATCATGATCGATTGCAACAAGGGGAAAATTGCCGTTGGGCACAATGGCAACCTGACGAATGCCGGCGAGTGGCGGCGCAAACTCGAACATCGCGGGTCGATTTTCCAGACCAATAGCGACACGGAAGTGATCGTGCACTTGATTGCGCGTTCGCAAGCCCGGAATTTTTCAGGCGCGCTCGGCGACGCGTTGAACCAGGTGGAAGGCGCTTATTCTCTGCTGGTGCTGACGCCGGAAGAGATGTACGCGGTGCGCGACCCGCGCGGGTTTCGGCCGCTTTCCCTGGGCAAATTAATTACTCCGGAAGGAAACGTGGCGTGGGTGGTGGCATCGGAAACCTGCGCGTTTGATCTTTTGAACGCGGAATATGTGCGCGAGGTCGAGCCGGGTGAAATGCTGCGAATTTCGAAAAGCGGCTTGGAGTCCATCAAGTTCAGCCCGGAAAAGGCGCATCAATACTGCGTGTTCGAACATGTATATTTTTCGCGGCCTGATAGTGTTATTTTTGGCCGCTCGGTCAGCGAGTCGCGAGAGATGCTTGGCCGGCTGCTGGCACGCGAACATCCTGTCGACGCAGACATGGTCGTGCCTTTGCCCGACTCCGGTGTACCCGCAGCAATCGGCTATTCGCTGGAATCAGGGATCCCGTTCCGCATGGGCCTGATTCGCAACCACTACATCGGACGCACGTTCATTGAGCCCTCGCAGGCCATTCGCAATTTCGGAGTGAAGCTAAAACTGAATCCGGTGCGCGATCTGATCGCTGGAAAACGCATCATTCTTGTCGATGATTCCATCGTGCGTGGCACCACTAGCCGAAAAATTGTGCGCATGGTGAAAGACGCCGGTGCCAAAGAAGTGCACGTGCGTATCAGCTGCCCACCGACCATTTCTCCGTGCTACTACGGCGTCGATACGCCCACCAAGGAAGAGCTGATCGCCTCCAACAATTCGCCGGAGGAAATCCGCAAGTATCTGGGCGCCGATTCGCTCGGTTACCTTTCGCTGAATGGATTAAGGCAAGCCGTCAGCGATAAGGAAGGCCAGTTCTGTACATCGTGTTACACCGGCGTGTATCCCACGGATCTGGTGCAACTGGAAGTTCGCGAAGGCGTAGCCGCAAACAAATTGACCGAAACAGTGACGGTTGAACGTGAAGGCTGACATGCACAAAACCAAAAAAACGGCGGTCAAGGAGGCTGTGCGCGTGCCGCTAGGCAGCCGCGTACGGAGCGAACTCATCGCCTGGTTCTGGGTTGTTTTGGTTTTCCTGCTGGTAAACGGAACGCTGGGACAGGCGCGCGTGATCCCATCGGGTTCCATGGAGAACACTCTGCTGGTCGGCGATCACCTGATCATGAGCCGTGTTGGCTACGATGCGGGAGTGCCCTTCACCCATTTGCATTTTCCACTGTGGCGCAATCCCAAGCGTCAGCAGATTGTTATCTTCCGGCCACCCTACGATCACAACCAATCAGACTTGATCAAGCGCGTTGTTGGCGTGCCGGGCGACACTTTCGACATCCACGATGGCGCGGTGTGGATCAACGGGAAACGGCTAGAAGAGAATTACACCACCGGCCCTACGACCATTCCTCCTCGTTCGGAATTGCTGGCTTCTTCGCCGAAACTTCCGTTTACCATCCCGAAGGACAATTACTTCGTTATGGGTGACAACCGGGGAAATTCCTACGACAGCCGTTTCTGGGGCACCGTTCCCAGGAGTGAGATTCTGGGCGAACCCGTCGCGATTTACATGTCCGTCGATGCTCCCGGCGATGCCTGGAGCGGCAATGTTGGTGAGCGGTTTCTCGCCTACGCGAACGCCGTGATTCATCCCGGCAAGATCCGCTGGAACAGGTTGTTTGAGACTTTTCGATGACGTCGGCGTGACTAGAACCGCTCTTGCGCAACCCCGTTGTTTTGTAGCTGTCCAAAATCGCTCGTGAAAGCTGACATGTCGAAGGCAAAGAAAAAACCAGAGCCCGAGAAGGATCCGCGAGTGCCCATGGGCAACCGCGTGAAAAACGAAATCATTGCGTGGTTCTGGGTCATTCTGGCGTTCATGTTGATCAATGGAACGCTGGGGCAAGCGCGCGTGATTCCTTCGGGCTCGATGGAAAACACGCTGTTGATCGGCGATCATCTGATCATGAGCCGCATCGGCTACGACGCGGGTGTACCGTTTACCAATCTACATGTCCCGTTGTGGCGGAATCCCAAGCGCCAACAAATCATCATTTTCAAGCCACCGTTCGATCCCACTCAACCGGACTATGTGAAACGCGTGATCGGCCTTCCGGGTGAAACAGTCGATGTTCATGATGGCGCGGTTTGGATCAACGGAAAAAAGCTACAAGAGAACTACACCATTGGGACGTCGGAGCCCCCGCCAAAATCGCAATTGATGGGTCCGTTCACCGGCTTGCCGTACACGGTGCCCGATAACTGTTATTTCGTGATGGGGGATAACCGCGAAAATTCCCTGGATAGCCGGTATTGGGGATGCGTGCCCCGCAATGATATTCTTGGCACGCCGGTGCTGATTTACATGTCACTGGATGCGCCGAAAGACGCCTGGAACGGTGATATCGGCGCAAGATTTCTGGCCTACGCCAACGCCATCATCCATCCAGGGACGGTGCGCTGGCGTCGATTGTTCCACCTGTTTTAAGCTTGGAAAGCCGGAAAGACGGGCGCGGGCGCGACCTTATTCGGATCGCACCTTGGAACTACCATCGTGCCGCTCGTGGTCCCCAGTTATCCCCGAGCCGCTCATTGGCCCGCAGGTGGTAATCCCGCCCAGGTCCTGCGTTGCATGCAGCTGTACACGATTCTTCCTTGAAGGCGGCCGACCATGAAATACGCCGATGCCGGAGTGAACATAGCTGTCGCCGACGACGTCAAACAGCGCATCCGGCATTTGGCCAGCAAGACATTTACGCCTGCGGTATTGGGCGGTATCGGGGGATTCGGAGGCCTGTTTGGCCTGGACACCAAAAAATGGAAAGAACCGGTGCTGGTTTCCAGCGCAGACGGAGTTGGAACCAAGCTGAAAGTGGCCATGGCCATGGGTGTGCACTCTACCGTTGGCGGAGACCTGGTCAATCACTGTGTAAACGACATTCTGGTGCAGGGTGCGGAACCCCTGTTTTTTCTGGATTATCTGGCGATGGGCAAGCTGGACCCGGCCATCGTCGAGCAACTGGTGGATGGAATGAGCCGGTCTTGCCGCAAGGCCGGCTGTGCGCTGATCGGCGGGGAAACCGCGGAGATGCCGGGATTCTATGCCCCGGGAGAATACGACCTGGCGGGATTTATTGTTGGCGTGGTGGATCGCAAGAAATTGCTGACCGGCAAGAATGTGAAGCCTGGAGACACGCTACTGGGTTTGCCGGCGGCTGGGTTGCACACCAACGGTTATTCGCTGGCGCGGAAATTGATTTTTGACGTGGCCAAGCTGAAACCGGACACCTACGTCGCCGAAGTGGGCAACAAAATTGGCGCCGAACTGCTGAAGCCGCACGTCTGCTACGCCCCTGCACTGAAAAGTCTGCTCGCCCGCGGCTGGATTTCCGCGCTGGCGCACATTACCGGCGGCGGCATACCGGGGAATTTGCCGCGTGTTTTGCCGAGCGGCGTAAAAGCCACCATCGACCTGGATGCCTGGCCGATTCCGACGATTTTCAAATACCTTGCAAAACTCGGCGAGATCGACGCGGACGAATTGCTCCAGTCGTTCAACATGGGCATCGGCATGATTGCCATCGTTCCCGCGGATTTTGTGAAGGACGCGGAAGCCGACCTGAAGCGCCGCCGCGAAAAGTTCTTCCGCATCGGGCGGATCGAGCGAGGCGACACGGGCAAGGCCCGGCTCATCTATTCCGGCGCGCTGAATCTGTAGCTTTCTAGTATCAATTTCCTGCAATCGAGCGTCTTACTCATCAAAAGGAGACAAAACCGTGGTGAACAAATTGACTCCCGTGCTTTTTGTCAAAGAAATCGAGCCGGTGCTGCCGATGTGGGTGGACGGCCTGGGCTTCACCAAAACGACCGAAGTGCCCGAGGGTGACCGGCTGGGATTCGTGATTCTGGAGAAAAATGGCGTCGAAGTGATGTACCAGACCTATGCCAGCGTTCAAAAGGACATGCCCGCGATCCTCGATGACGTTAAGCGCGGCTCAACATTCCTATACCTGCAGGTGGACAGCCTGGAGAAGGTGAAAGTTGCCACTAAGGGTCTCACGGTGTACATGCCCGAACGCACCACCTTTTATGGTGCGAAAGAGATCGGCGTGAAGGACCCGCAAGGCCACTTCCTCACCTTTGCGGAGTTTGCGAAACCATCGAAATAGCTTGGAACAAGCGCCAAGCCTGGCCGGAGACCTACCAGGATTGTTGACGCTTCCGCATGTAACTTGATCTATTTTTAAACGATTCCCTCCTGACAAATCGCCCTGAGCGCTCGTCTATTCGGCTGGGCCCAGCTGGCTGTGCGCATGAATTCAGACACGTCGATAGGCGATCTCGAGAAGCGGTGGCACCGTAGATTTGCGTGGGCTGCGCTTTTGCTGAGTGTTGTTGTCTATCCGATCCTGCTCAGTGTGTATCAGCACGCGAATTCGCCGGTTTTTGACGAAGGAATGCATATCGCGGCGGGTTATCGATATTGGCGATGCGCGGACTACGGAATTAACCCTGAGCATCCGCCTCTGCTGAAACTGATTGCCGCCGCGCCACTGCGAGGGTGGGCGATCGGAGATTATGACACGCCTTGCGGAACATCGATCATCAGCAACGCCCGGCTGATTGCGGTTGGGTATCGTTTGCTGAATGGCTCGCGCGGCGATCAAGCGCTTGCGGCTGCGCGAACTGCGGTGATGGTTTTTCCGATGTTGCTGCTGATTGTGACTTGGGTTGCGGCTCGTGCCTGGTTCGGGCCCCTGGCTGCTGGCTTCGCGGCACTGCTCACGATATTCGAACCGAACTTGACCGCGCACGGCCCCCTGGTAGCGACCGACATGGCCATCACAGCCGCAACTCTCATCACCGTTTTTTGTGCCGACCGCTATCTCAGAGAACCCACGCTGGCGCGGCTTTTGTGGCTCGGCCTGGCCCTGGGACTCGCAATGGCCTCGAAGCACACAGCCGTTTTTGTTCCGTTTATCGTGTTGCTTCAGTTTGCTGCTTCGTTGTGGTTTGACCGGAACTTGGCTGGCCGACATGTGATGCGTCTTTTTTTGGCTTGGTGTGCAGCCTGCCTGATGGCTGTGACGATTTTGTGGTCCACCTACCAGTTTCGTTATGCGGCACTGCCTGGACAAAATCCGCCAACCTTCGAAATTGCCAAATCCGTGGAGCAATCCGGAAAAGCCGAAACGTTGTTGGGCAAAACCATTATGGAAGTCGCGAGGTTGCACTTACTACCGGAGTCCTATCTAGCCGGCTTGTTCTATGTCCTGAACAACAGCACCCGAGCGTCCTTCATCTTCGGCAAGCAATATGACACCGGCGTGTGGTTCTATTTCCCGGTAACCATCGCGGTTAAGACGCCGCTCGCTCTTCTGATGCTGGTTTTGCTGGCAGCGATATCGCGACGACTCTGGCGGCCAGACAAGCGCGAATTTGTGACTCTGGCGATTCCCGTAACGGTTTTTCTGTTCTTTGCCGTCACCAGTAAGATCAATTTGGGCGTCCGGCACATTCTGCCGATTTATCCTTTCCTGATTCTTTTTGCTGCAGCTGCAGCTGCCGATTTGTACAAGCGTTCCCGCGCCGCCGCGCTGCTTTGCTGCGGATTGCTGGTCTTTCAAGTACTCTCCTATGGCTACAACTTCCCGAACGAAATCGCTTATGCGAATGAGGCTTGGGGCGGACCCAAACAACTGCACAGGTTTCTCGGCGACTCTAACATTGACTGGGGGCAAGGGCTTTACCAGGTGAAAGCCTACGCCGCCGCCCAGCACATTACGGATTGCTGGATCGCCTGGGCGGGTCCGAAAAGTCCGGCGCAAGCAGGACTTCCGTGTCGGGCGTTGGCCGGGCCGAGTTTCCTAGAAGCCACAGGCACGGAGCTTCCACCTGTCCTTGACGAAACATTCTCCGGCACCGTGTTCGTCAGCAATCTGCTGACGAACTACGATATTTTTCCTTATCGCTATTTCCTGAAGCATCCTCCGGACGACGTCATTGCCGGTAGCGTTCTTGTGTTCCACGGCGAATTTGATTGCCCGAAAATTGCCGCGGAGAGAAGAGTGGCGCGTGGGTGGTGGTACCTCAACCACCAACAGCCACAGCAAGCCGTGGAGGAATTTGCGGCCGCAGAGGAAAACGTGGAAGCGCCGGGAATTTTGCATTCGCTCTACGGATGGGCGCTGGAAGCGTCTGGCCGCCCCGCGGAAGCCCGGGAGAAGTACGAGCGGGCCGCTGAGGACTATAGCGAGCGCCCTGCTGACGCGGGTGCCCGCAAGGCAGCGCTGGAACGCGTGGCGGCTCTTGGTTCATCCTCGCCAAGTCACTGACACTGGAAACACCGACAATCCGCATATCGACCGCTGATCCTCTTCGTGGGTTTGGTCCACTGCGGCGGATGTGCTAATTTTTCATATTCATGACCAAGCGCATCGGGGTGTTATTGAGCGGCCGCGGCTCGAATTTCGAGGCGTTGGCGGAAAGTGTGTCGGCTGGAAGAATTCCAGAAGCTGAAATCGCCGTAGTCATCAGCAATAAACCAGACGCGAAGGGACTGGAACGAGCAAAGGCGCGAAATATTCCTACGCGAATGATTCCCTCGAAAGGGTTGCAGCGAGAGGCGTACGACCGGCAGGTTGCGGCGATACTGCAGGAACATAAAGTCGATCTGATTTGCCTGGCCGGGTACATGCGGCTGCTGTCGCCCTATTTTGTGGCCGCGTTTCCGCAACGCATACTGAATATTCATCCGTCGCTGCTGCCATCGTTTCCCGGGTTGGAATCGCAGAGGCAGGCGCTGGAATACGGTGTGAAATTTGCCGGTTGCACGGTGCACTTTGTGGACGAAAACCTGGATGCCGGGCCGATCGTACTGCAGTCGGTAGTAGCGGTTCAGGACACCGACGATGAAGACAAGTTATCGGAGCGCATTTTGAAAGAGGAGCATCGCATTTACACCGAAGCAGTCAAGATTGTGCTGGAAGGAAAATTCCGAATCGAAGGGCGGCGGGTAATTCGCGAATCGAAATGAGCCAAGCAAAATTCAAACCCGTGGGAGAACAACTCGCCTACCTTAAAAAGGGCGTGTCCGAAATTGTGCCGGAGTCGGAGCTACGCGCGAAGCTGGAGAAATCCTTGAAGACCGGCAAGCCATTGCGCGTGAAGCTCGGCGTCGATCCCACCGCGCCGGATATCCACCTTGGCCACACCGTGGTGATCCGCAAACTAAAGCATTTTCAGGAAATGGGCCATACGGCGGTCTTTTTGATCGGCGATTTCACCGCAATGGTCGGCGACCCGACGGGGCAATCTGAAACGCGGCCGCCGCTGAGCCGCCAACAGGTAGATGCTAATGCGCAAACCTATCTCGAGCAAGTGTTCAAGATTCTGGATCGCGAAAAAACAGAAATCCGCTACAACAGCGAGTGGCTGGAGAAATTATCCAGTTACGATATTGTACGGTTGTGCGCCAAATACCGGGTGGCGCGCATGCTGGAGCGTGAGGATTTCCGCAAACGAATTTCGGAGCAACAACCGGTTTCCGTGCATGAGTTCCTGTACCCTTTGCTGGTGGCGTATGACTCCGTGGTGCTCGAGGCGGACGTGGAACTCGGTGCCACCGAGCAGAAATTTAACCTGCTAATCGGCCGCGAAATCCAGCGCGAGTACAACCAAGACCTGCAGATCGCGGTGATGATGCCGATCCTTGTCGGCCTCGATGGACAGCGAAAAATGTCCAAGAGTCTCGGCAACTATGTAGGAATTACCGAACCGCCGGTGGAAATGTTCGGAAAGATGATGTCCATACCCGACGAGTTGATGTGGTCGTACAACGAATTGGTGACCGACCGCACGCCTGGCGAGATTGCGGAATTGAAGAAGGAAGTGACGAGCGGGAAGCTGCATCCTATGGACGCAAAGATGCGCCTGGCTGAAGAAGTGGTCTCCGACTTCCACGGTGCGCAAGCCGGACGCAAAGCAGCCGAGAATTTCCAACGCGTGTTCCGCGACAGGCAAGCGCCGGCACAGATGAAGGAAATACGGCTGAAGCGTCTGCCTGATGGGTTTTTGACCACAGAGACGCAAGACACCGTTCCGCAAATAGTGTCGGCATCGCCAAAGTGGCCACAGCTTCTAAAATACCTTTTTCTGGCAGAGTCCATTTCCGAGGCAGCAAGACTCGTTGAGCAAGGCGGCCTGGAGGTTAACGGAAAGATCGTCAAAGACCCGACCGTCAGAGTAAATACTAGTAACGCAGGGTCTTACGAAGTTCGGCTGGGTAAGAAGACATTTGTGCGCCTGATAGTAGAGTGACGAAGTGCTTCATAAAATCCGCCGCTGTTTCAGACGAGTATTTGTTTTGCTAATTCCGCGACATGAAGTGCGATGGAAGTCGATGCCGTTAAACCCGGCGATTCGATTCCAACCAAGTGAATGACCCGGGGAACTTCGCGGTCCCGCTCAATCACAAAATCCGCGATGCCGGACTGCCCGGGAGCAACCAGTTTCGGCCGCATGCCGCTGTAACCCAGCTGCAAATCCTTCTCTTCCATTTCAGGCACGAGAGTCTTGGCGTCGCTGGCGAATTCCGATATCGGTAGGCGGTCGCGCTCGTAATTGTCCTTGCTATCGACATATTTCGCCGTTGGCCCCAGCAGCACGGTGTTCCAAAGAGTTTTCGTGAAGTGCACACCCAGGCTGAGCCCGTCGTGATGCGGCAGCGGATACACTAGATTGTGGATCAGCTCCGCGCGCGGTCCACGAATCTCGCAATATTCCCCACGAACGGGATAAATCTTCCACGGGCGAGGCCCGAGCAGTTGCGCTACTTCATCCGCGTAAAGCCCGGCGGCATTGATTACGCAGCGCGCTTCAATTGCTTCCGTTTCGAAATCCGTATCGTCACCAATACGAATTTCCACTTCCACCGTATCGGCCGTGGGATGTAGCGCGGTAGCCTTTGCTCGCTTTACGATGTGCGTACCCTGAGCCTCGGCAATTCGCGCGAAGGCATGCACCAATTGTTCGGCGGAACAAATTCCTGTGGAAGGCACATCCAGCGCGACGTATCCACGCACATGCGGTTCCCGCGCACGAATTGCCGCAGAATCGATCAGCTGCAATCCTTCCACGCCGTTGTCCTCGCCCTTTTTCTTCAAGGCCAGCAGGTCTGCTTCTTCGTGAGCATCCTTGGCGACAACGAGTTTGCCGGTGGTGCGATGCGGCACGTTGTGATTCTTACAAAATTCCTTGGTCAAAATATTCCCAGCGACGCAGTGGCGCGCCTTCAACGAATTCTTCGGGTAGTAGATGCCCGAATGGATCACGCCGCTGTTGCGGGTGCTGGTGGCCATTCCAAGCTTAGGAAACTGCTCGACCAGGAATACGTCCTGGTAGCTGCGTGAAAGCACCTCCGCGATCGCGCAGCCTACCAGGCCACCGCCAATAATGAGAATGTTGGTTTGATCCATTACCCGTGGTTCCCCATGCAGTCGCGGCTACTCGCCGCCTCCGATTTCATCAAAGAACGGTTTGCAGGTCATCAAGCGCGCTTGCGTGCCGTCGTGAACTGCGTATGCGGCATTTTTAGACGCCTCATAACCATTGCGCCAGAGCGAAGCGCTGCCGTACTCCCCATTCTTGTTGACCGCATAGAAATAAATGTGGAAGGT
>Ga0210384_10001884_pt1 | contig 26953 bp, 31 predicted proteins | sample IncBWH2MmetaG_FD_160574 | JGI IMG/M metagenome (GOLD analysis project Ga0210384, IMG submission 160574) | Forest soil microbial communities from Barre Woods Harvard Forest LTER site, Petersham, Massachusetts, United States - Inc-BW-H-2-M | ecosystem: Environmental > Terrestrial > Soil >...
CCGCCGTCTGCATGGACGAAAAACTTCTTCTTGGCTCCTACAGCGCTTCGGTAGATCTGCAGAAAGAATCCGAACGTTTCGTCTTCAGCGGTGACATGGATATGAGCCGCCTGGTCACGCATCGCTTTCCGCTGGAGCAGGCCGTCGAAGGAATTAAGCTGGCCATGCATCCGCAGCCCGATTCGCTCAAGATCGTCATCACTCCGGGCCTGAACTGGGAAGGGAAGAAGCCGTGAGTGCAGATTCCAAAATTGCTTCCAGCGGCACCATGACCGCCGCAGTCCTCTACGGCAAAGAGGACATCAAGATAGAGCGCGTGCCTATTCCCACTTTGGGTGAGGGCGAGATTCTAGTGAAGGTGCATGCCGCCCTTACCTGCGGTACAGATCTCAAAGTTTATCGTCGCGGCTATCACGCTAAGATGCTGGTTCCTCCTGCGCTCTTCGGACACGAGCTGGCGGGAGAAGTTGAAGAAATCGGTCCTGGCGTGAGCAACTTCCGCAAAGGCACGCGCGTTGTTGCCGCCAACTCCGCCCCCTGCGGCGCATGTTTCTACTGCAAACATCGCCAGGAAAATCTGTGCGACGATCTTCAGTTCAACAACGGCGCCTATGCCGAATACATTCGCATTCCAAAGCGCATCGTGGAAAAGAACACCCTCATTATTCCTGACAAAGTGAGTTTTGAAGAGGCGGCGATGGTGGAGCCGCTGGCCTGTGTTCTGCTTGGCCTGAATGAAAGCAATGTTCACGCTGGGGATAACGTCGTTGTTATCGGCGGTGGGCCTATTGGCCTGATGTTCATTCAAGTTGCCAAAGCGAAAAACTGCCGCGTTATTAGCGTAGTCAAACGCGACGAGCAGGTGCAGATCGCCAGCCAGTTCGGTGCCGACGAAGTTGTGCAGATTCTTCCGGACCCAACCAGTTCGCAATCAGACACGATTGCTGCCATTCGCAAGCTCACGCAAAACCTCGGGGCCGATGTTGTGATTGAAGCCGTGGGTCGGCCCGAAGCCTGGCAGTGGTCGGTTGATATGGTGCGCAAGGGCGGTACCGTACAGTTTTTCGGCGGATGCGCTGCCGGCACCAGGGTTGAGCTTGATACCAACCGCATCCACTACTCTGCGTTGCGTATGCTGGCGACCTTCCATCACACACCGCAGGCGATACGTGAAGCCTTTGCTCTTATCTGCGAAAATAGAGTCAGACCGGCGGATTACATCACTGCACGCGCACCACTGACGGAACTGCCGCAGGTGTTTCGTCATATGATGGAGCGGACCAATGGCAACCAGGGCGATATTAAAACGGCAATTCTGCCACGAAATTAAACGTTGAAAGATCTGCCACGATGAATAACGCGCAATTCAACCCGCCGCTTTCCAGCCCTGAGACGAGGACAGCGGCAGAAGGATGGGCGGCGCGGCCGGCGGAAGATTCGCGTTCCACAATGATTGCATCAAAACAGTCAATTGATGATTTGCTCAAGGCGACCTCGCGCTCGTTTTATCTGACGTTGCGCGTGTTGCCCGCTCGCGTTCGCCCGCAGATTGGGCTTGCATATTTGCTCGCGCGCACGACCGATACCATTGCCGATACTGAAATCCTGCCGCTCGATCAACGGCTGGATGCGCTGCAAAAACTTCGTGAACGGGTCTTAGCTCAAAACAGCGGTATTCAAAACGGCGGTCAAAGTTCTGCGCCGTTGAATTTCGGCGAATTCGCGAAGCAACAGGGTTCAGCCTCTGAAAAATTATTGTTAGAACGAGTCGAAGATAGTTTGTCAGCGTTGCAACATTTTTCTGCAGACGATCAAAAATTGATTCGTGACGTGCTCCAAACTATCACCAGCGGACAGGAATTGGATTTGCGCCGATTCGCCAAGGCATCCATGGAACATACCTACGCGCTGGAAACGGAAATTGAGCTGGACGATTACATATACCGCGTGGCCGGCTGCGTTGGCGAATTCTGGACCAAGATTTGCCGCGCGCATTTATTCCCGAACGCGCCACTGGATGAGAAACAACTCATCGCTGACGGCATTCGGTTCGGTAAAGGTTTGCAGCTCGTGAACATTTTGCGGGATCTTCCGGCGGATTTGGAAAAGGGCCGCTGCTATTTGCCGATAGACAAACTGGAGCTCGTGGATTTATTGCCGCAAACATTGCTGTCGACCGCCAGTCAGGCAAAATTGCTGCCGCTGTATCACCGTTATCTTGACCAGGCGGAATCACATTTGCTTGCTGGCTGGAATTACACGAATGCGTTGCCCTTTTCGCAACTTCGCGTCCGCCTTGCGTGCGCCTGGCCAATCTTAATAGGCGCCAAGACGATTGGAAAACTGCGTACTGCGAATGTGGATCAGTTGCAGCAGCGCGTGAAGGTCTCACGCAGCGAAGTTCGCGGCATGATTGCATGTTCGGTGCTGGCGTATCCGTTTCCGTTTCTGTGGCGGCAATTGTTTTCACCAACGGTAAAAGCTGTTGCGTCCAACGGCAATTTGGCGTAGTAAATCTTTATTGACCTGACCCTTATGGCAAATTCCCCTAGCAGCGCGCGTGAGATGCAGCTCAGTGCCGCCTACGCCGCCTGCCGTACCATTGCCCGCTCGGCAGCCAAGAATTTTTATTATTCCTTTCTGGCGCTTCCCAAGCACAAGCGCAATGCGCTGTGCGCTGTGTATGCCTTCATGCGCCATGCCGATGACCTCAGCGACGATGAAAATTTGCCTGCAGAGCAGCGCTACCAGAAGCTGGAGGATTGGCTGGAGAGCGCGAGGCACGCCTTCGCTGGCGATACGACGGATGACGCGGTTCTGTTTGCTCTGGCCGATGCCCAGCGCCGCTACAAAATCCCGGTCGAGCTTTTTGAAAAGCTGGTGCAGGGTACTGCCATGGACCTGGAGCACACCTTGGCTGTTCGCAGCGGTGACGCCGCCAGTGCAGCCGGTGAGGGGGTAAGCCATGCTCCTGTGGCCCTCTACGCGACCTTTGAAGATCTATACCAATACTGCTATCACGTTGCTTCGGTTGTAGGCCTGGTCTGCATTCGCATCTTTGGCTATCGTGATCCGCATGCTGAGATTCTTGCCGAGCGTTGCGGCATCGCCTTTCAGATGACCAATATCATCCGTGATGTAAAGGAAGATGCGGCTATGGGGCGTGTGTACCTCCCGCAGCAGGATATGGCGCAATTTGGCCGCTCGCCCCAGGATTTATCTTCCGCGAGTCTTGGCAATGGCTTTCAGCCCAACAAATTTCGCGCGCTGCTGGAGTTTGAAGCGCAGCGCGCCCGCGAATTCTACAAGTCCGGGCGCGAGCTCATCGATCTGGTTGACTACGAAAGCCGTCCCGCCCTGTGGGTGCTGATTGAGATTTACAGCCGCCTGCTGGAGAAGATTGCCCGCCGCAATTACGATGTCTTCAGTGAGCGGGTGCGTGTGAGTACAGCAGAAAAACTAGGAGTGCTCTCCCGCGGCCTGCTGAGCCGCATCATCACATGAATTCAGATTTCGTTTATTTGGAGAGTTGAGAACTAGCTCGCCAGTAGCGCCACCCCAACAAATACAAACACGGTGGCGGCCCAGCGGCGGCCGTCTACGTTTTCATGCAGAAAGAATCTGGCGGCGACGGCATTGGTCACAAAGGTGAGTGAAGTTGTGGCGGGTACTACGAGGCTTACATCGGCATGGGAGAGGGCGAAGAGCAGCGTATAAAACGTAATCATCATAAAGAACAGCCCAATCCAAAAAGTACTGGTCCCTGCCACCCGCCGTATTACCGTGCCCAGGCCGGCGCGTTTTCGCAGCTCACCGATATCGCCAACGTGCTTCATAGATTTCGAAATGAGCACATCACCCACCGTTGAGCAGGTCACCATGAGTGCGATCGAGCCCCAGGTATATGCGGTTTGCGAACTCATGAATGAGGTTCCTCCGCAGGATGATGGCGCCGGGTCGCAATGGGCCCGCCGGCCACAATTCCGACGCCGCAGCTTATCAGCAGAATTCCTGCCCAGCGCGTAGGAGTGATGTGTTCATGCAGGATGAGCCATCCCAGTACGGCCACCAGCACGTAGGCGATAGAAGATGCTGGAAGCACGTAGGTCAGGTCCGCCCAGGAGAGGGCAATGGAGTAGGCGGCAAAAAAGCCGAGCAGGAGCAATACTCCCACTCCTACCCACGGGCTGAACACGGCGGGTATCAGACGGCGAAAGTCTCCAACCGAGAGTGCGCCGATGTTCCTCATGCCACGCGAGAGACAGACGTCTCCCACAGAACTGAGGACAACCATTGCTGCCAGTATCAGGTACCGGTGAAGGGTCAAGGAGCCTGGGTTCCTATGCTTCGGCGGTTCCAGCGGTTTCGGTGTTTCTGCCTGCGGCTTCTGTATTGCGACGTCCTGCAACATACTTCTTGCGCGCTGCGCGCAGCTTCATGAACGATTTGCCTTCCTTAATGAGCCGCTTGCGTTCGGTTGAATCGAACACGGCTTTGCGCACGATGCGGAAAATTGCCTTGGGCCGGAAGTAGTATTCATCGTAGAAGCGGTGCACAGCTTCCAGGGCCTCTTCACGCGGCAGGCCAGGATACTCAATTTGGGCCAGTTGATGTCCGCCCTCATCCACCATCTGCTGGTCATTAACGATGAAACCGTTCTTCTTGGCAAAATCGAATAGTTCGGTGCCGGGATATGCATGCGCCAGCGATACCTGAATGGTTTCCACGTCGAGCTCTTTGGCAAACTTGATGGTTTGCTCTATCGTTTCACGCGTCTCTCCCGGCAGACCGATAATAAAATCGCCGTGCACAGTCAGTCCGAGTTTTTTGGTGTCGCGCGTAAAGTCACGAGCACGTTCGATGGTCGCGCCTTTCTTGATGTTTTTCAGGATTTGCGCATTGCCGGATTCGTATCCCACAATCAGCAGGCGGCATCCCGCTTCTTTTTGCGCTCTAAGGGTTTCGTAGTCCGTAGTCACTCGCGAGGTGCATGACCACGTCATGTTCAGGGGTTTGAGCTTGGAACACAGCTCAACCGTACGCGCCTTCTGGATGTTGAAGGTGTCATCATCGAAGAAGACTTCTTTCAAATCGGGCCAGTATTCTTTTACTTTGGCCATCTCGCGCGCCACGCGGTCGGTAGAGCGCTTGCGCCACGGATGCCCGCTGAGCAACTGCGGCCACAAGCAGAACGTGCACTGCGCCGGGCAGCCGCGCGTGGTGTAGAACGAAAGATAGGGATGCCGCAGAAACGGCACATTGTAGCGGTGCACGTCGAGATCGCGCTTGTAGACATCCACCACATCAGGCAGAGCGTCCAGATCGGTGACCTCTGGGCAGTCAGGATTGTGCACAATCTTGCCATTCACCCGATAAGAAATTCCCAGGATATCCGCCAGCGGCTTGCCATTGGCGAAATCGACCACGGCGTAGTCGAACTCCCGCCGGGTGACAAAATCAATGGCCGGGCAGTCGTTCAGCGACTGTTCGGTGAGCGTGGTCACATGCGGGCCCACAAAGGCAATCTTGAGCTTGGGGTTGGCGTCTTTCATCGCAGCGGCCAGGGCGCAGTCGCCCTTAAACCCCGGAGTGCTCGTAAAGAGCACCAGGAACTCATATTCTTTGACCAGTTCGATGGTCTGTTGGGCAGAGACGTGGTGCGGCGACGCATCCAGCAGACGCGAGCCTTCCAGCATTCCAGCCGGATACGCCAGCCAGACCGGATACCAATATGATTCAATCTCGCGGGTTGCAGGCCAGCGCGAACTTGCGCCCCCATCAAAACCCTCGAAAGACGGCGGATTTAAGAGCAGTGTCTTGAGAGGCATAATAAGTAAACTATTAATAGTAACATCTGTAACGGCATGGTTGAAAGGAAATGAAAATAAAATTTATTAATAGTATGAATGCCATTTGGCCCTGTAGATATCCTGAACGCTTTGAACCTGTCCTGAATTAGAACTGAGAACCGAGAACTGTTCTTTCACTTTCTTCCACTCCTCTTCTGCGCCATCACCAGTTTTAAGTTTGCCGGCAAAAGCACTACCGAGAGAATTCCTTCTCTATCCAGTCGCAGGGCGAATTCACGCGCCTTCTCGTAATCGCCTTCGCTAGTGTGCAGCAGCAGAAGTCCGAAAGGATTGATCTGCGGAAGAAATCGCTGTACTACCTGTTCGTAGTTGGCAGAGCTGTAGTTAGTAGAACTAAAGAGCAGGTCAATATTGCCCTCAATTTTGCTTTCCAAAACCGGTTGATTGCGCACCTCAACCAGGGCCGTGAAGCCAGCCGCCGCAACCTCTTGTTGCACTTGCGCGCACCGGGTTGCGTCTGAGTCGCAGGTAATGAGTTTGCCGAACCCGTTCTCGCTCAAACCTCGAGCCAGGGCGAGAGTAAATCCGTCATCACCGCGGTCCTCGACGGCCAGGCGCGGCTTGATGGTGGTCACAATCCGTTGCACAAAGTTTCCCAACTCTGTTCCGTAATCTGCGGAGTCAGACCCACTTCGCTTACGCTGTTGTTCAGTCATCCTGCTGTTGATTCACCCTGCTGTTTATTCATAAAGACCCGGCTTAGGGATGGTTGGGTGTAGTCGTGCTGGGAGGGCTATTCGGCGTAGTTGTGTCCGGAGCGATTGCCCAGTGTTGCAGCTCGCCTGTAGAGCGCATTAATTCCATCTGTGTCTTATCCAGAGTGAAAGAGGCGTCCAGCAGATTGATATAGGTCTCATGTTCATGAACTCGTGCCTGCTGTTCGTCTTTGATCGTAGCTGTTCCCGCCTGTAGCCGCGCCTGGGCTGCTTCCACGTCGGACTGGGCAAGTTCGTGTTCCAACCGCGCTACCTCCTTCGCTTCGGCAAGCTGGCGAAGCGAGCGTTGCAATCTCAGCGTGTCGGAGGAGACCTGGTCTTTTACATCTTCTGCCTGCTTCCTGGCGATGAGCGCCTCTTGGTCAGCGGCCATTGCCTGTGCCTTCTGCGCAGAATTGAAGATTGGTATGCGGATCACCATGCCGTACACGGCATTATTGCTGCGGAACTTCCTGGTCCCACTGAAGTAATCCTGAAAGTGATTGTACTTGGCGAAATAACCATACTGGCCGGCCAGATCAATGCTGGGATAGAGCGCTTTGTGTTCGCCTTTGGCGGTGAAATGCCTGGCCTCTGCATGTTCGTTTGCTCCCTTGAGTGCGGGACTATACTCTAAGGCCCTCGCCATCAAGTCCTCGTTCTGATCCACCCCGGGTAGCTTGGGAATGGATTCGGATGCGGTTTGGATCTCTGCGACCGGTAATCCTGTAAGCTGCGACAGCCGCTCCCGCAACAGGTCAGCCGTGGTTTGTGCCTGCGCCGCTTTCATGCGCACGCGGGCGCTGGCCAGCTTGGCCCTGGTCAGCTCTACTTCGCTATCCACGCCTTCCTTGACTCGCTGGCCGACCACCTGCTCGGCGCGCTGGACTGCTTCGTTCTGCTGCTGCAGAATGCTCAGCATCGAGGTGACAGTATCGAGTTCAATGTAGTCTGTGGCCGTTTCCAGAATGACCTGGTTCTTTTTGTCGTCAGAGGTAAAAGTCGTGGCCTTCCACTCGCTTTGGTACGAACGCAGAAACTCGTGCTGTGAGGGATTGAAGAGAAACTGTTGTGTCGTAACGTTGAAGACGGTGGGTGCAGAGCCTTCAAGGCTGAGTGGATACCCGTAGGTGTAGGCAACGCCGGAGCCGGCCTCCACGCGTGGCAGAAACAGGTTGCGTCCTGCCTGGACTGCTGCATGCGCCCGCGCCTGGTCAGCCGAGGCGATGGCCATGGTGGTGCTGTGGTGCAACGCCAGATCAACGGCGTGGCGGAACGCCAGGGGTTCCGCCGCTTTCAAACTCGTGGCAGTGCATGTTAGAACGGCTAGAACAACCAGACAGCAAACTGAAAAACGCAATGTGACTCGCATCACCATCACCTAAATTATTGGAATCTAAGGAATCTGGAAGTATAACAAGGCCCGGGGCCTGTGCGCCCGGTTTCCTTCAGTAGCGCCGGCGTCGCGTGGGCATCGGATCTTGCCCACACAAAACCTACAGAATCTAATCACGGAATATTACTTCAAGTGTTTCAGAGCGTCCTGAGCGCGCTTATAGTCGCCGGCGACGGCCAGAACGGCCTTGTATTCCTCGATGGCCCCGTTTTTATCGCCTTGCTTTTCCAGGATTTGCCCCAGCAGGAAATGCGCCTGGAACACAGGCGCATCAAAAGCATGCACTTTTTCGGAGATATATTTGTTTGCAAGGCTGGCCGCCAGAGGAAAATTGCGTCCTGCACGCAGCAATTGTGAAGCAGCGTCAAAGACCACGTTGCTGGGCTTCTTGTCATCAGCCGCTACGGCCTTGTTGAGGGCGTCTTCCATCTCCGGATAGCGTTTTTTATGCCGGTAAAACGACGCCAAACTGAGCCATTCCGCAGCCGGATTGGCAGAAGCCGCGATGGCGGCGCGGTACTCCGTCTCGGCCACGTCGTTCTTGTTGTCTTCTTCCGCAGCCCGTGCCTTGATCCAGTGCGATGCTGCTGCATCGGTATCCTTCAGCTTCTCGGCTTGGGCGAAAGCTTTATCTTTGCCGCCACCTAAGAACCCCGGTGCTAGTATGTAGAACTCAGAGAGGTCACGGCGCGCCTCGACATTTTTTTCGTCCAACTCTACTGCCTTTTCAAATGCTTCCCGTGTCCGACGCGCATAGCGCAACGCTGTAAACCAACTCGAGTGCTCGGCCTTGTTGCCGTAAGAGCAGCCCAGCCAGAGGTGATACTCACTGCTGTCAGGCGCCAGCGCAACCGCCTGCTGTTCGGCATTAATGGCGTCATCCCAGTGTTCCAGCTCGAAATAGGCATGCGAGAGCAGATGAAAAGCTTCAGCGTCTTGAGGAGAAGATTGGGTATGCGATTTCAATGTGGCAATAACGTCGTTGATCTGTCCGTCTGCCAGCGTTTCGCGGGTTATGGCGTCAGCGGCAAAAGTGCTGGTACTGGTTACAAAGGCGCCAGCCATTATAAGAGCGACAATTAATAAGTTTCTTTTCATTGGTTTTAAGAAGTTATAAAAATTAATTCGTACCTTGCACTATGTGAACTGAGACTCCGGCTTGCAGGGGCGTGCCATTGGTTGAGCCCAGGGCCACCTCGGCGCCGTCATCGAGTCCTTTCACCACTTGGATGCGGGTAAGGTTGAAAATGGAAGTTTCCACGTCCTTGCGTTTCAGTTTGCCATCCACAATTTGATAAACAAAATGGACATGGTCTTCCTGATGCATGGCCTCTCGCGAGACGGTAAGCGCATTGTTCTCGTGTGCCGTCAGGATGGTCACGTTGACGTTGATATTCGGCAGCAGCTTGCCGTCGCCGTTGTCCACTTCACACTTGATTTCGCCCACAGTGCGTGTGCCCCGCACAATTACAGTAGTAGGGACACGGGTCAGCTTGCCCTCCCAGATACGCCCGGGAATGGCATCCCACTCAATGGAGACCTTCTGTCCAGTTTGCAGGCGCCCGATGTCGGGTTCATCCACAAAGCCGCGCACCTGGACTTTAGAGAGATTGGCTACCTGCAACAGCAGATCGCCGGCATTGACATACTGCCCTTGCCGCACCGGCAATGAATAAACGATTCCGTCCTGCGGCGCACGCACATTCGAACTGTCGAGGATATCCTTTGCGGCATTATAAGCAGTCGCTGCCTCTATCTTTTGTGCGAAAACGCGTTGTACTTCGGGTTGGGAGTATCGTTCCTTGAGCTTCTGTTCCAGCAGATTTACCTGTGCCTGGGCGGTTTGCAGCCGGTTCTCTGCCTCAGAAACCTCCGCCGGTGACGCTGCGCCGCTTTGCTGCAAGCGCCTCATGGCGTCTAAATTTCTTTGCGCCGAGCTGAAGTCACCGTGCGCTTTCACCAAACTTGCCTCGTTCGAGAGCACCTCTTCGTGTGTGCCGCCAGTGTGTGTAGCAATCAAATTGGCATCAGCGCTGCGCATTTGGGCGAGCGCTCTGGCGGCCTGGGCGCGGGCATCGGCGTCGTCAAGCTGCAGCAGAAGCTCTCCCTTTTTTACCGTGTCCCCTTCATTGACCAGCAGCTTCTTGACTGTAGTTGCAACCGGCGCATGGGCCTCAAAGTTCTGGATGGGCTCAATCTTTCCGTTGGTCTGGATGGTGTTGATGATGGTTTCGCGCCGTGCCGTTTCGGTGCGCACAGGAAGCTCCCCGCGTGACGATGTCATGAATGCGGCGAGGATGATCACACCCACAACCACGGCGGCAATAATGGTCCAAATCCGCTTACTCAATACCTGGTTCCTTGGCGTTTTCCCGAAATTCATGCTCTGGGCTGGCTGGGAGCATGTTGAGAGGGAAACAATTCAGTATATCTGACGCGCCTTTACATTTTCCTGTTTTTGATTCCAGCACGGCTGGGCTCACCCGCCCCAAATTGGTTTTTCTCTTCAATCAAGTAGACGTAAATGGCATGTAAGCTTTTTATTGTTAGATGCATGCATCGTGCATTAAGTCCCTTTTTTTGTCGGAAAAACTCCTTAACGAATCGATAAGCATGTCGACATGTCAAAAAGAAGTCAGGCCTGCACTCTTCCCCTACACTTCGCCATTACAATAGAAAACATGCCTAAAGCGCCCCGTTACACCCCTGAGCATGCCGCTGCCGGGTTAGACGCGAAGTTTCCCGACATAGAAACCTGGCCGAACCAGTTTTCTGGCTACGAGATTGTGGTGGATGTCCCCGAATTTACCTCGGTTTGCCCCAAGACCGGACTGCCTGATTTCGGTGTGCTCAATATCCGCTACATGCCCAACAAACTCTGCCTGGAGCTGAAGTCGCTGAAAGAATATCTTTTCACCTACCGCAACCTGGGTATCTTTCAGGAAAACATTGTGAACCGCGTGCTCGATGACGTAGTTCGGGCCTCCAAGCCAGTTTGGGCAGTCGTGAGCGGGGAGTTTCGTCCGCGCGGCGGCATTGGGACTACGATTGAAGCCCGGTATCCCCGGCCCAAAAAATAACCTCATGCGAGAGAGCAAACTCTATCCCTTCCTGGCCTTGGCAGTATTGACCGCCCTGAATTTTTTTAACTACGTGGATCGTTACGTGCTCGCCGCCGTGCAGCCCCTGGTTCAAAAAGAATTTAACCGCAGTGATGCCGATATGGGCTGGCTGACTGGAGTTTTTTTCTTTTGTTATGTGGCTGCATCGCCATTCGTGGGAATCCTAGCCGATCGTTACGCGCGTAAATGGCTGGTAGCGGGCGGGGCCATTGTATGGAGCGGCGCCACTTTACTGACCGCTGTAACGCACACCTATCAGGCCTTGCTGGTGCGGCACACTCTGGTCGGCATCGGTGAGGCCAGCTTTGTTGTCATTGCTCCGTCGCTGGTCTCCGATCTCTTTCCCGAGCACCACCGCGGACGCATGCTGGCAGTTCTTTACATGGCGATCCCGGCGGGGGCTGCCGGTGGATATCTGCTTGGAGGCGCTCTCGGGCCTTCGCACGGCTGGCGGGCGCCGTTTCTAGTTGCCGCCCTGCCCGGATTCCTCCTGGCCTTGCTGGTGATGCTGATGCCCGAGCCGCAGCGGGGCAGCGCTGATCGCCTGCATGCCACCCCGGAGCGCGCCACCGTGCTGGGATTAATCCGCAATCCCGCCTATTGGACCATCTCTCTGGGGATGGCCATGTTCACCTTCGCCATCGGAGGAATCTCTCAGTGGATGCCAACTTTTCTCTCGCGCGTGCGCGGTATCCCCCTTACCAAAGCCAATCTGATCTTCGGCGGGATCGTCCTCTTCGATGGCGTAATAGCCACCCTGTTAGGCGGCTGGCTGGGTGACTGGATGCTGCGTCGCGATAAGGCGGCTTACTACCGGCTCTCGGCCTGGAGTGTGCTGATTGCCATTCCTTTCATGATCGTGGCCATCTTCCACGCCGGGATTCTCATGTATCCGGCCGTGTTGCTCTCGATATTCTTCTTGATGTCCAACTCCGGCCCGGCCAATGCCGCGTTGGTTAATTCCGTGTCCGCACCCATCCGCTCAACCGCTGTGGCAGTAAACTTATTTGTGATTCACATTCTTGGAGACATCCCCTCGCCGCCCCTAATGGGATTCATCTCCGACCACAGCTCATTACCGATTGCCTTTATCCCCGCCATGGTCGCATGTGCATTCTCCGGCGCGGTTTTGTTCTACGGCATGCGCTTTGCGCCTGCAGTCCCCATCAACCAGGAAGCAATCCCCGCCGACGTCGGTTCCAAATGATCTTTCATGCGTTCCACGCCGATTGGTTTTATTGGATCACCGGGGGCATCCTCGGCTTTCTGTGGTCCTGGCGGCTGATCGAGACCGCATGGGGTATGCGCAAGATCGCCAATATCAGCCAGCCTGAGTGGGACGTGCAAATATTCCAGCCGCGAGTGAGCATCATAGTTCCAGCGTTGAATGAAGCGGAGAACATCGAATCGGCGCTGACATCGCTGCTCCATCTGGATTACAAGAATTACGAGATCATCGCTGTCAATGACCGCTCCGCCGACCGCACCGGCGAGATCATGGATCGCCTTGCTGCGGCTTCCAATGGCAAACTCCGCGTGATTCATATTGCCGAACTTCCCGCCAACTGGCTTGGCAAGCCGCACGCCATGTGGAAGGCAGCACAGCAGGCCAGCGGTGATTGGCTGCTGTTTACAGATGCCGATGTGATTTTTCGCACCGATTCGGTGCGCCGCGCCCTCGCCTATGCCGAAGCCGTACGCACCGACCACCTCACTTTGGTTCCTGAAATGGAAATGCGCAGTCCGGGCGAGCGCATGATGATGAGTTTATTCGGAAGCTTTATGGTCCTGGGATATCGTCCCTGGAAGGCAGCCGATCCCACCTCGCGCCAGTACATGGGCGGAGGAGTATTCAACATGGTCCGCCGCTCCGTCTATGAGCGGATAGGGAGCTTTCGCGCGCTGCGTATGGAGGTAGTTGAAGACATGAAGCTGGGCAAGCTGGTCAAAGAAAATGGGTTTACCCAGCGCTGCGCCCTCGGCCCCGGTCTGATCAGTATCCGCTGGATTGTGGGGGCCTTTGGCTTCGTCCGCAACGTCACCAAGAACTTTTTTGCGTTTGTTGAATTTCAATGGTGGCGAGCGCTGCTCATCATCCTGGCAATGATTTTTTTCTTTTTGCTGCCCTATGCCGGAGCGGTACTGGCCCCCGGATGGAGCAAAGCAGGCTTCTTGCTGGCCCTGGCCGCAATCTTTTGTTTCTATGTGGCAATGTCTTTCCACGCTCCTATCTCACCGCTCTATGTATTCACTCATCCGGTGGGGACCGTGCTGGTGATTTATGCCATGCTGCGCTCAGCTTGTGTGACCCAGTGGACCGGTGGCATCACCTGGCGGGGAACAAAGTATCCGCTGGAAGAGTTGAAGAAAGGGCTGGTGTGAGAAGTATGGGGTTAAAAGATGGCGATTCCAGAAGATTTTTGTTAGCCTCTCATCGAAAGCTGGCCTTTTCAGCCCCCGCCTCAGGTTTATGGAAAATTTGGGGCTGCGGATCGCACATCGTGGGCCTAACGAATGAGCGGAGTAATCGTGGGAGGTTTTCATGCAGCGACTCACTTCAGGAATTTTGTCCATCCTCTTGCTGATCGGCAGTGTCTGCTGCGGACAGTCGCTGGGCGACGCCGCACGCAAGGTCCGCAAGCAACAAGGCAAGAACGGATCTTCCCCCACCAAAGTCTTTACCAGCGATGACGTCAGTGTGAATCCCGACACGACCGTCCGCCTGGTTCCCGGTGAAAGTTTTTCCGGCCAGGGAACTCTCATCGCCCCGGGGGATGGGAAACACAAGTACCGGCTTATCAGGCTGGATGCAAGCCGGTTTGTGAATGGAGGCACGCTACATATCTCAATCACAGTAGGGAGTGGAAACTCGGACGCATCTTTCGATTTATATCCGCAGGGTACCCCGCTACCCGTAGACGGGTTTCCAAAATCCCTGGCCCACGCCTGGGGTGTGCCGCGGATGTCCAGCGCAAAGATCGATTACCGCTTTGACCAGGCAACAGTGTTTCTCTTAGGCGCGGAGGGCGATTGGCCTTCGAAGGCCGGAGCCACCAATACGTATAGTTTCCTCGTGAGTGTAGAGAGCAAATAGCGGCTGATGCATCCTTTCGGCAATATGGATGTGTCGGTGAACTTATTTGCTACTACGGTTTATTCCTTCGGGCTTCCTACTTCGTTGGTTCCATCTGCAGCGCGTCATTGAACCGGTTGAAATAATTGAACAGCCCAATGGCCGCGCACAATTCCACGACTTCACCCTCGTCAAAATGTTGACGCAACTGCTTCCACAACTCTTCGTCTACTTTGTGTGCGTCCAGGGTCATGCGTTCCGTCAGGCGCAAAGCCGCTTTCTCTGCTTCCGTGAAGTCGGAGCGCTTCTCAAAATCTGTGAGATTCGTAATCTGATCGTCCGTCCAGCCCAGCCGTCTTGCCAAGACGGTATGAGAGGCCAGTCAATACTCGCAGCGGTTGAGTTGGGTAGTACGTACGATCACCAGTTCTTTCAATTTCTTGGTGACCGTGCCGGTATTCATGACCGCGCGGAAGTGCGCCACCATGGTGCGCATGATCTCCGGCCGGTGGGCGGCGCTGCGGAACATGTTGGGCACGTTGCCGCGTTCTTTCATGAAGTCGTCATAGACGGCCTGTGATTCGGCGTCAACTTGAGTGCGGTCTAGGCGGGTAATGCGCATGAAAATCGGATTGAATAATTGTGTAATCGGGTAATTGCGTAATTGAAGTAATTTTTGAATTGCACAATTACCAAATTACACAATGACCCAATCACCCGATGACTCAATGGTTCAATGACTCAATTATTTCTTAAATGACGCGATGGCCTGGGCTTCGTCGTCCCTGACGTCGAAGACGGTGTACAGTTTGGTGATTTGCAGCAGATCATGGACTTTCTTGGTGAGCTTGAGCAACTTCAGCTCGCCGCCCTGGTTGCGGACAGTGGTGAAGGCGCTCACCAGTTCGCCGATGCCTGAGCTGTCAATGTAGGTAACGTCTCCCAGGTTCAGCAGGATTCTCTTGTCCCCGTGGGAGATCAAATCGCGCACCGTATCCCGCAGCACAACGCTGCCTTCGCCGAGCGTAATTCGTCCGCTCAGGTCTACGACGGTCACGCCGTCTACTTGCCGCGTACTGGCCTTCATGGTCACTTTGCTTCCTCCGTGTGTCCCGCCGAGTTTCCGGGAACATGCTTGATTAAAGTAATTTCGGTGCCGGGCTCAAGGGTGCGGAACTTTACGTCATCCATAAAAGATCGAATGAGGAAAATACCACGCCCCGATTGCTTCAGCAAATTTTCCGGCGCCAGTGGGTTGGGCACATCCTTCTCGCACAACCCCGGGCCTTCATCGGCGATGGTGATCACCAGCGCCTCTCCGGTATTCTCAAACGCAACCCGCACCTTCTTGCGCGGATCGTAAGCGTTGCCGTGCAGTACGGCATTGACTGCCGCCTCCCGCACCGCCATCGAAATACGATGGCAGTCGTCCTCGGAGAAACCCGCCCTGGCCGCCATGTTCTCAGCGGTCTGTTCGGCACGATTCACGCTCTCGAGTGTGGAGTCCAGCGTGTACGAGACCCGGTTTCCGGCTATTTTCACGTTTGCTGTCAACCTTGTTGAACCGGCAATTTGTTTGAACTGTCTAAACCCAATTGCATCTTGCAAAGTAGGTGGAAGGCGACAGTTTGCCTGTCGAACTCTTAAATGTCAACGCTGAGTGTTTATTTTACGGTATTCCCCGTGAAAAACTGCACTAGAATGCACTTTATGCCTAGGCAACCCAACCTTTTTGTTAGTTTTTACAAGATTTTCCTCTGGGTCGTGATGGGAACCTTGGTGCTGGTCGGTTTTATGATGTTGCGCCGGCCCTCGCGCCCTTCGCTTCCCATGACCCCGCAAGAGACCAAGGAACAGGCAGAATCGTTCAACCGGAAGCTGAATGAACTGTCGAGTGGCCAAAACACACAAGCCCATTTCACGTCCGATGAAATATCAGCGGCCTTTTCCCAACAGCTTGCCGAGCCAGATTCCGGAACAACCTCGCCTGCCGCCAGCCAGCAAAAATCTCCGAACTTAACGCCTAACTCCCAAGTCGCTGAAAACACACCCGTTCATCCCGTGGATGTAAATTTTCATGGCGACCAGGTTACTGGCCAATTTACTACAAACCTCTACGGCAAGGATGTTTACATTACGGTTTCTGGTCGCCTGGGCAGCAAGGATGGCTATGTGACCTTCGATCCCACTGGCTTTAAAGTGGGCGATTTCATCGTTCCGGTTTCGCTTGTCAATGATGTCCTCCAGAAAAAGCTCGCCGAACCCGAAAACCGGGAGCAGCTCAAACTGCCTGACTTTGTCAAAAGCGTCCACATCGAAAACGGCGAGCTGGTGGTGGAAGAGAAGAATTGAGTCATTGAGTCATCGGACCATTGAGTCATTAAGTAAGCTTGGTAATTGACCCAACCCAATGACTAAATGATTCAATGACCCAATCGCTCAATCCTCAAGGTACCCATCTAATTCATCGAAAATAGCTGGCCTCTTGCTGCGCTCCACGGTATTCTGAAATCAAGGCATCCTTAAATCATGGCCAATGTTGCGCTCACCGAACTGCTGGGCGCGCCCGTAGTAGACTCTTCGGGCGCGGTTGCTGGTCGTGTGCGTGGCTTGGCGATTTCTCCTCAGGAAGATCCGGTCCGCATCGCCGGCATCGTAGTGCGCACCAAACACGGTGACCGTCTTCTTCTGCGCGATGCCTTGCAATCGGTCGAAAGCCGTTCCTTGCGATCTTCGCTTGCTTCCAGCGGCTGGCAGGAATTTTCCGGAAAGGGTCCGGAAGGATATTTATTTTTGGAGCGCGACCTGCTCGACCAGCAGATCATAGACGTCCACGGACGTAAGGTTGTACGCGTCAACGATGTTGATCTGGAGCCGGTTGCCGTCAATCATCACATTGCGCTGAAAGTCACCGGCGTTGATGTAGGCGCGCGCGGCGCTGTCCGGCGATTGCTCAAGGGTGTTGTGCCTTGGCCTGCGTTGCGGCCTTTACTTGAAAAAATTCCTCCTCGCATCATTCCCTGGGAGTTCGTTGATCTGATCGAGACCGACCCGGCACGCCGGGTCAAACTTCGCATCGAGCATACTCGTCTTTCCAAGCTCCATCCTGCGGATATTGCCGACATTCTGGAAGATTTGGCCCCGGCCGAGCGCGAAGCTGTCTTTGAAACCCTTGATGAAGAAGTGGCTGCTGGGGCTCTGGAAGAAGTTGATCCTAAAATGCAAGTTTCCATCTTGGAGTCGCTGGATTACGACCGTGCCGCCAACATCGTAGAAGAAATGGACCCCAGCGCTGCCGCCGACCTGCTTGCCGATCTGTCGCAAGAAACCTCCGAAGAAATTCTGGAGGAAATGGAACCGGAAGAGCGCGAGAGTGTGGAAGAGCTGCTGGAGCATGCGGAAAACACTGCTGCCGGTCGCATGACCACCTACCTCCTTTCTTTTGGGCCCCAGGCCACGGCTGCCGATGCTATCCAGGCCCTCTACACCTTCGAGGGCAGCAGAGAAACTCTAAGCACACTCCACCTGGTGGATGAGTCCAACAAATTGGTCGGCACCGTGCCCCTGGTCAGCGTCGCGATTGCGCCGCCAGCCACTCCGTTGAAGGAAATTTCTTCTCCTGAATTGATCTCCTGCCGGCTCGAAACCAGCGAAGACGAGGTTGTGGAGCTTTTCGACAAATACAACTTGCTCAGCCTGCCCGTGGTAGATGAAAAAGGAGAGCTCGCCGGCATCATCACCGCCGATATGGTGATTACAATTCTGCGGACGATGAAGAAGAAATAGCCGGCAGCGATAACTTGCCGCTTGCAAGATCGTGTACCAGGCCAATGTCCGCATCCAGAAAGTCATACCCCGGCAACTCTTTAAGCTCAACCCAGCGTATGTCGCGGAAAATCCGGTTTACCAATTTACCATCGTATTCACGCACCAGGTAAAAGCGCAGATCAACTACATTTCCGTTCTGGTAAGTATGCCGAACGCGGGCTACCTCTTCGCCTATTTGTGCCTGTATTCCCAGCTCCTCTTCCAACTCGCGGCGGAGGGCCTCCCGTGGCTGCTCTCCAGGTTCGATCTTGCCTCCGGGGAACTCCCACTTCAGCGGTAGAGACTGGTGCTTCGTGCGCTGGCAGATAAGCAGCTTGCCGTCATTGCCCAGGATCAGCGCCGCCACCACTTGCTTCATCGTGCGGCCTCCATCCAACAAGCTGGGATTTTTCCGAAACGCATTTTGTGAGTGTAACAGGAGGGGAGGGAATGATTGAATTGCACAATTACCCGATTCCTCAATTCTTCAATGACCAAATGACCCGATGATTCAATGACTCAATGCTCAATCCGCCTCACTCTCGGGTGCGCAGGAAATATCTCCGGATGAATAATTCCTGCCAGCGCATGCAATCCATCCATCAGCGTAGGCGCGGGTGTGTTAAGAAATTCGTCGGGCACGCAGTAGATGCGGCGCTCCCGCGCGGCTGCTAAACCTTCCCAGCCCCGCTGCTCGATGATCTTTTCCAGTGGCACCCGGTCTCCTGCACCACACCAGGCCATGACCATCACATCAGGATCCGCCGCGCTAACGGTCTCCGCATCGGTTTTGCTTCCCGCGGTGCCCAGGAACTTGCCTCCAGCGGCTTCCACCAGTTCCGCTACCCAGGTTTGCGAATGAATGACGGGTTTGCCCCACTCCTCACAAAAAACCAAAGGCCGCTGGGCAGCGGAGCCCTCAGAAAAAAGTGTGGCACAGCCGTCCTCGGCTGTAGTTTTGATCCGTTGAATTTCCGCCTGCATCTCGCCAATAACCTTCTGCCCGCCCTCCTGCTCTCCCATGATGCGGGCTATGGCAGCGATGTCGGTGTAGATGTCATGCAGCGAATGTGGCGCCAGCCCCAGAAACATGATTCCGGCCTTCAGGATTTCGCCCACTGCCTCTGCCTGGTAAGGAACCGAAGCAATCACCAGATCAGGACGCGCGGCGAGAATATCTGCCGATTTGGCCGTCCACGAGTCGGCAACAATGGTGTGGGCCTGATCGGCGATTTGTGGACAAACATCGCCACACCACTTGGTGCAGGCTACTACGCGCTCCAGCAGCCCCAGGCGCTCAAGCGTGACCGTGGCGCTGGGCTGCAACGATACCACCCGTCGCGGAATGTAATTAGAATGCATGCAGCTAGAATAATGTAAATTAGCTTCCGGATGGGGGCATGACTTCAGACCTTGCTGAAAAACTCAATTTGCGCGCGATCTTTCGGAGGGGCACAGCTTTAGCTGTGCCGTAAGTTGCTGGAAACTAATACTTCCGCGCTGCCGCAGGCATGCGCGCAGCGAAGCGGAGCGCCAAAATAGATGCTTTTCCGCAGCCTCTTTATTCGTGCCGTAAGTCGTTCATAATGTACTCACCTCAACTTCTCGATCACTTCGAACACCCCCGCAACGCGGGCGACCTGCCTGCTCCCACGGCTTCGGCGCAACTGGAAAACCCCGTGTGCGGCGATGTGCTGCGCCTCACGCTGACACTCAAGGATGGATACATCACTGAAGCCCGCTTTCGCGCCAAAGGATGCGTTGCCTCCATCGCCTGCGGGTCACTTTTAACTGAGTTGGTCACCAATCGGACTCTCGATTACGCAAAAAAACTCAGCAGCGAAGACCTTACTGCCGGTTTAGGTGGATTGAATCCCGAATCAAATCACGCCGCCGCCCTGGCCATTGATACCCTTCGTGCCGCCATAGCTAACGTCAAAAGATCAAACGACACAAGATAACAGTGACGTCCTCTTCTGCGTTCCTTTGCTTCTCGTCTTCCACTGCGTCCTTCAAACTTCTGATTTTGCCGCGACGCTGCTGGGCAGCCTGGTCACTCTTACTCTTGCTGACGCCATAGCCTCCCGGTTGTTCATCTCGTTCACCAGCTCCAGCTCCTTGTTTTACCTTGTCCTCCTGATACTGTTCCATACCTTCTAATTGTTCTTGTGTGCCTTGAAGACTCCGGTCCTTCGGTGTCATAGGCCTATTCGATGTGCGCGGCCTGTCCTGCGGATCAGGACGTTCCGGAACCTTAGCTCGTCGTGGAGTTTTCACTACTGGTTCGGGATTCGTTTCGGCGAGCTGTTGGCCCACCTTGAACTCGGGGCGCCCCCCGTAGTCACGAAAGCGGTATCGGGGCTGAGTGCTGAATGCTGAGTACTGACTGCTTCTTCAATCCGGCTCGTAGATCGTCCATCCCCGCTCTTGCGCAATCCGCTTCAGATCAGGATTGGGATTAACAGCATACGCGTGCCGCGCCAGCCCCAGCATAGCGGCATCGTGAACTGAGTTTCCGAAGACCATGTCTACCTGCCCGCCGATGAATTGCCGCACGGCCACAGCCTTGCCTTCACCCGTCGGCACCCGGATCAGCTTTTCTGTTGCAATTCCGTTTTTACTCTCAAGACTCACCGCCAACACGTGGTCGGCGCGTATGCCATAGCGACTCACGCCGGCGCGGATCACCCATTCATTCGTTGAGGAAACCGCCCAGACATCGCAGCCCGCGTTGATCAGGCGCGCCACCAACTCCTGCATCTCGGGGAAAACCTGCTTTTCCACCCTTTCCACGAAATAGCGCTCTCCAGCGTCTTCCAGCACAGCAATCTCGGTCCCCTTATGCCACGCTACCATCTCGCCGCACATGTCTTCCTCGCTGACTTTACCTTGCACGTACTCGGCGTAACGCACCCGGGCCCAGGCGGCCACTTTATCGGAGACGATCTTATTTTCAATCTCCCAATCCATAAAACCTTTTCCCGAATCCCCCTTCCACAGCGTGTCATCGCAATCGAATACGGCAATCGCCGGGCGCAGCGCCACGATGGCATCAATAAATCTAGTAGCTTTTTCAGAAAGGGAAATAACTTTTTCAGAAATGGGAATAGGGCCCCTCTTATCGCTGAAGTTGTTCATATTCCTCGGGCGTATTGATGTTTGTAGTCACCGCCGGGTCACTGACTGGGAAGTAGTCAATGATCTTTTGCAACGAGTGCTCGATCTCGCGTGCGGTAGAGGAGGCTGGCGCTTTCAGGAATGCCTCGATCATCTCGCGGCCTACAACGATGGGATGCCCATGATGTCCGTTGAACTCTGGTATCACCGCCCACCAGCCCAACGGAACGACCTGCAAAAATCGGTCCAGCAGTTTCTCCACGGTTGCAGGTTGCGCCGGAGGCCGGTCCACTAAAGTCACAATGGCAGCATCGCGGCCGTGATTCAACACCTCGCGCAATCCGATTTGCAGTGAGCTAAACTGTCCCAGTTCAGGCGTGGGATTTTCCACGAGATAGACCCCAGCGAAAGGATAGATAATCGGTTTCAGCGACTCGGAATTTTTGCCGGCTACCACGATTACCAACTCCGTATGCGGAGCCAGCGATTCTATGGCCGCTGCCAGGAATGTTTTACCCCGCCAGGGAAGCAGGGCCTTGTCGCGGCCCATGCGTGAAGAATCCCCCGCAGCCAGAATCAGGCCGGCAAAATTCGGTGATCGTGCCATGACTTAGAAGATTACCAGAGAGAATGCCTGCTGAGCACGGATTAAAAAATCCTCTGCGTCCTCTGCGATGAATTACTAATCCGCGTTATCCGTGAAATCCGCGGTAAGCAGTTGCTTTTCCTTGGAGCTGGGAGCTAGGTTCCAATCACCTTACGCTCCACACGTTTCCTTTTCACACCCGCCTCCGCATGTCGCCGGATAGCAATCATCTCCGCCACAATGGCCACGGCAATTTCTTCCGGCGTAATCGCGCCGATATCCAGGCCCACGGGTGAGTGCACGCGGTCGAGTTTTTCGCGGGCAATGCCTTCGCGTTCCAGCTCGTCGCAAATCGCAATCCACTTGCGCTGCGAGCCGATCATGCCCAGGTAGCGGATAGGGGTCTCCACCGCCCAGCGCAGCACGCGCATGTCATCGCGGTGTCCGCGCGTGGCGATGACCATAAAGTCGCCTTCGTTGGGGATAAACTGGGCGCAAACTTTCTCAAAATCCTCGGCATGGATCTCGCGGGCCTCAGGAAAGCGCTCGCGATTGGCATAGGATTCACGGTCGTCAATCACAATAACGTCAAATCCCGCCTGCAGCGCGATCTTGTAAACATTCACCGCGACGTGGCCCGCCCCAAACAGGTAGAGCAACGCAGTCGGCAGCACCGGCTCGACATAAATTTCCAGCGTCCCGCCGCACACCAGCCCGGTGTCGTATTTCGGGTCGTGATTCAGATTAAATGTAAGAGTGGTCGGACGTTCTTTTTCGATGACCTCGCGCGCCGCCTGCCAGACCTCGGCCTCGACGCAGCCACCGCCTACCGTTCCCATTATCGAGCCATCATCGCGCACCAGCATCTTGGCCGACTGGAAAGAGGGAATCGAGCCGCGCACGTTGATAATAGTGGCCAGCGCAGCTTTGCGCCCCTCGCGCCTCAGCTTGACGATCTCTTCGTAGATATCGATCACGTCTTCAATTGTATCGCTGGAAAGGGAAGTGCCGAAAGGCCGCTTCTCGTGAGACTCACAGCCGAGAAACCAAAACGCTTTATCGTAGAGACTCTATCGTAGAGACGCAGCTTGCTGCGTCTCCAAGCTAAGAGCTAAAAGCTAACAGCTAACAGCTACAGGCTACTTAGAGCTGAGTGCTAGCCGCCTGCTCTATAATGTCGTTTTCTTCTAGGAGCGAAATTAGGAGCAAAATGAAAGCAATCCGCTTCCACCAATTCGGCGGTCCTGAGGTCTTGCAATACGAAGATGTCCCCGACCCGCAGCTTCGCAAAGACCATGTACTCATTCGGGTCAAGGCCTGTGCCCTGAATCATCTTGATCTCTTCATTCGCAAAGGACTGCCCGGCATCAAGCTGCCGCATATCAATGGCAGCGACATCGCCGGCGAGGTCGCCGAACTGGGCGAATATGTCACAGACCTGAAAGTTGGTGAGCGTGTACTGCTGGCTCCCATGACTTTCTGCGGCCACTGCGTCGAATGCGTCGGCGGACGCCAGAATTTTTGCCGTGACTTCAGCGTCCTCGGTTACTCTGGCGACGGCGGCAACTGCGAATACATCGCGGTGTCCCGTGTCAACGTGGTTCCTGTTCCTGAGAGCGCACAGCTTACCTTCGAGCAGGCAGCCAGTGTTCCTCTGGTCTTTACTACCGCGTGGCACATGCTGGTGGGCCGGTGCGCCATCAAGCCCGGCGATACTGTTCTCGTCTTGGGAGCGGGGTCGGGTGTAGGCAGTGCTGCCATCCAGATTGCCAAGCTCTTCAACGCTACGGTGATTACCACAGCCGGTGACGAGCAGAAGCTGGCCAAAGGCTTCCAACTTGGCGCCGATTTTGGCATCAATCACTACAAGCAGACAATTTCCGAAGAGGTCAAGAAAATCACCGGCCGCGCCGGAGTGGATATCGTCTTCGAGCACGTCGGATCAGCCACCTGGATGGAGAGCATGAAGTCCATGAAACCCGGAGGCAAACTCGTCACCTGCGGCGCCACCACCGGCACCGAAGCTAAATTCGATATCCGCTTCTTATTTGCCCGCCAGCTTTCCTTTTTGGGTTCCTACATGGGAACCATGGGTGAGATGTACGAAGTATTGCGCCACATCTTCAGCGGGAAACTAAAGCCAGTGCTCGACCGCAGCTTTCCTCTGAAAGAAGCCCGCGCCGCCCACGAGTATCTGGAAAACAGCTCCCAATTCGGCAAAGTGGTGCTCATTCCGTAGTTTCACGTGCAGATCCTGCCAGGAAGCGCATGAACAAAACAGAGCCAAAAGCTAATTTCTGAGTACTGAGTACCGGGTACTGAGCACTACTCACTGCTTTATAATTAAGGTTTCATTTAAAACTATTTAAGGGACTAAAAAAATGGCCACTTCCATCATAAGCATTCATGGCCGCGAGATTCTTGATTCACGCGGCAATCCTACAGTAGAGGCGGAAGTTCGCCTGAGCGACGGAACTTTAGGACGCGCCGCCGTTCCCAGCGGAGCCTCTACCGGCGAACACGAAGCGGTTGAGCTACGCGACAACGATAAAAAGCGTTATCTGGGCAAGGGTGTGCTCAAGGCGGTGGAGAATATTGAAACGGAGATCGCCAACGCGCTCGGCGGCTTCGACGCCACCGACCAGCGCGCCCTCGATGCAGAGATGATCTCGCTCGACGGCACCGAAAACAAAGCCCGCCTGGGTGCCAACGCTCTGCTGGCAGTTTCCATGGCCGCAGCCCGTGCCGCTGCTGCATCGTTGGGAATGCCGCTCTACCGTTATATCGGTGGAGTCAATGCGCGCACTCTGCCCGTTCCTATGATGAACATTCTGAACGGCGGGGCGCATGCCGATAACAACGTTGATTTTCAGGAATTCATGGTCATGCCCGTGGGCGCTCCTTCGTTTTCTGAGGCGCTGCGCTGGGGCGCGGAAATCTTCCATACCCTGAAAGGCGTGCTCAAGAAGCGCGGATACAATACCGGCGTGGGCGATGAAGGCGGATTCGCTCCCTCGGTGAAGTCGAACGTAGAAGCGATTGAGCTAGTTGTGGAAGCAATTCAGGCGGCAGGTTTCACACCTGGCAAGCAGGTGGCGATTGCGCTCGACCCCGCGGCTAGCGAATTCTTCAAAGACGGCAAATATATTTTCAAAAAGTCGGATAAGAGTGAGTACAGCTCCGAGCAGATGGTTCGCTACTGGTCCGATTGGGTAAGCAAATATCCCATTGTCTCTATCGAAGACGGACTGGCTGAAGATGATTGGGCCGGCTGGAAGTTGCTGACTCACGAAATCGGCGGCAAGATTCAGCTCGTAGGCGATGATCTGTTTGTCACCAACACTGACCGCCTGGCCCGGGGTATCGAAGAGGATGTTGCCAATTCCATTTTGATCAAGGTCAACCAGATCGGCACCGTGAGCGAGACCCTGGATGCCATCGAGATGGCCCGCCGCAACGGATACACCTCTGTCGCCTCGCACCGCTCCGGCGAAACCGAAGATACGTTTATCGCCGATCTTGCCGTCGGTGCCGGCACCGGACAGATCAAGACCGGCTCTGCCTCACGCACCGACCGCGTCGCCAAGTACAACCAATTGCTCCGCATTGAAGAAGAGTTGGGCAATGCCGTCAGGTTCCCCGGCTTGGCAGCGCTGAACTGCAACGGCGATCTCGCCTCTCAAGCAGGAGCTTAGGGTTTGGCTCCAACGCAATTCGCTTCAGTAGGTCTCAGTCTCGCCTCCGCCGCCTCCTGGGGAGTAGGAGATTTTAGCGGTGGCATCGCCGCCAAGCGCACCAGTGTCTTTGGTCTCGTCGTGGCTGCGCATAGTACGGGCTTCCTTTTGGTGCTTGCGCTGGCCTTGCTGAAGCACGAGGCCATACCCGATCGTCATTCGCTCCTGTGGGCCATCGCCGGAGGCCTCCTTGGCAGCATCGGCCTCGCCGCCTTTTACCGCGCGCTCGCAGTGGGGAAAATGGGAATCAACGCTCCCGTGGCGGCGGTCATTACGGCCGCGCTTCCGGTTGCAATTGGAATTCTGCTGCAAGGCAGACCCGGCAAACTCCAGCTCTTGGGGTTTGTGATTGCCATCATTGGCATTGTGTTTGTCTCTAAGCCAGAAAGTCTGCATGAGCGTCCCGTGGGCATCGGTCTTGCTGTGATCGCTGGCTTAGGCTTTGGCGGATTTCTCACCTGCATGAAGCTGGCCAGCGCTTCGGCCGTGCTTTGGCCTCTGTGTACGGCGCGTCTTGCCTCTGCACTTCTGATGTGCGTGTTTTGTCTTTTCACTCGCGAGTCGTGTCTTCCGCCGGCCAGGCTCCTGCCCCTCGCCGCCCTTACTGGAATTCTGGATACCCTGGGCAACGGCTTCTTCATGATGGCCACGCAAGTCGGCAGGCTCGATGTCGCCGCCGTGCTTTCATCGTTGTATCCCGTGGTCACTGTGATCCTGGCGCGTTCTATTTTGAAGGAGCGGATGAATCGCATTCAAACTGCAGGTATGTGGGTTGTGCTGGTGGCAATCCCGTTCATCGCAGCTTAGAACTCAGTCTCACCAAAGTAAAATATGAAATAGAAATTCCGCATGCCCCGCTATGCTCCAACTCTTACGGTTCGCGACGCTCGCGCACAATATTTTCAAACCAACAATTTCGGCGATGGCGGATACAACAGTAAATGGGTCAAGGTTCAAGCAGGCCCGCTTCCTATCTATTTCCCCAACACCAAGGCCCGCGTGAGAGCGGTCAAATTGCACGACATCCACCACATCTTGACAGAATACGATACCAGCCTGACCGGAGAGGCTGAAATCGCGGCCTGGGAGATTGCTTCCGGCTGCAAGAGCTATTACGCGGCATGGCAATTGAATCTGGGTGCACTCGCCATGGGAGAGCTCTTCGCGCCCCGGCGCGTATATGCGGCGTTCATTCGCGGACGCCATTCGTTGAACCTGTATTCCAGCGTGTTTGAAGAGTCATTGTTAGATGTTGAAGTTGGCACTTTGCGTCGGCAACTTAAATTAGATCAGGCGTTGCCCTCGGCCAATCCGCGTGATCGGCTCTCTTTCTGGCTTTGGTCGGTCATTGCCATGAGCTTGATGTTTACTCAGTTGCTGTTTGCGTGTGCTCTCGTGGCAGGGTTGGTTCTATTGATTAGAGCTGTTAACTTCAGCAGGAGCATATTGTGAAGAAAGCCTTGAAACGCCACATGCGAATGCTAATGAATCTTTGGCCGCCCTTTCTGGGCGCGGGGATCAGGGTAAAGCGCCTGCAGCCCGACTGGAAAGAG